>Ga0194059_1000455_pt1 | contig 19378 bp, 18 predicted proteins | sample SepL6211m_MetaG_FD_163426 | JGI IMG/M metagenome (GOLD analysis project Ga0194059, IMG submission 163426) | Anoxic zone freshwater microbial communities from boreal shield lake in IISD Experimental Lakes Area, Ontario, Canada - Sep2016-L626-11m | ecosystem: Environmental > Aquatic > Freshwater >... | reverse complement strand
GAGCTAATTCAGGAGACCATTGTGCTCTCAATTTTCTTTCTGTAACAGAAACTGTTACTGACTCAAGGTCAAAAGAAACTTCACCAATTTGGTCTTCAAATTCCAACTCTTTATACAATCTATAAACTGCAATGAATGCGTTGTTTACAGCCGTTGAAGACGAGAATGTTGAACCTGTGTAACCATCAGGAGTTGTGTCACCACAAGAGATACAAACTGGTACTTGTAAGTCAATTTCTAAGAAAATGAAACCGTTAGCATCACATACGTTGTAGTAAGAACCACCTGAGTTAGCATTTAAAGTACCAGGACCTGAAGGGAAGTTTGTATTTACAGTGCTACCGTATTGAACAATACCTTTACCATATCTTTGAGTTACTACTCTGAACAAGTAAGGAGCTGAAGTATTACCTGAAGTTGTTGTATTTCCAGCAACACCAAAAATGTTCAAACCTGATAAGAATTCTTCAGTATCCATAGTGTTACCATTTGGACCAATCAATTGACCAGCACCAGCACTTGAGAAACCACTCATAACGATAATTACTTTTCTAAAGTTTGAAGTCGTGTTGTTAGCAATTGGTGTTGTTGTACTATAAGCCGATGGTAATAAATAACCAGCTGCATCCCATGCATAAGTCACAGTTGAAGCTGTAACAGCTGTCCACTGACCTTTAGAATAATCAAACAATCCTGGTGGGTCCAAGTTTGGTTCGTTACCTTCGTAGAATAAGTCATACAAATCCTTATTGAAGATATCATTGTAACCAGCACCACCTGCAGGAATACTAGTGTATCCGTTGTTTGGGTCACCAGGATAGTTTCCTGGAGAACCTACTGGAGCGTAGTGAGCTCCACTGTTACCAAAGTATCCATTAGAAGAAGTACCACCAGAGTACCCTTGGATTTTTGGAACGAAGTAGAATAATTTACCGATTGGTAAGTTCATAGCTTGAACTGACACGATGTCGTTCGCTAATAATTTAGAGAATACTCTTCTCACGATTGGGAAAACAACCGTTTCAAAAGAACCAGAGTCAGAAGTTGAAGAAGCTTCGTTGATTAAGTGTGAAGCTTGGTTTTCATACAACTGAGCAACGTTTTCTTTCATGTGACCTTTTAGACCTTCTAAAAAGCCAAGTTTATCCCATTTGTTAATTGTGTCTTCTTTGATAACTTTTAAGTGTTTTAAACCAATGTTACCAACAAGACCGCTTTCTAATAATGCACCCATTTTAATTTTATTTTTGTTTTTAGTTTTATGTTTATTTTTATTTTACGATTTTAGACATAATATCTTTCATTCTTAAGAATTGAGGATTTTCATATGTCTTAGATTCAATTAGTGTTTGTGATGAACCTGATACCGGTGATTTTTCAATCTTAGACATAGATTCAGTAACAACACTTTGATTATTACTTGTTAATTCATTTTTGATAGAGCCATATAATGACTTTGATTCTTTCAAAGTTTCAACATCATCAAATCTTCTTAGGATATTGATTTTTTCTTGTTTAGTCGTTGTATGTTCTGTAAACAATCTTGTAGCGTAAGCCAAGTTTGAATTAAATACTGCAACTTCGTTTAACTTTTCTCTGAAAATATTTAAAGCTTTTCTATACTCTTCATTTTTTTCTCTCAATTGAGATACTTCTTCAGAAAGAGCTGAATTAGGTCTAACTTTCATTTTTGGTAAACCTTTTCTCATTGGGTAATTTCTTGTACCATTAGATAAAGTTCTGGCCGCTTCTGTAGTTTCTTCTTTTTCAAACGCTTTTCTTTTTAATGTATCACCTTTTTTGGGTGTATAATCTTTATCACCTTTGTAAGTTTTAGATTCTTCACCTTTGTTCATTCCGTACTTGCCTTCTTTATATTCAAATTTCTTTGGAGATAAATTCATACCAACACCTTTAGCACTACCTTTTGGTTCAATAGATGCTTCTTTTGTTTCCATTTTTTTACCTTCTTTGTATTCAAATTTAGCTGAACCGGTTTTAACACCTTTACCAACTACTGGTTTTGCCATCATTGAACCTTCTTTGGTTTCCATTTTCTTTGCTTTGTTTGTTAATGAAGATTTTGTTAATTTTCCTCTAACAGGTGAAATTGTCATTTTACCTTCTGACACTGAACCAGTATCATTGTTATCGTCATCGTCATCGTCATCGTCATCATCCTCATCCATTTCTATTTCATAAACAACTTCGCCTTCTTCATTTTCATCTCCTTCATACATGTCTTCTTCATCTATGTCTTCAGTTTGGAACATATCTCGCATTAAAGCGTCTAACTCTTTATCAGACATTTCTTCGTTTTCGTCCATTTCCGTGTAATTTTTGTCGTAATTCATATCGTTTTTTAAATCACGGATATGAGCTGCATCATCTTCTTCTGCACCTCTGTAATGGTCGTAGCCGTGTCCTTCTTCCATTTCTCCTTCATTCCATTCCTCATCCATAATTGATTCATCTTCATCACCTTCCATTTGAATAATGTATTCCACATCTTCGTTTTCATCCTCTAAGCTGATTTGGTCATCGTCTTTTGTTACAATGATGCCATCATTATCACCCATACGTTTAAAAACCTTTAAGATTTCTTCATCAGAAGCGTTTGTAAGGTCAATTGGTTGTTCATCTTCCAAGTCCGTGTCTAAACCCATTCCCATTACGCCATCAACATCAGATTCATCGTCATCATCCATATCTAGGTCAATGTCAAATTCATCTTCGTCTCCCATGTCGTCCATAGAATCAATTTCAACGCCCGTCTCTTCTTCACCTTGTTCGTTAATCTCTCTTTTTAGAGATTCTTTTACTAATTCTGAGATTTCTTCCTTCATTGTTGAAGCAAGTATTCCTTTTGCATTTTCAGTCACTACATCTTCCAAATTTTTCATTTGAAGTAGTGCTTCCTCGACTAATGACTTTTTGTCTGCCATATAAATTTTAGAATAATTTACATAATAAATATATCCCAACTTAAAAAAAGTTGGTGTTGGGTTGGCATAAACCCAAAATAAATAAAAAAACCCCTCGGTTAAGAGGGGTTTTTTTTAATCTTCAATAACTTCGTCAATCTTACTTTCGGATACTGCCGTGATTCTCCAGTCATGTTGGAACCCCGTGTATCGTGAAGTAACCTTGGCTTCTACATCGGTTACTGAGTAACCTTTTACCAATTTTTCTTCTCTAATTTTTTTCAATTTACCTGTATTTTCATCAGGTAGTTCGTACTGTACTTTTGCTACAAAATATTTCTCATCCATGTTTTTAATATTATTTGTCCAAATAATGGTTTAATTTTTTCAATAAGTCAATAGAGCGATTCATTCCTTTTTCACTTACACCAATATTTGGAGTTCTTAAATTCTTTTCTTCATCTAAGTTTTCTTCAAAATTATTTCTATCCTCAACGTTTGTAAACAAATATGCCCCTGGTGTAGATGGTGATGACACTAAATCAAAACAAATTAATTCAAAATCATCTTGTACTTCATTTTGTTCACCCGTCTTTTTTAAAGAACCAACACCACGTGAAGATATACCCAATGTAACACCCTGTCTTAGTAAGTTTGCCGCTTGGTCACCCTTGGTAGAGACAATACCTCTTTCATGGAACCCAGGTGACGTTAGAAGCTTTAATTTACCCATAAGTATGTGTCCGTCCCACCATACCTCATTAATGATATGAGATACACGGTCAAGGTCAATTAACGATGATTCAGGGTGGTTTAATTCAGACAATGATGTTCCTTTAGAAATCATGGTCTTATAGTTCTCAGCCTCTCTTTTGAGAATCTTTTCAGGATACACTCTTCCGTTACGGTTTGGTGTATTGTATTTCTGTAGTACGGCATAAAATTCAAATGGTTTAGAATAATCCAACATGCTTTTGTTGGCTTGTTCCAATAAATTCTTGTTGTGAGAATCGTTTGGAGATATATATCCCGCATCCATTTCTATTAATATTCCTTTACCCGTATCTTGTGGTCCTAATATTTTCATAAAAACATTTTAGTAATAAATACCATCAAATAGTATCTTTTACTTTTTTTGATATAGTAAAATCAAAATACTCGTTATTCTTGAAATTATCTACGTAGATTGCTTTGGCAATTTTCTTAAGTTTTTCTTTAAGTTGGGGGTCTTTAAAATCCGTATTTTCATTTAAAAACAAAGTTATTTCTAAATTCATAAAACTTTTTTTTCCATAAAATATTCCACTTGTTCTTAAATCTAAATCTACAATATTTGTTTCTTTGAATGTGTCTTTATCGGCAATTTCGTAAACGGTGTGTTTTATATTTCTTCCAAAATTTCCAACAATCCTTTCCCATTTTTCATAATTTTCTTTTGGTGATACCCAACTTTGTAAGTTTAGATATACTGATTTGAAATTTTTTGAATCAACTGTACCATAACTCACTTTTGAATCACAGAATCCTATGATTCGTGCCGTTTTTCCTTTTTTCATTAATTTTCATTTTAAATACATTTATTTTATTGATTAAATTTAACTGATTTTAATTACCATGTCAAACTTTTTGATATAATTGAATTATTTAATAAGATATGTTAAAAGTTAAAATAGATAATAAACAAAATTTGGAGAAAGCATTGAAAGTTCTCAAAGGAAAGGTAATCAAAACTAAGCAAACTGAAAAGTTGCGTGAGAAATTAAAATACGAGAAAAAAAGTGTTTTGAAAAGAAATCAGAAATTGAAAGCCAAATACGTCCAATCTCAAAAAAATAAAGATAATTTATAAGTTGTTGTGGAGATTGTATAATCTCACATAATTGATTTTTGAAAAAGTATCTGACTGAACCTGTTCAATGGTTTCTTGTAATTTCTTACTAGTAACGTCATCTAAAGATTCTGTGATGTTACTCAATTTACCAATAGTTTTTGACTTTAATTCATCAAATTCTTTTGAGAGTTCCACATCTTCTGTCATTAATACTTTTGACAAATCTCTCTTGGAATCTTCATCTAAATTTTCAATGTATCCCTTGATTGATTTGTTGGCTATGTTTAATAAAGTTTCAATTGGTAAATTAATGTGAGATTTAATCTCAGATGATTCACTCAATAATTTTATTAAAGTTTTTTTACTGATAACAGTCTCCATAATTTTGTCTGGAGTACCATAAACAATATTGTCAATATCTTTGTAGTTATTTTCACACACCACATCTTTAACCCAATATTCAATACGTTGTGTTTTTAATTTTGGTAAAAAATTTTCAATGTGTTTTAAAGATTCATTAATAAATGATTCGGCGATTTCTTTGTCATAACCTTTTTTCTTAGACAACTCAGTATAAATGTAAAACATTGTACTGGCATTTTTATTTTCCAATACCAAATGCCTAAAGTTTTTCAACTCAATTTTAGCCGTTTCATTAACATAAGAGTTAATTAATAACTCTTCTATTTTACTCATTAATTGTCCAAATTTCATAATAGGTTTTATTAATAAATATATCAATCTATTAGTTTTCTAAGAGAATCTTCAATTTCTCCTAAAGAACGACTACCCCTTTCCAAATCAATGTCATCAACACCATAAATATTTTCACGTTCTAAGATAATATTCATGTCTTTTTTAACTGACTCGGGTGTAACTCCACCTGCTCCTGGTGTTTCTCCACCTGCCGATGGTATACTTTCAGCTGGAGGTGTTCCAAAGCTTTCTGATGGTGGTGCTTCATTACCAAATCCTTCAAATCCCCCACCTTCTGTTGGTGGATTTTCAGTTGCTCCTGAAGTACTCTTATTTCCATATAATCTATCAAGACTATCAAAGATACCTGTCTTAGTAATAACGTTACCTGTATTTTGAATTTCAATTGATACCGCCTTTTCCAATCGTTGTTGTTGTAAATCTAATTTGATTTCTTCATCCGAGAATCCAAGAATATGTTTCTTAGCCCAAGTTTGTGATGTTGGAGCAATACCTTCAATTGGTGCAACAGCATCTTTATACAACAACATTTTTTCTTTCCATACATCAATGGTAAGTAAATCAGCTTGTTTAGATGGGTTAGTTAAACTCAATTGGAATGAACCCAATTCATCTTCAAAACCTAATAAGAATAAGTGAATGATTGCAATCTTGTTAAGTTCTGCAACCATAGATTTTTGAATTCTATTAATTGTGCGAGCAAAACGAATATCTTGTAATGATAAGTTTCTACCATCACCAACAACTTCTTCAAACCCTAAGAATGCTTTTGGAATTCTTAACGCTGTTAAAAGTTTCTTTTGGATATATTCAATATCAGCAATTTCTGATAAGTTTTGTGCTCCTGGCAAAGTATCAATTGGATTTGGTGCCGCTGGGTCACGAACAGGAACAAAGAAATCTTGGTCAACCGCCATTTGGTTGAATCTCATATCTACGTTTCCTGATTGAGGGTCAACAACTTGGTCTTTCTTAAATTGTTGAGCAAATCTTTGAACGTATGGTTGAATATCCGCATCATCCATGTTACCAACAAACACTTTAAACACACGTCTTTCAGGTGCTCTTGATGTTCTATAAACTAACATTGCATCTTCCGCCAATACCAATTGTTTCCAAGTACGTCTTGCTTTTTCTAACATAGATGTACCATAAGGAAGTTTTCTATCGTCACCCAATAATCTAAAGTGAGCAATTTCCCAACTGTTAAATTCAAGTTGTTTGTTTTTCCAAGTAAATGTAAGACTCTTAACACCAGCGTTGGATGCTGTTGGTCCACCATAACCTGAAGTGGCTCTACCTTTCATACCAACTTCAATACGTTCAACCTCAATGTTTGGTAATTGTAAACAACCTACAACACCTTTTTCAGGGTCCAACTTTAAAAAAACAAAGTTATCACCATATTTTGCGGTATTACGAGTCCACATTGCTAAGTTTGTATTGATATCCAAAGCATTATTAAATAAATCACCCAAAACGGCTTTAATCCTTGGTGAATCACAATAAATTTGTAACATATAACCATTTTCATCTACCGTTGTAGATTCTTCGGCGTACGTATCAAGAGCCGCTGAAATCTCAGGAGTATATTCCATTGATTCGTAATCATAATACGAAGCCAAACGAGTTGGTTCATAATATACCGCTTGACTATAAAGATTGTTTTCAATCTTAGCCCATTGGCTTGTAATATAAAAAGTTTGTTGTGCTTGAAGTTTTTGTTTTTCGTACTCAGCTTTATCTTGAGTTCTTAAAAGTTCTTTTTTATCAAACTTATATGTGGGTATGTCTTGACCCAACAAAGAATTAGGTCCTAACTCTTGGGATAATCTTTGCCATATTGTCAAGTTTTTTTGCTCCATATTAAAAATTTATATTATATTATTTTTTTATCAACGCTTCATACCGCCGAATACCCATAAATACTGTTCATAATCTTTTTTTGAAGGTTGATTTCTATATGCGGGATTATCTTTGAAATTCATATTTGGCATTGCTGGATTGAAATATTGTTCTTTTGGTTGTTCATAATTTTGAACAGTCCAAGATTCCAACATAGTTTTTGCCTGTTCTGTAACCTTTGTGAGTTGTGAAAAAGATGAATCTGATACATACACCGCCATAGCCAAAGACATGATTAAATCATCATGTTGTCCTTTCATGTGGTCAGGTCTTCCATTGATATAAACAAATGTATTCATTTCATTCAATAATCTTGATGAATGAACTTTTAATCCGTGTCTTAAACTTTCTTCAAGTGCCGCAATAATCTGAACCCTTTTGTTGTTAAAATTAATACCAGGTATTTTTTCAGCCGCCTTTGGGTCATATTTCCATTTGTTTCCAAAATCAACACCGTCAACATACAAATCTTTATATCCAAGTTCTTGTAGTTTTCTAGCTGTTGCAACACCCATACCACCTGTGATATCAATCACTATAAAACAGTTGTACATGTTACCCCATTTGTAGGCAATTTCAGCCAATACATCAGGTGGAAGTTTTCCAATATATTCCGCAACTTGTTCCCTTTCATCAAAATCATAAATTTGAAATGTTGAATAATCTTCAGAGTCTCCACGAGAAACGTCCACACCCATAATATATCTGTGACCCATTTCAGGTTCTTTCCATATCCAAAGTCCACCACCCATCATTTTATTCATGGGTTCTTTAATCATATTATCAGTAATATTTTTAATTAAGTTAGAATCAAATACGTTATCACCTGAACCCAAGAAATTACATTCTAATTCCTGAGAAACTTTACGTTTATCATATTTAAGTTTTTTAACCATCGCCTCAAACCAAGAGGAACATGGTCTGTAACCTAACTCAAAATAAGCTTTTAACTCGTCATAGTTTCTTTCATAGGGGTCACGACCTGAAAAATCAATAATACTGTCGGCTGTATATTCTTCACGGTTTAACAAATAATGAATAATTTCATTTGTTTTAACCAAATATAAATCTTTAGTATAACGAGGGTCACGATACCAATACATTTCAGTAATCTTGAAATCGTTCATCCCACGATTGGCTTGTTCGTAGATTTCATAGTAAATTGGGTCATAGCCGTTTGGTGTTGATACAACAACAACTTTACCACCCGTAGATAACGAAGCCATACAGGCAGCCCAGAAATCACCATCAGCTTCAATATACGCAGCTTCATCAAATATCAACATAGTGGGGCTATAACCACGAAGTGCATCTTTTGATGTTGCAACGGCTTTAACTTCACAACCGTTTGTTAATTTAAAATGTCTTGCCGCGTTTTTATCTGGTGAAAAACTTACACCAACCCAAGCAGGCCATTGTTCAGTAAATCCACGTATTTTGTTTGCCATTTCCACGGCAGTATCCAATTTGTTTGCAATAATCAAAACCTTTTCAGGTCTTTGTTTTGATGCAAATACAAGTCTTTTACTTGCCCAAGCGGCAGTCACCGTAGAAACACCTGCCTGACGGTATTTTAATGCAATATTTTCGTTGTAGGATTCATAATCCTCAACTAAATTAACTTGGTCAGGAAACAACTCCAAAGGTACGTATCTTGACTGAGTATTATCATAAGTCTGAAGATACGTCTTAAGAGCGTATGGTGTGTTTTTGATACACCTTGTATATTCTAATAGTAGTTGTTCTTTGGTGAAACCCATATAAGGTTAGTGTTAGGACCTGTCTATACCTAAACTACCTAAGAAATCATCTAAATCACTTAAATCATCAGGTCCATCCACATCGTCATCATCTTCACTATCATAGTCCGATGAATCATCATCGTCATTACTATGAACGTCATTAAGATGATTTACAATTTCTGTAACCATTTTGTCTAAGATAGATGTTGCTTTTGCATCACCTCTTAAAATCATTTTTGCTAAATTGAAAAATTCGTCAGCAGATAATGCTGAAAATCTTGCAAATAGGTAGCTTTGTATGAATTTTTTATCTTCATCAAATAAACGTTCAGGATATGATGTTAAGAATTTTTCCCATATTACTGGACCAAGTCTTAAATCCCAAACTTCATTTGCTAAAGTATCTGTAGATGACATAACCATTTCGGCTTGTTTTGGGTCGTCAGGAAGTCCTTGAGTACCTAATACTTCCATGGTTCCTTTAATTAATTCATGAATTAAAATAGGAAAAAATAAACCACGTGCTTTAACTGTTGGCGGGTCAGTTTCAATATCAACTTCTTCTTTACCTCCAACACCATCTTGACTCATCATCATGTCCATCATTTCATCAGGTAATACCCAATACATCAAATCATTAACCGACATAATAACACCATACAAATTTAATAATCTTGGGTCAAGTCTATCAAGTTCATCTCTTACTAATTCAAACATATAATGTCCTTTTTTAGATGAGCCTTGAATCAAAGCGTTAATAAATCTTCTTTTTGCCTTTTCAATATCAAATCTTTCAAATGCTGTGATAAAATCTTCAACATCCTCTTCTTGTTGTTGAAAATTTTGTTCTATTTCTTCTTCTTCAGGTTCTTCACCTTCTTTTGAAAACCCACTCATATCAATTTGACCCATACCTACAAGTTTGGCATCATATTGTAATTGGTCAGGTCTAACACCCATTTCTTTTCTAACTAAATCAACCGACAAATTTTCCAAATATTCTTTGTTGTTATCTTGAATTTGAAACACTGTTTGAACAGCTCTCATCATAGCCGTTTGAAGTTGCATTAAGGCGTTTTGTCCTGAAATATTTTGTTGACCAGTATATCTTTTAACTTTATCAACAACATCTTTAAATCGTTTAGATGCTATTAATTGTTCAAATGTTTGGGGTATTTGACCGGCCGCAATATTTGGAAACGCAGGATTTTTTGATAAAGGAGTTTCACCTCTATTAATTTTGTCTTCAACATCAGGTGACATTCTTTCTGGTCTATCACCATAATCAATTGGAGGAGCTTCGTTAAGTCTACGTTTAGTCATTATTGGTCTTTAAAATTAATCTTTAATTGGTCAAATGTTAAATAATCTGGAATTTCAACAGTTCCCATTTTTTTTGCTGGTTGGTCTAAAGCTTTTGGTTTAGGTTGATGTTTTGGATTTTTAAACGGGTCTGAAGTACCAGGTTTTTCTTTAGTTCCTGGTTTAATTTTTGGAGGAGCTGTTTTAGTATCAGATTCTTTCACTTCAGCCTTTGGTTTAGGTTGATGTTTTGGATTTTTAAACGGGTCTAAAGTACCAGGTTTTTCTTTAGTTCCTGGCTTAATTTTTGGAGGAGCCGTTTTAGTGTCAGATTCTTTCATAGAAGAAGTATATGACTTTTTTACCGGTTTGTCCATTTTTTTCTCATTGGCAAATCCTAAAACCATATTTGTCATTGGTCTGCGAATTATTCCTGATTCGGTTAAAGTATCAATTAAATCTTTTTTTGTCATTCTTGGAGAAATATGCTTTTCAATCATTTTTTCTAAAGCCATTTCAACTATTACTTGATGTGGATTTTTACCTTCTTTGATATTCTTTTTAACATCCATCACACACTTTTCATATTTCTTCTTATCTTTTCTACCAACTGATGATGTACAAATAGCCCAAGGATTATACTTTGATTCTTTTTTCTTACCCTCACCAATTTCAGTTTCAAACATACCCATGCCATCTTCAGTATCGTCAGGGTCTTTAACAACATCTAAAGTATCATCTTCATCAATTTCCTTTTCATAAACTTGATAAGTTTTTTTCTGTTGTTTTAATTGAGTTTGTTTTGCAGTATCTCCTGCAGGAACCATAGTAATTCCTGATTGAGGTTGTTCAGAAACCATTCTTTTATGTAATTGATTAACTTGTCCTTCAGACAAATTAGTTAATAATTTTTTGGATAATCCAGCGTTAATTAAATGTTGTATTTTATTTTTCATAAACAATTTGTTTTTCAAATTCTAATATGAGGTCTCTCTCGTACAGTTTATCTTTTACTTTTTCTATGGTTTCTCCGAAACGAAAGACAAGTCTAGTTTTGTCCTCACACGTTTCATCTTTTTCCCAGGCTAACGCGATGATATCTTCCATCGCGTCTGTAACTCCCATGAAGTCACAATTTTGTATAAGTTCAAGTTGAATGTCAGTTTCTTTTAACTGTCCAACTTGTTTTATGTATTTTAATTCAGGTGGTTGTGGGTAACCATTTGCTGGTTTTGCATCCCAATCATCACCCCAAACATCAAGTTCATCACTAAAGATAAATTCATACATGTTATCTCCTCTATAGTTTGGACCGAGTCCGTTAATATAGATTAAATAACTCATAAAACTTCACCTTTTGTAGTTACTCTGATTTGTTCTCCGTTGTGTTCAAACACCAAGTTTTTCTTGTTTGTTTTACCAACGAGTTTATAGTTTGAATTTTCTCTTACGATAAATTCAGCCGCTAATTCCTGTTCAATTGTTTCAGAAAGTCTTTTAATTGAATTTACTGAAACTTTTTTTGTTTCAACCAATTTTTGTTTGTTTTGTTTATTTTCAGATTCTGAAATTTGAAAATAAGATGTTAATACTTTATCAATTTTAGATTCAGCAAAAATTTCATCCATCATTTTAGAAACATGAGAATTAACTTTGTCTTCTTCAGACATTTCATTTCTTTGTTTGTCAATGTCAGAATAAACACCAATAACATCACCTTCAGCCATTTCACCGTCTATTGGTTCTTCATCGTCAATATCAACGTCAATATCTTCTTCATCACCCATAGAACCCATAGAACCCATATCCATATCTGAATCATAATTTGATTCTGAGTCTTCTTCAAATTTAGCCATGATATCTTCTTGGTCTTCTTCGTCAAGTTTGCTCAAATCTAATGCTGACAATAATGAATTAATTACATACTTAACATCTTCAGAAGTCATACCAACTGAATCATTCATCATTCTGATTTTTTGACCCAATTTACCAGTCAATTTTTGAATGGTTTTAAAAGTAACTTCTTCTTCATCACCCATTGGTCCTTCTTCGTCGCTCATATCAACGTCCAAGTTACCTTCAGGTGTATCAAGGTCCATATCAAAATCCATTTCATCATCACCTTCAGGTGCATCAAGAGATGTATTATCCAATGGTGCATCTTTTGAACCTGCCTCAGGAGCTGCGGCCATTGGTTCTGGCATTGGCTCCGGCATTGGTGCTGGTTTAGGTGTTTTTAATGTGAATTTTTTTTGTTCAGATAAATTGTACATAGAAACTTCTTCTTCATTTTCAGTAAGTCTGTTCACCTCACCGGCAATTAGGTTTAATCTTTTTAAAGCGGCACTATACGAACCATAGTGTTTTCTATTTCTCATTGGTTCAATATATTCCAAAGATTCATTAACCTTTTTCTTTATTACGTATCCAGATTTTTCTTTCACAATCTCGTAGTGATTTCCATCAGACAATACCCTTTCAAATTCAACTCTTGATGTTTCGTTGATATTTGATGGTATATTTTCTTTGTATCTTGCGATTTCAAGAATTCTGTTTAGTTTTTCTTGTCCTTGAAGTCTTTCACTTCCTATTGGTTTTAAATCAGCCATTTTTATATATTTTTTTTTATGTTGTTATGAGTTTAGTCCATTAAATCCACCTAATGCTACAGAGTTTTCCTGTATAACAGCTCTACCTTGAGCATTTGAATAGACTGCGTGTGGAACAGCTTCAATTGTTGGAGTTTCACCTGGACACCATCTACATTCAAAATACTCAGTACCAGCCGATAATGCAAACATACTTGGTGTTGGTGTTGGAGTTTTTGTAAGTGTTGGTGTTGGTGTTGCCGTTTTTGTAGGTGTTATTGTTACAGTTGCCGTAACACTTGGTGTAACTGTTTTTGTTGGAGTTACTGTTGGTGTTTTTGTTACAGTTGCCGTAACACTTGGAGTTACTGTTTTTGTTGGAGTAACCGTTGGTGTTTTTGTTACAGTTGCCGTAACACTTGGTGTTACACTTGGTGTTTGTGTTTTAGTCACACTTGGTGTTGGCGTTTTAGTTGTCGTAACTGTTGGTGTTGGTGTGGGCGTTTTAGTTGCCGTAACTGTTGGTGTAATAGTATTTGTGGGTGTTACCGAAGGTGTCACAGTTTTAGTCGGTGTCACACTCGGTGTTACAGTTTTAGTAGGTGTTACGGTTGGTGTTTTAGTTGTCGTAACACTTGGTGTAACTGTTTTTGTTGGTGTTACTGTAGGTGTTTTAGTTACAGTTGGCGTTACGGTTGGTGTTTTAGTTACAGTTGGCGTTACGGTTGCGGTAACACTTGGTGTTGGAGTGGGTGTTGAAGCTCCTTGACATGTAGCACAATCACCATAATTTGTTGATTTTGTTGCAACTACATCAATACCTACACCAGGTTCTGCAGTGTCAACAATTTCATAACATCCACTATCTGTTGACCCAACAAATGTTAAATAGTAATTACCTCCAACTACGGGAAGTGAACTACTATTAAAATCAACGTTAATTGCCGCTGGTCCTTCACAAGGTGCTATTAAATATGTAACTAATGCCATTTTTTTTTCTATATAAATATACGAATAATGTTAAATTTCAAGTTATTCCTCAACCTTATTCTCAATGGATAGTTCTTTATCCATAAGTTTATCTTTAAAATTAAATAATTTATCAATATATCCGTTCCTTCTTAAGAATTTAAATGTTAAATTTTCATATGAAAACTCACCACCTTTTTCTAATCCAGCTGTTCTATATTTTTTTAATTTTTCTTTGAAAGAGTCAATAAGCTTTACTGCGGTTTCGTAATCTTCTTTTTTGGCGTTATCAATAATAGAATCAATTTTATTCATCATCATATTTGCCTTACCTGTTAATACTGATTTATCAATATCAATATTTTCTTTTTCAGGTTTTTGAATCCAATCATCAAATAATACGGAATATACACCAGTTGAAAAATGAGACTCTGAAACGTCTTGAGCATATAGTTCAACTTCATATCCTTTAACTTTTATATTATGTGTGGTATTAAATAAAGTTTTCTTTAATTGAAATAACTCTTTATATACCTCAACATCCTCATTGTCAAATTGTGAAAAATCAACAAACAAGTGTAAATCAATATCTGAATATTTAGACCAATTATAATTTGCCAAAGAACCAGTAAATGTAACATCATCAATAAATATGTTTTCACCTAAGAATTCCATAAATTCTCCGGCAATCATTAATAAAGCCCTTCTTATTTGAGGCTTTAATTTTGGACTGTCAGTTGTTACACCATCCCATATTTCGGGATTTAATGTCTCTTGTGTTCCAAACGAAGATAGTATTTTAGAGTATTTACCCATCTATTATAAATACTCAAGTTTTTATTTAAGGTAATTTTTTGTATTTGTATACTTTTGAAATTTTGGAATTGAAATATTTTCCTTGTGATTCTGACAACCTGAATTCAGCATATACATTGTGTGGTACATCTTCATATTCATAACGTGTACCATTTTTAAATTCTGTAATCATTGTTTTGTCTGCGGTATCATATTCAGTTCTAATAATATTAGATGAATTAATTTCATTAAGAATTTTTGTACCTTTGATTTCTTGTCTTCCTACTGCCATAATAGTATAAATATTAAAAAACCCCTGATTTTAATCAAGGGTCTTTTTATTAGGGTCTCATTTTTTGTAATTGGTCTCGTAGTTCAATTGCTTTTTCGTAGTTTTGTGATTTAATACAATCCTTTAACTCATCTTCAATCTTTTTGATTTCTTCTTGGTCCCTTTCAAAAGTTTTGATTTTATCACGGAGATAAATTGCCAATTGAAAATCTTCTTTTTCAACTGCTTTGTCAAGTTGTTGTTTTAATGATTCCAAAGAATTTTTATTCTTTTTTGGTGGAACTGTTGAACTTGACGTTACAATATATGTAATACGTCCATCGGGTGATGTGAATGTTTCCTTTTCCCATTCCATACCATTTTCACTTCCTGTTTCTGTTTTATGTTCCATAGAAGAACTTTTAAAGTTAGGGTCGTAATCACCAAACATTTCGTTGATTTCATCCATCATCTGTTTTAATGATTTTCTGTTGTAATTTCCAAATAAGTCAAACATATTTTTTTATTTTAATTTTTTTATCTATCTTTGTAAAACATAAATACAAAATTGTGCCAAATCAAATATTATGACATAATGTCATATGTAGATGACAAATTGTCAGTATTGGTTTTTGGTAAAGAAGTTGTATATTTGTAACAGAAATAAAAACGACTATGATAGATTCTATTGATAACAACGAAGGTACACAGAAGTCAAGACGTAAATCAGGTGGAACACCTGTTTTGGATAACTTCTCAAAAGACCTTATTAAAATGGCATCAGAGGGTAAATTAGACCCTGTGATTGGTAGAGAGATGGAAATTAATCGTATTGCCCAAATTCTTTCTCGTAGAAAGAAAAACAACCCCATCATCATTGGTGAACCAGGTTGTGGTAAAACAGCGATTGTGGAAGGTCTTGCCATGAAAATTTACAGCGGGGAATGTCCTCGTAACCTAAAAGACAAACGTATTGTTCTTTTGGATTTAACATCAATTGTTGCTGGTACAAAATACCGTGGGCAATTTGAAGAGCGTATGAAAGTGATTATTGAGGAATTAGGTGAAAACCCTGATATCATCATTTTCATTGATGAAATCCACACATTGGTTGGAGCTGGTAATTCATCAGGTTCAATGGATGGTTCCAACATTTTCAAACCAGCACTTGCTCGTGGTGAAATCCAATGTATCGGAGCAACAACTTTGGATGAATACAGAACCAACTTTGAAAAAGACGGAGCCCTTGAGCGTCGTTTCCAAAAAGTTGTGGTTGATTCACCAAACAAGGAAGAAACCTTAAAAATCATTACCAACGTAAAAGACAAGTATGAAGATTACCACAAAGTAACATACTCACCTGAAGTATTGGAAATGTGTGTAAACTTGGCTGACCGTTATATTACTGACCGTGAGTTCCCTGATAAAGCATTTGACATCTTGGATGAAGTAGGTGCTCGTTCTCAAGTGGATGTTAAAACACCTGAATCAATTGAGATTTTGCGTGAAAAGGCGAAAGAACTCCAACAACAAAAAATCAATGTTGTTAAAGCTCAGAACTTTGAAGAAGCTGCGGCAATCAGGGATAAAGAGAAAAAATTGTTGGACCGTTTGGAACTTGAAAAGAAAAAGTTTGAGGACGAACAAGCGGCTAACCGTAAAGAAATTGACCCTGAATTGGTTTTGACCGTTGTGTCTTCAATGACCAAAATTCCTGTAAACAAATTATCTACCGATGATAGAACATCTTTGATTGATTTGGAAAAATCTTTACAACAAGATGTAATTGGTCAACAAGAGGCGGTAACCAAAATTGCTAAAGCAATCCGTAGAAACCGTTTAGGTATTAAAGACCCAAATAAACCAATTGGTTCGTTTATTTTCTTGGGTTCAACGGGTGTGGGTAAAACTCACTTGGCTAAACAATTGGCAAAACAAATCTTTGGTTCAGTGGATAATCTTATCCGTGTGGACATGAGTGAGTACCAAGAGAAACATAGCATCTCTCGTTTGATTGGTTCCCCTCCAGGTTACGTAGGATATGAAGAAGGTGGACAGTTGACCGAACAGGTTAAGAACAAACCTTACTCTGTAATCTTGTTTGATGAGGTAGAGAAGGCAAACAAAGAAATATTTCACACACTTCTTCAGATGTTAGATGAAGGTCACCTTACAGATTCTTTGGGTAGAAAAATTAACTTCAAGAATTGTTTGATTATTATGACATCAAACATTGGGGTTAAGAAACTTCAAGATTTTGGAACAGGTATTGGTTTCTCAAGCAATTCGTACTCAAACGAAGAACAAAAGAAAGACATCTTGAAGAAAGAAATGAAGAATTATTTTTCTCCTGAATTCTTAAACCGTATTGACGATACAATCGTGTTTAATTCTTTGAATGAAGAATCAATCAAACAAATTGTTAATATTGAATTGGGGAAATTGATTAAACGTTTGGGTGAATTGAAACTTGTGTTCAAGTTTGATGATAAATTGGTATCACACATCTCCAAGGTTGGTTTTGATGATACCTACGGAGCTCGTCATATCAAAAGGGCTATTCAGGACCAAGTGGAAGATTTGGTATCAGAAGAAGTTCTAAGCGGGAATGTGGTTGAGGGTAAACAATATTCCCTATCGGTAAAATCTGAGAAGGTAATTATCAAATAAGTGAATAATATTCCTTATCGGTAATAAAAGTGGGGTCATTGACCCCATTTTTTTTTAGTTTAATTTTTGACTTGCCAATCCCTCTATTTGTTGGATAAGATTTGTGTAACTATTAAAGTGTCCTATAGCAGCATCAATTGTTCTTATTAAATTATCTCTTTTTTGTGGTGGCATTTTTGAAGAAGTAATTTTATTTTTTAAAGAACCTAACTCCGTCATTATTTTATGATTTGGTTTATCTAATTTTTGTAGACTACTCATTTGTCTCTTCAAATTACTTAAGTACTTAAAATAATCATATCCTTCACCTCTCCACGCACCTTTTAACCCTGAAACCATATCAGATACACCCTCTGTTGGTTCTTCTTTTTTAATTTTTAAACCGTTCATTTCATCACCAAAAGCAACCATCATATTTTCTTCAATAATGTCATCATCGTCTTCTACAGTTTCAATGGTTTCTTCTTTTTTAATTTTTAAACCGTTCATTTCATCACCAAAAGCAACCATCATATTTTCGTCAATAATGTCATCACTATTATGCATATCTGTATCGTACATGTCTCTTTCTCTTTCTAAAGAAGTTCTAGTGTCCATATCTGTATCGTACATGTCTCTTTCTCTTTCTAAAGAAGTTCTAGTGTCCATATCTTCCATTTCAGGATATTGGATGTCACTCATTTCAATAGGTTTTTGTTTTTTTATTTTTAACCCATTCATTTCAGGTCCAAAAGCAACACCCATGGCATTTTCACTAACCGTGTGACCTTCATTTATATGTTGCAACAGAATTGATTTTCTTTCTTCTTCTGAAATAATTAATTTTCTCATACAATATAAATATACAAAAATAAAAAAAGGGTCTTAACGACCCTTTCTTATTAAATATACCATTGAGTTTTGGCGTATTCTTTATCGTACTGATACTCATGTTTCTCATACCCAAGTTTATCAATCATTGCATATGCGGTCTTAATTGAATTATCCAAATCATCCAAAACAACATACTCACTTGGTCTGTGGTAATTGTAATAACCACAAGAAATGTTGATACAAGAAAAATCAAACTTCATCTTCAACTGAGAAACATCTGTGTATGGGTGAACCATATACTCACGTTTTGGCATGTACTCATCCAATACCTTATCAACAATGGTAAAGAATTCACTGTCACGGTTGAATAGACGTACACCAGAACAAACTTCAGTCACCATGTAGTTCAACGGTGCGTCCAACTGAATTGCGTATGCCACATCAACAAAGAAATTTGGGCTGGCTTTACGAGAACCCCAACATCCTGTTTCTTCACTAACAAAGAACGCCGCCTTTACGTGTGGTAAATCCAAAAGAGCTGACATTGCACCAAATACACCACACTTGTCATCACCACCAATACCTGTTTCTCTACCTTCAGGGGTATAACCTTTAAGACAAACTTTAAGGTTTCCTTCATAATCAGGTAAAGTTTCTGTGTGAACAACAATCTCGTTCATTCCGTGAACAGTATCGGTATGAGCAACCATACATGGATAAAGTCTCCCTTCAAAACCCTCAGTTGTTTTGGTGGCGTAAATGTTCATCATATCATCCACTTCGTAAGGGATGTTGTTTTCCTTAAGCCAATTGGAAATAAATTCCACCATATATTCCTCATGATACGTAGC
>Ga0194059_1000451_pt1 | contig 19500 bp, 12 predicted proteins | sample SepL6211m_MetaG_FD_163426 | JGI IMG/M metagenome (GOLD analysis project Ga0194059, IMG submission 163426) | Anoxic zone freshwater microbial communities from boreal shield lake in IISD Experimental Lakes Area, Ontario, Canada - Sep2016-L626-11m | ecosystem: Environmental > Aquatic > Freshwater >... | reverse complement strand
ATTTTATTTTAACATACTATGAATAAAAAAGAAAATTAATTAATAAAAAACTCTTCAGCTTGCTGAAGAGTTTTTATAATTTTACTTATTCTTATAAATCTTATGCGTCTCGAGAATGAACTTCTCCGCATCTTTTAGCGGTTCAAAACCATGAACCTCAACTTGCTTATTCTCGAGTTTTTTATACTCCTCAAAAAAATGCACTATTTCATCTAACAAGTGCGGTGCCAAATCACTCAACTTTTTCTTATGATGAAAATGCGGATTATTCGCCTGAACAGCAATAACCTTATCGTCTTGCTCGCCCCCATCAGTCATGCGTAAAATACCCAGCGGACGCACCTCCACCACACTACCAGTCAATGATGGGCTATCAGTGACCACCAATACATCCAAATGATCACCATCCGGTGCCAGGGTCTCAAGAATATAACCATAATCCACAGGATAGAAAAGCGGTGAATGTAGTACCCTGTCTAATTTTATAACCCCAGTCTCTGGATCAACTTCGTATTTATTATGACCACCTTTTGGTATCTCAATAACCACATTTAATAATTTTGGTACCTTCTGGCCAATACCTAACAAATCGTAATTCATATCTCATTCTTATTATTAATATTTTTAATGATTATAGCATAGCAATAAATTTATTTTATGCCAAAAAAACAGGACAATCACCTGGATTGTCCTTTTTTGTCAAAAAATGACAATTTTGCCTCGATCGACAGCCAAAGCAAATAGCTCAACATTCTTTAACAGCACTAATTCCCTATTTAAAATTTTTTTTAAAATAGATTTGGTCGAACTCACTGCCTTGCGAACTGTTTCAAGTCGATAATTTGTCAAATGCTCACCAGCGAACATGGACAAGAATTCATTATCAACTTCCTTAATAACCACCCATACATGACCGACATTCTCAATATCGATTTGCTGCAGATGTTCAGAATCCTCGACAAATAATTTGCCAAATGTTCTGCACCTCAGAACCCCGACGTCAATAATCACTGACATCTTGGACTGCTCACCATCATTTATCAGTTTATCTACTTCACAGCCGCAGTTAAAAAGTAATTGCTCAAGCTCGGGTATTGCAAGGTGACCTCCATCTGTAATTACTTTTGTCGTGTCCGACGTCAATGAATTCGATTTAATGATAACACTCTTAATTACAACTCTTGCCGGATTCTGCTCGAGCCAATTTGCGATTTGGTGCCGTTTAATGATGCTAGTCTGTGATTTTGGTCTTGTGATATCTTCACTCCTTATCAATGGCAATTGATAATTAATTTTTTCGAATCGCTGGTTATTCTGATAAAAATCATTTTGCATGAACAACCTCCTTAATTTTATTTTTTTCTAAATGAACGTCTTTAGTGTATAACATAAAATTGTATCTTCGTCAATAGCAAAAACCAAGAACACTCGTTCTTGGTTTAATTATTTTAACTTAATTTTATAAGTTCTCGTCTCACCATCACTTGATAGCCAGGTTAAAACCCTTGAATTAAGCTTATTTTCAAATTTAGTTTTATACCCTTGTCGGTCAGCTCACACTCGTAAGCCTTGATTTTATTCAACTTTACAAGCAATTTACTAATAACTTAAAATGGCATATACATATGACCTAAAAAAATCATTCCAATATTCATACTAACCAACATACCCATATTCATTTACTGCCAAATACATAACTCGTGTTGCATGAACCAAAGTCTTTTTATTTTTAATTGACCCATTCCACAAACGTAAAGCTGTAAACAAATCATCTTTTGCTCCAAGCGTTATTAAATAGTCAGCCGCCCAGTTACTACTCCACTCAAAATCCATAGCTTTTTCTGCACTTACACTCGGATGTGATGGCAAATGAATATGATAAGGACCTCTAGAGCGACCGCCATCACCAATCATGACTTTGCCCAAACCTGACTCTTGTTGGGACAGACCTGCTAAAATCTCCCATGGTAAACCAGTACGTGCTGCTGCTAATTCAATAATTTTTAGCTTTTCTGCCTTAGTTAAAACAACTTTTTGATAAATCTTTGAACGATTATGCGCGCTAGTTTTTTCACGACTTTTTACGCTTGCATTAATCACGAGACGCTGACCAACCAATATCATGTCACGATTATTTATTGCTAAATTCATGGACATAATTTTTTCAACTGTCGTCTTATAACGTTGGCTAATTATAGAGAGAGTCTCTCCACTTTTAACAATATGAACAGTTACAGTTTTATCGGTGTTTACATTTTTACCTGAATTTATTAGGACGCTCATTTCTAACGATGACATTTTCAATCCGCACTTATTTATTTCACCTTCGATACTGGCTTGTGCAGCTGGTTGCAATATAATGCCAAAAAAAACAGCCAAAAATATTAAATAAATACTCTTTTTTTTCATACTAACCTCCTGGCTTTACTGAACTATAAAAAGTTAATGAGTATTTCCTAATTCACCTCCGGCTTGAATATTTTATTAACAACCAATCAAACCATGCTTTCGCGCATGCCTACAGGTACTAGTTAATTTAAAATAGGTCTTTAGTTAAAGTAAACAACTATCAACTGCAACCTCCTTTCTGGCCCAATGCCGAATTTATATAGTCTATATATAAAGCAAATACTAGCTTGTGCTAGATTGCTAATTTTTAAAGGACGACGTTTAATTAATATAATTTTGAACGTAATCTTTAATTAACAGATTATCTTAAAAATGTCAAGATTAACAACAAAAAAAATGAGGTGGAATATACCACCTCATTTTTAAAATAAATTTAGCTAAAACATGCACTAGTTATAAAATTCCACTACATCACTAAATTCTCGCCTCACCTTTGGCCTCATGGCAGCCTGATCCTCCGCCCGATAACCGAGCGCCAACATCGTGGTTGCTGTCAGATTTTTAGCCTTAAGACCCAAAATTTCATCGACTTGTGCTGGCACAAAACCCTCCATCGGACCATTATCAATCTCAAGTAGCGAAGCAGTCTCAATCATTACGCCCAAGGCGATATAGGTTTGAGCACTCACCCAAGCATCAAGCATTTCGTCACTGACCGCATTAATACGGCCATTTATCATTTCAGCAAGACCGGAAAGTGATTCCTCGGTTTGATGTTGAATTTTTGCCGTTCTAGCCACACGCTCATTGACGATATTTTCACGCACATCAGTACGACGAGCAATAACGATCAAATGCGAGGCGTCAGTTATTTTTAGCTGACCGTAACCCGCCTCTTTTAACTTTGTTCGCAAGGCGACATTTCTAATGACTAAAAATTTCCAAGCTTCGATACCATAGCTACTTGGCGCCAGGCGACCGCTCTCGAGAATCGTATTAATATCATCATCACTAACCTTTTTGTCCTTATCAAATACTTGAGTGGCATAGCGCCAAGCCAAGGCATTTTTTATTTCATTTTTCATATTCTTAATTTAGTTTATATTTATATTATACTCCTTAAAGATAATAAATAGCAAACTTTAGCAAAATAAAAAAAACGGGCAACTTTTAAAGTTGCCCGTGAGAAGTTTAATTAGCGAACGGGTCGCTCTGAAATATTAATACCGATTTTTGAATTCGGTATCTCGATTTGCCCGTTTGGCACAAATTTTATTTCGCGCTTTAAAGCAGCTTCGGGAGTGTGGTAATAATCTACCACTACATATTTTTGCGTACCCCGTTCTTTGAGAATAATAACCGCCTCAGCAATGATTTTTTTGCCAAGAACTTCTGCTGACACGTAAAAATGCCGATTTACGATTACTCCACCTTCAACCACCTGGCCGATTTTGTAATGGTCTTTAATCTCTACCGGACCAGTAGAACTCACAAAAGTGTGAGCCGCAACCAATTGCATGTGCTGACTCAGCCTTGGTACCAAAACCAAAACATTGGTCGTACGCGCGACCTCAGTATAGGTCCAAGCCTCATTATCCACCTTTTTACGGATTATCTTGGCGGCATGCCTGGCTTTTGAGATTGGTTTCGGTTTAACGACATTTACATGTTTGTTGCTTTTGTTTTCAGCTCTTTTAAATGCCTCAGCAATTGAATTCATTTTTACTCTCCTTTTCTGGGTAGACTGCTGGCCAATTAAACTTGCGCTTTTTTGTTTCTAAACAAAAAACCATGAAATTTAAAGTTCAAAATTTTATATATATATATTAGCACAAATTGACAATTATGTCAATAATACTCATAATTTAGCCTAAATTTAGCTATTTTGGCCATAAAAAACGGAGTTATTTAATAACTCCGTAAAAAACTAAAGCAACTGCGAACAAATGGTTGCAATTCTTGATCTCTCACCTTGGGTCAAAGTGATGTGACCATAGTCTACCTGACCTTTAAGGCGGTCAACAAAATAAGTTAGGCCATTGGTATCACGCGATAAATAAGGATTATCAATCTGATTCGGATCACCAGTCAAGACAATCTTTGTCCCCTCACCCACCCTCGTGGCCAAGGTCTTGACCTCGTGAGGCGTGAGATTCTGAGTCTCATCAACTACAAAATACTGGTTGGGAAATGTCACCCCCCTAACATAAGCCAAAGGCTGAATTTCCAGCAAACCATCAAGTATCATTTGCTTGTAGGCTGGCACTGGATTACCCTGACCATCGGCAAAGGACGTACGACGACGCTTACTACTATTGGCGGTCAACAATTCGATGGCATCAAAAATCGGTCGCATCCAAGGTTCAATCTTGCTATCAATGTCGCCCGGTAAATAACCCATATCCTCGCCAACTGACCTGATCGGTCTAGTCACAACCAAGCGGTCATATTCACCCTCATAAACCTTTTCGAGGCCTGCGGCAATTGCGAGCAAGGTCTTACCAGTGCCTGCCGGACCAACCAAGGTGACCATCCCAATTTCCTTATTGGTCAACAAATCGATAGCGTAATTCTGTCCAGGGTTTCTAGATTTCAAGTCGTAGACCCGCGCGACTTTATTTTTATTAACCGCAAAAATATTACCATTATTGTAACGCACCATTGCCCGATGACCAGTAGTTCTACCAACAATTTCAATATATTGATTAGCTATCAAGCCCTCAATAACATATTTAGCCTCAAGGTTATTGAAAAATTGATCAAGAACTTCATCAGGGGCTGTTTCGACTCGATCACTAAGACCTGAATACAACTGGTCAAAATCGACAATGTTAGTCTTGTATTCCTCGGCACGTAAATTGACCGCTTCAGCCTTAACGCGCAAAGCACCATCATTGGAGACGATTACTACTTTGCGTTGTTGTAACAGATCTTTTTTAGATTCTTTAGCCGACAGATTAGCCGCAACTAGCAAGATGCGATTGTCATTTTTGCTCAGGTCAAGATTACCAATCACTGATTTATCGCCCAATTCTTTATCATTATTTATTTCGATGCGAATTGTGCCACCACCAGGCAAGACTACACCCTCACTGATTTTATTGCCCTCTGCCCGAAAATTATCAATCATGCGGATAGTTCTTCGAGCATTACGACCGGTTTCATTCATTAAACCCTTTTTGTTGTCAATTTCATCAATGACGACGATTGGCACTACCACATCATTATCATCGAACGAAAACAAGGCCTGCGGATCATCAAGTAAGACATTTGTGTCAATGATGAATATTTTTCTGACATTTTCGCCTTCTTTTTTGGCTTTAGTCATGACTTTCTCCTTTGTGGTTGGGACTGGGGAATTTACTACGCAAATAATTCACAAATTTCAAGGTTCACCTCCTTTTTATCAGATATTAATCCAATTCTCGCAGTATATCCTAAATCCGCAATAAATCAAGTTCCATTAAAAAGAACTGATTTAAAATTACCACTCTAGGCTGCCAGTCGAATATTCCTTGACAGTCGACTCAAAAAAATTACTTTCCGTCATATTGCCTTGGGTGAATTCATCTAGCCAGGTAAAAGGATTTTCAGTATTCCATTTTTTCGGCAAACCCAAAGCCCTTAAACGCAAATCGCCAACAAAATAGAGATAATCAGACAGACCCTCTTTGTTAAGCCCAAGGATGCCACCCTGAATACATGACAAGCCCCAACTTAACTCATGCTCGATCGCTCCTTCAATATTTTTGATTATGAGCTCCTGAAAGGCCGGTGTCCACAACTCTGGCTGCTCCTTTTTTATCGTATTAACGATATTAATAAACAACTTAAGATGCATGTCCTCATCACGATTAATAAACTGAATCATCTGCGCGCTGCCAGGCATCTTGTTGTTTCGCCTTAAAATATAGAAATTAAGGAAAGCACTATAAAAATAAATACCCTCAAGAATAACATTGCCGACACAGGCCTCTAAAAATAACTGGTCCGCCTCAAAGCTACCAGTCTTGAATGTCTGATCACCAATTTTATTGACGGCCGTTAGTACATATTGATTCTTGGTATAGAGTTCCTTATCAACCTTGTACATGCCGTATATTTCATCAGGATCAAAACCCAAGGCCTCGATCATAGTGGCATAGCTATGAACATGCAGCGCCTCTTCGTAGGCTTGACGAACAACCGCCAACGTAACTTCTGGTGAGGTGATCTGCCGGATAATATTCGAGGTTAAATTGGCCGTTTGAATCCCATCAAGATTTGAGACAAACGCCAAACTCCTTTTGTAAACGCGCTTTTCATTATCCGTCAAAAAACCAGCTCTTCGCCATTGTTCAATATCTTCCTGTAAATTAACTTCCTGTGGCACCCAGTTATTTTTTAACATCGTCTTAAAGATTTCATCAGCAAAAGGATGCTTTAAAGGTGCAACCTGCATCAAACCATCATCCTCTCCATTGATAATACGACGCTTATTAATAACTTCAGCATTTGATATGATATTCATGATTCCCTATTAAGTATTAGATAATTACTGACAAGCCTCACAATCAGGATTTTCAAGCAAGCAAGCCTTAGGTTGAGTCGTTTCGATTGGCAAGTCAACAATTTTATTTTCAGTTGGTGTTTCAATAGTTTTCTCAATCTGAGAAGCTGCCATAGTCCGTAGATAATAAGTGGTTTTAAGGCCAGTCTTCCAAGCATCAATATAGATATCGCTTAAAACTTTACCACTACTCGTCGAGACAAAGATATTAGTCGAAGCACTTTGATCAATCCATTTGCCACGATAAGCAGCCGCTCTAACTATCCAATAAGAGTCGATTTCAAAAGTTTCCTTGTATTTATTTTTAATATCTTCCGGCACTATCGGCAAATTAGCCACCGAACCGTTGTTGTACTTAATCGCCTCTAAAACCTGCTTGTTCCATAAGTTCAAGGCCATTAAATCGTCAACTAAATATTTGTTAATCACTAAAAAACTACCCGACATGTTTTCCTTGCTATAAATGTTCTTGAATATCGGTTCGACACAAGGTACGGCACCCGTAATATTTGAGATCGTAGCAGTTGGAGCAATCGCCATACAGTTAGAATTTCTCATACCCTGAACTTTGATTTTTTCGCGTAGCGCCTGCCAGTCAAGAGAATAATCCTTATTAATTGACAGTTCGATGCCTCTTTCGTTCTCCAGTAAGCTTAAAGTATCAATGGGCAACATGCCCCGACTCCATTTACTACCGACATAGCTTTGATAAGTTCCACGTTCCAAGGCTAAGTCAGAACTAGCGGAGATGGCACAATATGAGATAAACTCCATAGATTTATCGGCAAAGGCCAGATTCGCTTCACTGGCAAATTCGATATTCATTTGATACAAAGCATCATGATAACCCATCAAACCAAATCCGACTGGACGGTGCAAGCTATTTGCCACCTCGGTTTCAGGGATAGTGTAAAAATTAATATCAATCACGTTATCAAGCATGCGCATGCCAGTAGTGACCGTTTTACGTATCAATTCTTTGTTCAAACTACCGTAACTCACCATTTTAGCCAAATTCAAACTAGCCAAATTGCAAACGGCAACTTCATCCTTAGAATTATTCAGAGTTATCTCGGTGCACAAATTTGAATTATGAATCACCCCTACGTGATCTTGCGGAGAACGCAAATTACATGGATCTTTAAAGGTAATCCACGGATGACCAGTCTCATAAAGCATAGTCAAGATCTTCTTCCACAAATCTTTGGCAGGTACTTGGCGCGCACCCTGAATACCGGCGTGTTCATATTCCTGATATTTCGCCTCAAATTTTTGACCATACAAATCATGCAGTTCCGGCACATCATTAGGTGAAAACAAAGTCCAAGTCTCATCACGCAACACGCGTTTCATGAATAAATCAGGAATCCAGCAAGCCGGATGAATATCGTGCGCCCGACGTCGCTCATCACCAGTATTTTTTTTGAGCTCTAAAAATTCCTCAATATCAGCATGCCAAACTTCCAAATATGCTGCCAGCGCTCCGCGACGCTTGCCACCTTGATTGACCGCTACCGCAATGTCATTAAAGATTTTAATAAATGGGATGATGCCCTGTGAGTCACCATTCGTCCCCTTTATCTTTGAACCCATTGATCTAACTGGCGTCCAATCAGTGCCAAGGCCGCCCGCCCATTTAGACAAACTACCCACATCTGAATAGGCCTTAAAAATGCCAACAATCGAATCCTCAACCGTATTTAAATAGCAAGAACTTAGTTGACTATGAGTTGTGCCACTATTAAAGAGCGTTGGCGTCGAGGGCATAAGTAAAAATTGCGAAATGACATCATAAAATTCAATCGCCCGCCCCTCGCGATCGTGTTCGTTTAGAGCTAAACCCATAGCCACCCTCATCCACATCCATTGCGGTAACTCAAAAACCTTACGCGGCTTGGTCGGGGTTTTAAGCAAATAACGATCATAAACAGTCTGAGCACCTAAAAATTGAAAATCATTATCACGCTGTTTATTAAGAACCTTGGCCAACCTGACCAAATCAAAATTGGCTAATTCTGGATTGAGGAGTTCATGCTTTATGCCTTGAGCCACATAGTCAACAAACCCTTGCTGATATTTTTTCGAACTCAAGTCTTCACCCATCAACTCTTTGTCATAGTCCAGACCAAGTACATCCTCACAAAGCTGATCCCACAATAATCTAGTAGCTAAATACGAATAATTATAGTGTCGTTCAATCAATGAAGTAGTGGCGTTAATAATTGCTTTTTTAAGTTCCTCGATTTTAATACCCTCATACAGATTCCTCTTGATTTCTTCGAGAATTATCTCAACGTCTATGTGATCAAGACCACTCGACATGTTCACGAGCTTTGTTTTTATTTTTTCACTAGCAAAGACCTCAACCTCCCCGGTGTGATTAATTATTTTAAACTGGTGCTGACTTAGTTCCTCGTTAATTTTACTTTTTTCCTCATCCCTTAGCTTCGAATGTTCTGATCTATAAATAATATACTTTCTGGCCACGTCGTAGGCACCAGTCGCCATCAAGACCTCTTCAATAACATTTTGCACGTCTTCCACGTTAATGGCTCTATCCCGTTCAATAAATTCGTGTCTTATTTTTTCGATCACGGCGTTTAATAAGGTCTCAACTGACCATTTGTCACTCTGATTTACAGAATTAATTGCCTTGCTGATCGCCAATTTTATCTTGTCGGACGCAAAATCTACGAGCAAACCGTTTCTCTTGGTAATTTTATAACTAATCATTTTTTTAGCTTAATTCAATAATTACTACAGATAGTAGTATGATTAAAATCATACCACAATATGTAGTATTCAGAAATACCAAAAAAAATGGCTAATAACTCAATTTATTAGCCACACTGCCCTAACATAATTTATAAATCCACTTCAACTGTGGACAACGCTTTCTAAAAATAATTTATAATGACGCCGGCCAAAACACTAAAGCCGAACAATAGCGAGATTATTTTTAAGACTTCATATATATTTTTTTCAACTCGAAACAGTATTAATATCCCAAGACCTCCACTCGCCGATAAACCTGCAATTACCGAACCAAATGTGATAATTCCATCCAAATAGAGCTGTGTAATGGCCACTGAGACGGCACAGTTGGGAATAAGACCAAATAAGCCAACAAAGACAGGTTGCAAGAAGAGATGCTCTCCTAAAAATAATTTCAGAGTTTCGGCACCAATAAGATTATAAGCCAAGCCAATTAAAATAGTCATCAATAAGACATAGGATCCGATTTTCAGCGTGTGAATAAATGGATGATATAAAACCGATAGTAGCTCAAATCTTTTCTTGGGCGCGCAGGCATCATGTCCGCAACAAGCCTCGACCTTAAGCAAAGACTTGTGGTTATGAGACGCATCATCGTGGCCAGCTTCAAAATTTGCAATATGTTTGATGATTTTTTTATTTTTTCGTCGGTAAAAAAGGTCAATCAAAAAACCAACTACAACCGCTAAAACGAATTTAGTTAACAACAGAGGCAAAATGACGCCAATATGTTCTGGTTGGGACAATATTACTGGAATGGCCTCATCCGAAGTGGCAATATAAATCGCGATCAAAGTACCAATGGTCGCCAATCTTTGTCCATACAAGGCCGTGCCAACGACTGAGAAGCTGCATTGCGGGACAATTCCAGCCAAAGCTCCGATTATTGGACCTTTTTTGCCGGCATGCTGAACATTGTCACGAATCGTGTTGCCGTATCGATATTCAATGAGCTCAATAATTGCATACGTCAAAAACAGCCAGGGTAATATTTTTAAAATGTCTATGAGTGATTCTCTCAATATTTCAACCATATCTTTATTTAATCCCCAAATTTTAAAAAAATAAATTTCACTTATTTTATTAAGAATACTTCTGTACATCACATATGTCAATCTTCTAATTAAAAAATCCTGCTATTTAAAATAGCAGGATTAAGGACTAACTTTTATTCTTCAGTTGAAGTACTTCGCCAATTAGATTTTTTATCTGATCCAACTTTATTGGCTTGCCTATAACATAGCCTACGCCGAACCTAGCCATTTCTTCAGCAGAAATATCTGAGCCCCAGCCAGTTACCACAACGACCTTCATTTTAGCATACTGACCCTTGATATTCTCAGCCAATTGCCAACCACTCATGCCAGGCATACCAATATCAGTTATCATTAAGTCATACGAACGTTTTTTCAACTGCTCTATTGCCTCTTTGCCATTAGCGGCAACATCAATGTGGTGACCCAGCGTCTCGACATACATTTGAGCTACTTCCCTGATAGCAAAATCATCATCAACCCAAAGTACACTACCCGAGATCAAATAAACCGTTGTATCAAAGCATTTTGTAGAATTCACCTGTTTTTTACCAATGGGAAATACAATTTCAATAACAGTGCCACTTGGCCCAGTATCTTTGACGTAAATTCTACCGCCATGATCACGAATGATCGAATAGGCGGCACTCATACCTAGCCCACGACCCAATTCCAAACCCTTAGTAGAGAAAAACGGTTGAAAGACCCTAATTCTTGTGCTTTCATTCATGCCAGAACCTGAATCACCAATACTGAGATAGATTTCATCATCAATTTGAGCAGTGCTAATCGTAATGATACCGCCATTTGGCATGGCCTCGATAGCATTTTTTAATAAATTATGAAAAACACTACCAAGCTCTCCGACATCACCATCAATATACAGATTTTTGGCAAAAGACTTTACAAAGTCAATTTGTAGACCCCTATGTTCATATTCATCCTTCCATAAAGGCCTTGCTTGCATAATGGATTGCTCGATCAGATTAACCAAATTCAATGATACAAATTCAGAGTTAGGTTTTTTTTGAGTAAACCGCTGTAGCTGCCTAACTCGTGCAGACGCATCACCTGCGCTGGCCCTAGCTGCTTTTAGTAACTTAGTTAGTTCATCTGACAAGTTATAATTCAACAACGCCAACTCCAAATTACCATAGATTACTTGTAGCGAATTGTTAAAATCATGCGCAACACCAGCTGACATCTCTCCAACCGCACTTAACCTCTCGGATTCAAGCAGCTTGCTTTCCATTATTTTTCTCTCCGTAATATCTCGATGAAAGCACTGAACATATGGCTCACCGTTTATTTGAAGCAAGCTAGCCGCTACCTCCAATTGAAACACATATCCTGCCTTGTGATGATGCTCAACTTCGAATGTCATGAATTCTCCGGAGAGTAACTTTTCAAGCCTTTCAGGCGCCTTATCGTATGAATCAACAGTATCCAAGTCTTTAAGGCACATACCCTTCATTTCATCTACAGTATAGCCATGCATCGAAGCGAATGCCTCATTAACTTCTAAAAAACAACCATTCACTGTCAAGATTGTGATACCATCACCCGCTCTCATAAATAATGCCTTATAGCGCTCTTCACTTTCTTTCAATGCGAGCTCGGCAAATTTGCGATCAGTTATGTCATGAATTATAGAATGCAAAACTTTCTTATCGCTAAATATAACCAGACTCGTTGACACTTCAACTTCACGCATTGATCCATCTGCTAACCTGTGATGAAAATGAAAATGTTTGCCTTTGGAAAATGAAACGGTCATCATCAAGTGCAGAACTTCTTTAATCGGCATGATGTTGATTTCTGAAATATTCTTGGTAATAATTTCCTCACGAGTATAACCGTAAAAATTAATTGCCGCCTCGTTAGCATCAATAATGGCACCAGTCTCCTGATCCATCAGCAAAATCACCGAAGAATTCATGTAAAATTGATCTTTGTATGCTTGCTCCCTTTTTTGTAATGCTTCTTCGGCATTTTTCTGCTCAGTGATATCCTGGACTATCCAAATTGAACCAGCCATAATATTATCGATATCAATGCTGCGACCTGTCATTTTACACCATATAACCATACCATTTTTGTGTCGCATACTCGATTCAACAACATAGACTTGACCATCTTTAACGCAGTCATAACCTTCCTTGCCAACACGATGATACATTTCAATGTCGCCATAGAATTCTATCGTGTTCAATCCAAGAGTTGCACCGGCATCATAGCCAAAGATTTTATCAAAGGCTGGATTAGCAAAATGCACAGTTCTGTCAACTAAAATTGAGACGCCCAGTGGCATTAATTCAAAAACAGCCTGATAACTTGCTAATTGTTTTTTAAGAAAATCAATACCATTAACACTAACACCAGAATTAATCACGTTTAAAGAATTTTCCAAATTCATAGACCCACCTCCGTTGAAGTTTGAATTTATACTTTATTTATATTTTACAATGAACAATGATTTCACATATTATACAATAAACAGCTAAAAGTCAAAAATATTTATTTTTAGAAGAAAACAGAAAAATAGCTTGTTGTATTATTGTATAAACCGGTATAGTCAAATGAGTTTTTATGCTCAATAATTTCAGGTTTCAAGTTCAAGACGTCGGCTAGCTCAAGAATAATCTTTATAGTTGCAGGCGAATCAATCAATTTTAGCGTAAAACCATCACGATCACCCCGCTTTATCAGTCTTTCACTGACCGCATCTCTAATATTAGACTGCCTAACATTAACATAATGTGAAAAATCAGTACTCTCGAGCACAAAAATATCTTTTTGATTTTTTTTCAAAATATTAATAAAGGGTCGATATTCAAAATTTTTAGCTGAATAGGCCAATAGTATTGGCACCACTTTAGCCTCTGGATAGTATTTTTTTATATAACTAACCTCTACACCAATACTATGCTCACCAACAAAGCAATTATTTTCAATTTTCACGCCCGAGGCTAATATTTTTTGTGAAAGCTCTTTATCTAATTTTAACTTGCCATACATTGTACCGATATCGCTATTCGTACTAACAAATTTTTGTCGACACCGCTCTGAATGATCTGGACCTATCACCACAAAAGTCTTGATATTTTTTCGCTTTTTCTTGAGCAGACTAAAAAAATTATTCAACATTGGTGCAGCGGTCGGTAGATGGTGAGATGTAATACCTATAAAAGGCTCTTTAGTGAAAGAATTATGAAGCGTGGCATTAGCACCAATGAGTGGCTTAAAATCTGGATACTCATAATCTAAAGACGCAGCAACCGAAATTCTTAACGACAAAAAAAACAAGGCTAGCAACACGCTTGCCTGTTTAATTCTCTTGTTATTTAACCAAAACCTTAAACTCATCGGCGAAATTTTGTATATTTAGATTTTTCAAGGACTGCAATATTGCACCCTGATCACGGAATTCGCCCTTGCCAGTAACCCTGACATGGTAATTGATCGTTCTATGAGCGCAATTGCTGTTTTTAGAGAACCATTTACCAACATTAAAATAAACTGCTGAATCCGTCTTTTTCACCGGATACCAGGTCGTATCACACTCGGTGGAAGTTGGCAGATTTGGATTATAGTCCTGAATTATCGGCTTTAAATTTGATGGTAAATAATCAACCAGTTGATAGTTATCATCTGGGGCGCCCTTTTCAAATCTAGGATCAAGTCTGACTTGAACCAAATCGCCATCCTTAAAGGTCTTTGTCACTTTACCATCGACAAGATAGGTCTGCGAAACAGACAAGTCACTACTTCTTTTTTCACTACCACCCTGATCACGATCGACTTCATAAAAACTCAAAACTTCTGGCATACCTTTAACATCACTAAATGTTAAAGACTTCAGCTCCGCGACTGATAAGGATAAATAATTATCAGCGCCGTTAGCCAAATTCACAACACCCTTTCGGCTATTGGTCGAGAATTTAAATTCGGCCGACTGACTTGGAATTTTATTAATTAGAATTCGCAAAATCATGGCTTGCTCAAGCGCAGTAGTGTCATCAACTGGCAGATTATTTTTTAGGTAATTCAAAATCATGCCCGCTCGAGATAGATTTTCTTGATCACCCAGTCTAACCGCTAAAATACCAATCAAGGCTGTCATTTTTATTTTTTCAGCTGGATTTGTGTCAACATTAAAATATAATTCTTTAATATCATTTACTTGTAACTTTGGTTCCAGTTCATTTTCGTAAATCGCTCTTGCCGCCTCACGATCACCAGCTTTTTCCAGAGCTAAAGCCAAATAAATTTTAGCTTTAAATGAAGTCTGTGAATTTTTAGCCAAATAATTAATCATTGGCAGATTGGCTCTGCCGAGTGACGCTAGCGCATAAGAGGCTTGAGCCAACTCCTCAACCGTAGACGAGCTATTACTACCAACTAGTGTTTCTAATTGACTAATTATCGACTGACTATCAATTTTGTCAGGCATAGCATCAGTTAAAAGTGCGGTCACACTTAAGCTGGGCGAGCTATAAGGAAATAGCGATATTAATTGATTATTTTGATAATCCTGCAAGCTAAAGCTATCATTGATCTGCCACCTTGAACTTGAATAATTTTCATTAAATAATAGAGTTGCAATATAACTAGCCGCCCCTATGTCAGATCTGAGGCTATTTTGATAGACCAAATCAAGCAACTGAGAATAATATTGCCCCCTGCCAGAATCAGTAAAAATCAAATCTGTGAAACCATTACCACTACCCTGAATACCAGCCACGCCATCAGTGACTGGCTTTCTGCTAACCACGTTCTGTTGCATATAATTATCAACTACCGCAAAATTGCGCTCCAAAGTATCACTCATGCCCGACTGTTTCACGGAAATACTAATCTTAAAATTACCACTCTTAAGAACACTTAATGGCAAACTAAGTTCACTAGCTGTTGTTGTGGTGGAAAAATCAAGACCAAGTGCCTCACTCTTAACACTAAAGGTCACTGGTTGTTTTTCTCGATATTTATCACCGAAAGCGCGGATTTTTATAAATGGTGAATCGCCACTAAGATATGTTTTAGACAAAACCGCATCTACAAACAATGGCAGTCCGACCGGAACTATGATCGAATTATTGCCAGCCTGAAATTGCGCTTGATTGTAAGCATTCACTGAAACTCGCCAGCCCGTCAGATTATCTGGGGCCACAAAAGAGGTATTAATATTACCCTCGTCATCTGATTGGAACTCTTTATAAAGTGGCACGTCTGCAAAAAAGTTTCGATTATCACCACCACCACCCTTTTCTGCATTATGGACATAAAATCCATCTGCGAAATAAGTATGATATTTGCCCACGATAATATTATAAACTTTTATTTTTTTGACCATGACGTATTTCATTTCAGTAATAGTCTGACTCTTTAAGTTATCCAGTCGCAAGAAGTCACCAATTTTGGCCTTGCCGATTGCCTGCCATTTATTATTCAAATAAACTACGTGTTCAGGGGTTAATTTAAGCTTATTATTTATCAATAAATAACCATCAACATCATGCGACGAAACACCCTGCACCACTGCCATCACTTTTGTTGAAGAATTATCATCTGCCAAGGTGACAATCTCGTCACCCACTCTAATATCTTCTATATTCTTATTTTGACCATTAGCCACTTTGATCGAAGTGCCAGCCAAAAAGCAACCACCCTTTTCGGCACCATTAGTAAAGCTGGTTACATATCTCGTTGAAATTGAATAGGGATAAGCTACGATGTCAGCATACAAACTATCGAGTATAAAACCACCATAACCCCAAGGAGTAATATTGAATAAAGCCTCATCGACTGTGGCGACATTAGCTATAGCATTAACACCTTTCTTTGACTGGTCAGTTATTTTTATGGCCAATTTAACCTCATCTCGCGGTCGATATTTAACCTTGTCAGTTTTAATACTGATATCTAATTTTTTCGACTCTTGATTAAAAGACGCGGTCACGCTTTCGCTTTCAATAAATCCACTAGGCATCGCCTTAACCGCTTTGTAAGTTATAGCTGGGATATACTCTTTGACAAACAAATCTTTATAATTATCTCCAGTTATAACACTCGTACCCTTTAAACCATCCTGATAACGCATAATTAAGACTAGGTCGTCGAGCGGCTTTTGTATACCTAACAGCTTGGTCTTTAAATTTATTTCATCACCTTGATTATATTCAGTTAATTTCTTTAGTTCAACATCTTGGTTGGTTAAATTAAGTGACGAATTACTATTTTGATAAAAATAATCATAAGATGTAGCATTACTTTTTATTTTTTTGCCATCCTTATCTTCGCTTAAAAAGAGTGCTTTTAAATAGCCATTCTCGCCAATCTCCTGCTTGTCAATTTCAAGGTTGTATTCACCAGCTTGATCAGTTATACCTTCAACCTCTTTTAAAAGTGTTTTACGTGTTTCATAGCGGTATTTTTTAATTTTTATTTTTTCGAGCGGATCATAATAATCGCCGTCAGCAATCTGCTCATAAAAATATTTATAAATTTGTGCTTTAATTTTTTGATCGGCGACTGCCTGTCCTAACATTTCATTTTCATTTTTTGAGGCAAAATTCAATTCGTTCACTTTGGCGGTAAAAATTATTTTATTAGCCATTTCCTTGGCATCTGACTGCATATTTAACTGCGGCCCATAAACATTTACATAAACTTCACCCCAAATATCCCCCTCCTCGGACATTGCTGGCCTAACATTAAAACGTAACGCCTGAGGATAATTTGTCCATGAATCAGTATACAAATCGCTTGACTCTCTGAAATAATATTCTGGCTTATAACTGAGACTCGCTTCACCCAACTCATTAGTAACCACCTGTCCGCTTTTTTCATCTTGCCAATTAATTACATAAGCAAGAGCCATGCCCTTAACCGGCGTGCCATCAAAAAAATTAACCTTAACTTTAGCCTTAACAGTATCACCGGTCACGGCATAATTCTTATCAGACGTGACCTCGATCTTATACAAAGGTTTCTCAAATGCAAAACTCTCGATGCCCGCAGTAGTAATCTGCTCATCATTATAGCTGACTGTTAAACTATGATATCCCGATGGCAACCCCTGAAATTCCAAATCCCCTTGAATTGTATCAAAAGATGAAACCAAAACCTCTTTCTCGACTAGACCATCCAAGCTAACCTTGACCTTTTTTTGCTTGAGATCAACACTCCTACCCTTGATCACTCCCCAAAAATTAATCTTGTCACTTAAGCGATAGGCATAACGATCTGTATTTAAATAGCCCTGAAAATAATTGACCCTTTTTTCTGTCATATTGCCGATATTCGGCACGCCGGTTTCTGATATGCCCGCACCCCGAAAAACAAGTGAAACTTTTGCATCGATTGCCTTGTCAGTACTGGCATCGAATTTAACTAAGCCATCCTTGTCAGTTTCACCCAGTAATCGCTCTTGACCAGCTTGATCCTTGAAATAAACCTTTATACCATTTAAAGGTTTTTTATTAATAAAATCATAGGTCCAAATTAAGCCGTCACCATTTACGACCGAATAATAATAGGCTAACGGCGAAACTCGCGAAAAGCTAAATTGAGCCTGCCCGTTCACCAGGATTTTAAAAGCATACAAACCTACATCTAATTTTTTAGGTAGCTGAATTAAGCCATAATTATTAAACTCACCCTGTTTTAAAAGCTCAGGTCTAAAATTAAACACTGGCTTAGCCGCCTCACTTAATTCAAAATCACCTTTATTATATACTGACCAGGCGTTATAACGATCATAATTCTTATAATAGTCTAGCAAAAAATTATCAAGTGAATCATATTTATAGACAAACATTTTAGCTGAAGTAGCATTGCCGCTGGCCTCGAAATAACCAGGTTTTTCAGTCGTCATTTCAGAAAAGTCAGTATTAAATGACAGATCTGGCGTATTTACAGACTTATCATCAGCAACGGTTTCAAAAGTAAAAATTTTATCTTTTTCAAGTTGCTCAGCCTTTTCACCGGACTTGTACCCCTTTTTAATTGTTACTTTATACAGGGTCTTTTTTTGCAAACTTTTCTCGGGTATAAAAGTTATTTTATCAGAGGCGACTAGAAATTTACCTTTAACAACTGGCTCGATCGAAAAATAATCAGCAATATCAGCTGCAACGTCCAATCTATTAAAGGCAACTTCGATACCAGTCTCAAGTGGCACACCAGACACTTTATCACCTGGCACTGTCTCCTTGGTATTAAATTCATCCTTAACTTTAAAAGCCCAAGAATAATCGTGATCAAATTTAATTTCGCCGGAAGTGGCTGTCTCGATTTGATAATTCACCCCCTCGATCAATGGTTGCTTCGGAATAATTTCATATAAGTTATCTCCGGTGGCGGCAGACAAGAAGTTGATTGGCGCAAAAATGCTCTGAGAATTGTTTCTTTTTATCTTAAAATCAAGCGTCGGAGTGAATTTTAGATTTTTTTCAAGAACCGCTGGCGTTTCGGCTTTATTTGTCCTTAAAACAAAGGTGGTCTCCTTTTTTATACCATTAAGATCTGCCCCATTAGCCTCAAGAGAAATTCTAGTCACCCCCTCACTTTTTACATTAATTCTCGCTAAAGTCCACCAGATTCCTAAAAAAATAACCAATAAAATACCCAATAAATAAACATATTTAATGCTAAGTACACTAGCTTTTTGTGCTTCTTCAGTTGTCTCTTCTTCTAATATTGTTTTTCGGAGTTTTAAATTCATGTACTTAAAATTTAAGAATTTTTATATACTCAAATTATAATCCTATTTTTTTTAATTTACAATTGACG
>Ga0194059_1000449_pt1 | contig 19546 bp, 20 predicted proteins | sample SepL6211m_MetaG_FD_163426 | JGI IMG/M metagenome (GOLD analysis project Ga0194059, IMG submission 163426) | Anoxic zone freshwater microbial communities from boreal shield lake in IISD Experimental Lakes Area, Ontario, Canada - Sep2016-L626-11m | ecosystem: Environmental > Aquatic > Freshwater >... | reverse complement strand
CATTAACAGTGCCTGGTGCCAGAATTCGCAAACTCTGCTTTGTGCTGCGGCCAGATAACATGACATTTCTGATAGCCGGTATAACAACTCGGGTAGCGGGATCTATTCCTTGCGAAACAAAATCGGCACCAAGATTAACAAGACCACGCTGGCTTTGATCATGCAGGAAAGTAGTAACACGACCAGATCTAGTTATCGAATGAATCACAACTGAATTTTCGCCAGGTGCCAAGGTATCCAAATAGATCCGTTTACTTGAATTCTTCGAGATTCGTATTGAAATTATTGATGAGACTGAATTAGGAGAATAAACAATTAGATCAACAATTGAAGTACTCAATCCACTGTTAATTATTTCCAAAGAAGAGCGACTAGTAACAGAACCCGAGCCGCCAACAAACCATTGATCACCACTGCTAATTGAGCAAATAACCGTTGCAAGTGAGCCAGATCTTGATCGCGTAACATTTATGGAATTCTCGCTATTGCCATTAACGAGTAAAGGGATTGATGATAAATAGAGCGACGTTTTAGCCACTTTCAAGACGCTCTTCTTAGACGGTATTTGTCGAACCAATAATTTGGAAGATGGAAGTACCGAAGTTGAAGTTCCATTACTTAGATTTCCTGGGCAAACAGTTGCCGGATATGACTGGACTGTTGAAATTCCAGAATTATCTGGTTTGATAATTACTACCGTCAGAATTGAGATAGATAGCGCGCAAAGTGCTGCTATTAACTGTCTAGTTCTCATGCAAGCTCCTCAAGTGGGACTTCGCGGCGGCGGCGGCCAGCAGGAAGGGAGAGAACTATTACGACTAATAAGGTAATTAATTGGGTAGAAATTAGCGCCCGATGTTTTGTTCCATCATGCAACAGAATCATTGGACCTGTTTCCGCAACTTCGAAATTAGGCAGACCAAATTGCGATTGGCCCAATTTCACCTGATTGCCATTAACAATCAACTTCCAACCAGGATCAAATTTTTCAGCAAGTACTACCGTTCCTGGGGTCTGTAAATTATCCGTCGCGCCAACCTTTGCGGAATTTAATCCAGTTACAGCCCCTGTTATATCAAGTACTGAAATTCGAGGTTTGCTTCCAACAACTTGCCAGATTATTCCGGCGTTGGTTGATGAACTGCGTGTGAAACCACCGATTCCATCCACGGTTCGAGCAACGCCTTGATCTATTGGATTTCGCAAGAATAAGTACTGGATGCCATAAGCTCCCAAAATTTTGCTTGAAGTTATTCCGGCGCCACTTATTAAATCAATTACCGCGCTCTTAACTTCGCTTGGTGTTGCCACCGCAACATCTGCATCACCAATTTCTAAATCAGATCCGCGTGTTACAAAGTAATTTAATTGCTCACCGGTTCTACCAATAACTAGAGTTTTTGGTCGATTCGGGGTGTCGCTTAAAGAGGCGATGAAAGGTGGAATAACTTCTAATTTTCCGCTGGCAACTAGCGAATTGGCCCCACCAGTCACAGCCCAAACGCTTGTGGCTAAAATTGAAAATGATGTCGCAAGCACAACTAAAATTGAAAGTAAGTGACCTAGTCCGAGTTTAGAATTTCTCAACTTTGGAATTGATTCAGAGGCAATTTGTAAGGCTGGAACCAGAATAATTATTTCAATAAAGAGAATTAAGGTTCCAGTCCAGACTTGACCACTGCTTCCATGGCCAAAGACATGAAGTTGTGAGACCAGGATTGCTATTGTAAATAACCCAATCGCAGATGCAGCTTGTGTCTGATATTTCTTAGTAACTGTAATAGCAATCAAGAAAATAATGAATGGCGTTAATATCCAACCTGGAACTCCAGAAGCGCCACCCGGATTTAGCGTAAGAATATTTCTAAGTGAACCGCCAGATAGCGGAAGTCCTGGATCTAAGAGTATTTGGGTTGGGTGCAAAATTACCGAGGTCGACCACGGCGCATTAAGCAGACCAGGTATTAGAAACAGGGCAAGTGTCCGCTTGATCCGACTTAATTCTGCAGTCATTAAAAACTTTACTGGGCCAGCTTTTTTTATCTCTTCTCTGCGATCATAAAGTGCGATTGCTAAGAAGGCCATAAATAGCGCAGTCCAGATAGTTAAGAAGAAGGTAGAAAATGCAGAAAGAAATGCGGCCAACAAAATAAGGGAATAAGTCTTGCGCCAACTAATTGTTTCAAAGTGCAGAGTTTTTGGAAGGATGCTTAAGAAACTTGGCGCTAATAAGGCAACTAGTAGCGTGCCGATTCGGCCTTGGTTGATACTGCTCCAAATTACTGGTGACATTGCATAAATAACGCCGCCGAGCGCGGACCAGCGAATACTCAAACCAACTCGCTTAGCGCTGCGATACATCGCAAAGAAAGCGAGCGTAGGCACTAGAAGGAAAAAGATTGTTAGAAAAAGCCAGGTTTTCCCAAAAGTTAGTGCAGATGCACCAGCCAATATTGCAACCCATGGTGGCGTTGATGCTGCCGAACCCAAGCCAACCAAGTGCCACGATTCGCTGTACTTGGCAATTAAATCCATTGCGCCACCTGGTGAAACAGCCAATGCACCGCCACTAATTGCCCCAAATCTATTTCTGGATGCAATGAAAGAGATGAGAAATGTAAATGCAAGTCCAATTAGCAACGAACGATTTCGAAGCGTCTGCCAATTAGATTTTCGTGGTTTTATAATTACGTCCTGGTCATCAAAGCTTTCATCAATTACCCCAATATCGGCGTAAGACATTGGATCATCAGAGTTTGCGCCATCAGCAACATCTGCTTTGAAGAACTTACGTAATGAGTAATTAACTTGCTCTAGTGCAAGACGAATCTGACTGCCAGGTGGCGGGATGAATTGTCTAATAACTCTTGGCGATAATAATCGCTTCTGCTTCCGCAATTTTCTTGCAACAATCAAATCTCCTGGTTTAATAATTAATAGACCTACCGCTGCGATTTCGTCAGCGGCATATCCAGGAAGTTTTGCAATTAAATATCCAACTGATCGAATTGCTGCGCTTCCAACAATTTGAATTGTTATCCACGGCAATAACCACCATGATGCATTTGCAAGTAGAACGTAGGCTGCATTTTTACGATCCAAGAGTCTAGGTCGATGCAGGAATGCTTCTTCGACATCAACACTTCTGCGTTCTGATGCGGCGGCTTCTGCGTGATAGACCAGGGCCTGGGGCGCAGTTAATACCGAAAATCCAGCGACTCTTGCCCGCCAACCTAAATCAACATCATCTCTAAAGAGTGCAAGGTTCGGATCTAGTCCACCTAAATCTTCAAATATTTTGCGCCTTGCCAACATTGCTGCGGTACTTACCGCCATTACTTCAGTTGGATGATCGTATTGTCCTTGATCTTGTTCACGCGGATCTAAGCCAGTCCAACGCGCACCATTTACTGCGATGCTAATTCCAACTTCTAATAAATGTCTGCGGTCATACCAGCCAAGTAATTTCGGTCCCACAAAGGCAACTTGTGGCTTATCTCTTAGACCATCAATTAACTCTTGAAGTGCGGTTCTAGCTGGCGCACAATCATCGTGCAGAATCCAAATTAACTCTTCGCTGTCATTGCTTGATAATTTTTTGGCTGACCCAAGTGCTAAAGCAATTGCATCACCGAAGCCGGCATCACGATCAGTTTTTATAACAGTTAAACCCGCATTACTTAGCATTTTTACTGAGCCATCGACCGAACCTGTATCGACTGCAATGATTCGATCTACTGGGCGGGTTTGGGCAGAAATTGCTGCAATAGATTCCGGCAACCAAGTTGCACCATCATGCGAAACCAAAATTGCGGTTATGAAAAAATTGTCAGCCACGGGTTAATCCTTGACTAATATTCTTAAAATAGCGATTAAGTTATTAAGAATAGGTCTAGTTATGCAGAGCGGCGCTTTAGGCGACGACGCTCACGTTCGGAGAGGCCTCCCCAAATACCGAAACGCTCATCATGTGCGAGCGCGTATTCCAAGCACTCTCCACGAACATCGCAAGATAAGCAGACGCGCTTAGCCTCACGAGTTGAACCACCCTTCTCAGGGAAAAATGCTTCTGGATCGGTCTGAGCGCAAAGTGCACGCTCCTGCCAGGAAAGTTCGATGCCGTCGCTATTGATTACGCCTTCTATTGATACTTGTTGAATCTGGCGTGGATCGCTCATACGGGTACTCCTTCAAACTTTAAAGCCACCCGGGTAGGGCGGGGTTACTGAGAGAATTACACGCGTGTAACTCGATTAAGTCAAGCCAAAGTGTGACTTATTTACGCTCAAAATTAATATATTTTGGATTATTTGGTGATTATCTTGGCATTTACGGCAAAAATCTTTGTAAATACGAAATTAGTAACCGAAATAATTATTTGCCGCAATTACATGTGCTGGGACCAAAAAGCCCTCAGCGACAAAACAATCTGTCAGCCTAACCCCTTCGCCAATTATCGCCCCATCGCCGATCACACTTCCCACAATTTGGGCTCCTTCGCCGATCTGGGCGTTTCGGCCAATTACTGTTCCACCTGAAATCTTTGAATCATCTGAAATCTTTGAACCAGGTAAGGCAAGGAAATCTCTCTTCATATCAAATACTAAATCACGTGACGCCTTTAGAAGTGCAGCAGGTGTTCCAATATCTAACCAATAAGAAGAATCGATATAACCAAATACCTTTGCGTCCTTTGAAAGTAATTCGGGAAAAGTTTCGCGCTCCACACTTACAACTTTGCCGAAAGGTATTGTGTCTATAACACTGCGGTTAAAAATATAGCAACCAGCGTTGATGGTATTTGTTGGTGGATTTTCCATTTTCTCGTTGAAGGCAGAAACTCTTCCCGTTTCATCTAATTCAACTGCGCCATATGCTCTGGCATCTTCGACTTCTGTTAAGTAGAGCGTTACATCAGCTCCTTTTGCTTCGTGGAATTTAAATTGTGCATCAAGATCATGGCTGCTTAATACATCGCCATTAAATATTGCTACTGATGCGTTTTTATCATCCGAGCTTTTTATTTGAAGCATCTGTGCGGCATTGCTTATTGCCCCACCTGTGCCAAGTGCAACTTCTTCAACTGCATACTTAATTGAAATCCCAAATTTTGTGCCATCGCCAAAATAGGGCTCAAAGAGTTCTGCTTTAAAAGAAGTTGCTAAAACAATTTCGGAGATTCCAGCATCTCGCGCTTTTATTATTTGATGTTCAGTAAATGGAACACCAGCAACCTGCAGCATAGGTTTTGGGGTGCTGTTAGTTAGTGGCGCGAGTCTTGTTCCCCGACCACCAACTAAGAGAATTGCGCTTCTATTCGGCAAATTTCTCAAACTTTAGGCCAATCTGATCTGCGATTTCCGTCATTGTTCCCATAATCGAAAGAATTTCAGAATGTGGCAACATAGGTGATTCTTTCTCGCCTGCGCGGAAACAGCGGGCAAATTCAATAGCTTCCTCGCGAAGACCATGGCCCACATATCGCTTATCTGATCCGGCTACTACTTCATCTTTGTAGTTAAGCACTCGCCAAGTTGATGGGAAATAGAAGGTGCGATCGATTTCTAATCTCGCATCGCTTCCGATAATTACCGCGCGATTTGGTGTCGCTGCAAGGTTGGTCATATTCAAGATTGCTTGTGCGCCCGTTGGGTACTCCAAAATAACTGATGTCTGGCCATCAACTCCTGTAAATGCTTTAGTGCTTCTTGCGGTTACTCGAGATGGTGTTCCAAGAACCATTGAGGCAAAAGAGACTGGATAGATGCCAAGATCAAAGAGCGCACCGCCACCAAATTCTGGAGCGAAGAGTCGGAAATTTGGGTCCTTCTCAAACCATTGTCCGTGATCAGCGCGGACTGAAATAATTTCGCCAAGAATTCCAGATTTAATAACTTCACGAATTTTAATCATGTGTGGCAAATAGCGCGCCCACATTGCTTCCATCAATAACAAATTCTTTGCGTGAGCAGTATCAACCATCTTCTTGGTTTCGTCATAACTCATTGCAAATGGCTTCTCGCAGAGCACAGGTTTTCCAGCATTTAGCGCCATCAAGGTATCGCGCATATGCATTGGGTGGTGGGTTGCGACATAAACCGCATCAATATCTGGATCATTTACTAATTTTTGGTATGAATCATGGCGATTGGGAATTGCAAACTTATCTGCAAAAGCATCAGCCTTAACTTGGGTTCTAGAACCAACTGCAACTACGCGATGATCTTCAAGGCGCAAAACATCTCTTGTGAATTGCTCGGCAATTCCGCCAGCTCCTAAAATTCCCCAACGAAATGGTGTTACAGACATTTGGCTCTCCCACTACTCGGTATGAATGAATTAAATCTTTGGTGAGTCTAATCGCAGAGGAGCAAAATTTATAGGGTTATGAATAATCGGGCCTTAGTTGGTGAGCGAGTTAACCACAAAATTTGACACAAAAAGAGCCCCGAGCGTTTGAGAGACTTAACGTTTAATAGTTAGTCTCTAAACAACGGAGCTCTTTTCGCGGGTATAAGTAAGGCTATTCAGCCTTTCCAGCTGCTTTGTTTAGTGCACGAAGAACTTGGTAGCCGATAACTGCAACCAAAGTTCCGTTGATGATTCCACCGAAGGAATAATCTCCACGCTTCCAAGTCATGTCAGCAATACCGATAATCAAGGTTGTTGCTGCGATGAATAGGTTTGTTGAGTTTCCGAAGTTGACCTTGTTTTCGATCCAGATCTTGGCACCAAGAACACCGATCATTCCGTATAGAGCAACGCCTACACCGCCTAGAACACCAGCAGGTGTAGCGCTAAGGATTGCGCCAAACTTTGGTGAAAGCGATAGCAAGATTGCGCCAACGCCAGCTACCCAATAAGCAGCTGTTGAGTAAATTCTAGTTGCAGCCATAACACCAATGTTTTCAGCGTATGTAGTTGTACCAGAACCGCCACCGACGCCAGCAAGTGTTGTTGCAACTCCATCTGCGAATAGCGCATTACCCATTTGGCCATCAAGATCTTTTCCTGTCATTGCAGATACTGCTTTAACGTGTCCAACGTTTTCAGCAATCAAAACAAGAACAACAGGGATGAAGAGCAAGATTGCATTTGTATCAAATGTTGGTGTTGTGAATGTAGGCATTGCAATCCACTTTGCGGCCTTTACGCCATCAAAGTTAATATCGTTGTTAAATGCCGCATAGGCATAACCAACAACTATTCCACCGAAGATGCTGATGCGACCAAGGAAGCCCTTTGAAATTGCTCCGATTAGTGCAACTGCAGCAAGTGTGATGATTGCTGTAACTGGAGCCTGCTTAAAGTTATTGTTCGCAGCACCCGCAAGGTTTAGACCGATAATCATTACGATCGAACCTGTCACAACTGGAGGCAACAGCCAGTTAATCCAGCCGATTCCAACTGCATTAACTACCAAACCAACAACAGCAAGGATTACACCGGTTGCAACTACGCCGCCGAGTGCTACTGCCATTCCGCCATTTGTCATTGCTGCCGCGATTGGCGCAAGGAAAGCAAATGAAGAACCTAGATAGCTAGGAACCTTGTTCTTTGTTAAGGTCAGGAATATTAAAGTTCCTACACCAGAGAAAAATAGAGTTGTGCTTGGTGGAAATCCAGTAATGATTGGTACCAAGAATGTTGCACCAAACATTGCTGCGATGTGTTGAATACCCACACCGATTGTTAATGGCCATGCAAGGCGTTCGCCCGGCTTAACTACATCGCCATCTTTAATTGATTTTCCATTTCCATGAAGCTTCCAAGATAAAAGCGACATTGCTTTCCTTCCCATTTCCTTTGACGATCGCCATAGATCTTTCTATGGCCGGGGAACTTACGAAAAAATGGTAGGTCGCTACGCGGCAGTAGCCCCGTAATTACACGCGATTTTGCAGGGCTAATTCCGATAAGTATTGGGTGTTTTGAGCGTGAGGTGAAGAGAGAAAATAAATTACAAGGTGAATGGTGGGTAATCGTCGGTGACTAGAACTGCGGCATATCCGTAGACGCGGTTCCAGAATTCAATTGTTCCGAGAACGAAGTTTGCGATGCTCTCTGGATAATTTCCGGTCGCACTTGTAATGATCCATGCTGCGAAAGTTAGGACCAAAGCTATAACGGCATAGACCGCACCAACAATAAAAAGCGGAATTGCAAAGAGCCATTTAACTAACGGCAGAACGCGTGAGAGCTTCTTGCCGCCATCGATATCTGGAAGATCAACCTTGATATTTGGATTGGCTTCGATTGATGGATATTCATCGGTCAGCAGAAGTGCATATGCCGCAATACGAGCATTTAGTTCAAGCATTGATTTGTTAAATGAAAGAACATAACTTGGATAAACGCCACGAACTAGCAATGCCAGAAGGGCCGGAACAAATAGCAATCCACCGAATGAAGCACCAGCGTGCATTGTTTGGGTGAATGAACCAATGAAAATTACTGTAGGGAAAACCAAGATGCCGCGGAAGAAGACAGTTTTACGATCGCGATTTGTTAATTGAATCTCGATAGATGTTTCTACCTGGTTTGAAGCACCTTCGTTTAAGCCATTTACGTTGCTCATCATTGCCCCTATTTTTTCTTGTTATCTATCTCTTTGATCAATTTAAATTGACCATCGCCAAGTTGGCCTTGGCTGGCATACATTTCCAACTTTGCTCTTGTGTCTGCAATATCGAGGTTGCGCATAGTTAATTGACCAATGCGATCAGCAGGACCAAATGCGGCATCTTCGGTGCGTTCCATAGATAACTTATCTGGGTGATAACTAAATCCAGGGCCGGTTGAATTAATAATTGAGAAATCATCACCGCGACGCAGACGAATTGTTACTTCACCAGTAACAGCCGATGCGACCCAACGCATAAGAGATTCTCGGAGCATCAATGATTGTGGATCTAACCAGCGGCCCTCATATAGAAGACGGCCGAGGCGACGACCTTCTGCGTGATAGTTCGCGATTGTGTCTTCATTATGGATTGCACTAATTAAACGCTCGTACGCAATATGAAGAAGAGCCATTCCTGGCGCTTCATAAATTCCGCGGCTCTTTGCTTCAATAATTCTATTTTCAATCTGATCTGACATACCAAGACCGTGGCGGCCACCAACTTCATTCGCTTTTTGCATAAGTTCGACTGCGCCCAGTTTTTCGCCATTGATTGAAACCGGGCGACCTTTAGAAAATTCAATCTTCACATCTTCGGTTGCAATTTTTACTGATTCTTTCCAAAAGGCAACACCCATGATTGGTTCGACTATTTCTAGCGAAGTATCAAGGTTCTCTAAAGTTTTGGCTTCGTGGGTGGCACCCAAAATATTTGCATCTGTTGAATACGCCTTCTCAACGCTGTCGCGATATGGCAATTTGCGAGTTGATAACCATTCTGACATCTCTTTACGGCCACCAAGTTCAGTAACGAAATCAGTATCAAGCCATGGCTTGTAAATCTTTAAATTTGGATTAGCGAGAAGTCCATAACGATAAAAACGTTCGATGTCATTGCCCTTGTATGTCGAGCCATCGCCCCAAATTGAAACGTTATCTTCCAACATTGCGCGAACAAGAAGTGTTCCGGTGACTGCGCGGCCCAGTGGAGTTGTATTGAAATATGTTTTTCCGCCAGAGCGAATATGAAATGCGCCGCAAGCAATTGCCGCAAACCCTTCTTCTACAAGAGCTTCTTTGCAATCAACAAGTCTTGATCCTTCGGCACCATATTCTTTTGCGCGATCTGGAACTGAATCAATATCTGGTTCGTCATATTGGCCAAGATCTGCGGTGTATGTAAAAGGCACTGCACCTTTTTCGCGCATCCATGCAACGGCAACTGAGGTATCTAGGCCACCAGAGAAGGCGATACCTACTCTTTCGCCGACCGGCAGGAATGCAAGGACTTTGGACATGTGAGGAGTCTAGGACATTTGGCCAGAGAGCCGAAAACCATTTAGAAATGGTTTAGATGGAAAGTGTGAGTATTTCACTTAAAGCCGCTTTACGAAGAGAATCCAATTGTGTATCCATTAAATCATGCAGGATCTTGGCATTTGGGGTTGGGCTACTAAGTTCCACCAAGATGTTATCTATAGGAAAACTCAAAATTCCTATATTCATAGTCAACTTCGCAATTTCACGAATGCGAAAATTAATTGCATCTAGCGCCGTACTTTGGGCTATCGAATCCTTGGCGGCTACCGACTGATCCAAAATCGACATGGAGCCCGTAATAATTTTGATATCGGTAATTAAACGGTTCAAATTAGCTACCAATATAGAGTTACTCATAGCCCAATTATGGCGCAAAACCCACCGATTACGAACTGCAAGTAGAGATTTGCTCTGCGAGATCGCATGTTTGTTGCAAACTGCAAGTGGAGATTATTGTTAACACAAGTTCTGGATCCACAATTTCTTGCAAATATTTTGTTATGCACAATCCAATCAGCGCAATGTCAGTGGCTTCAGCAATACTTCAAACATGCAAAACCAAACCGATGAAGTGCGCAAGATAGGCGAACGCATCGCCGAACTTTTGCATTTGCCAGCAGGTATCGAAGTTGTTAATGAACTTTGGGAAATCAAACCAGAATCCTTGGATTATGCAGGTCGCGTTGATTATCTTGCGGTATTAGAAAAACAGAGTGGTTGGTTTAATGTTTGGATGCAGAGGGCAATTGTTGTAGTGGCTGGCAATGAACCAAGTCGTGCTGATTCGATGTATTCCGGAGTAGATGATTCGGAGCGTGAAGAAATTGCAACAGCGCTGCGAATGTCCGGTTCAACTGCGCAAGGCCGGATAGATGTTGCTAGAACACTTACCCAATATTTTCCTGGAGCAACCGCGGCACTTGCAATAGGAGACATTTCGCCAGCACATGCAAATGTGATTGCAAGAGAGAGCGCGCAATTGATTCGACAAGGTGTTGCGCCTGAAGTTCTGAAATTGATTGAAGATGAAGCCATCGCTCATGCTGAATTTCATACACCTGCACAGGTCGCAAATAAGGTGCGATCTTGTATCGCCATGTTTGCGCCAGATCAATTTGAAGCGGCTGCGGTTGAAGAGAAAACAACTCGGAAAGTTTCTTGCTACCCAAATGCAAATGGAATGGCAACAATCGTGGCATTCCTACCTGCTCCGGATGCCCAAACAATCATGTTGGCAATCGACCGATTAGCCAATAAAACAAATGGAGTAGCTAAAGAAAAACTTCGTGCGTTTCAATCCCAATACGGCCATCGCATGCGCGCGAGCGTGAACTCCCCCGCAACTTCCAATTCCCAGAGCGCCAGCATTAATAGTGGCGCAGGTATTAATAGTGGCGCCAGCATTAATAGTGGCGCAGGTATTAATAGTGGCGCAGGTATTAACTTTGAACTTACGGATTTCAGCGCTGACTTAATGGATCCAATGGATGCCCATCGCGCTGATGCAATTACTGCAATCGCCGCCATGTTCTTAGAAACGAATGAAGACCAAGTTATGAATCATGGACGCCCCATAACGGTGAATTTAACAATAGATCTACCAACACTTCTTGGTCTTGCGCATAATCCTGGACAATTAAGTGGATACGGAGCTATACCTGCTGCGGTGGCTCGCGAACTCGCGGCTGATGGAAAATGGCGAAAATTCATTACCGATCCAACTACGGGCAACCTCCTAGATTTTGGCCGCGAAAGTTACATTCCGCCACAAGCACTTCGTGATTTCTTGTTAGCAAGAGATAAGACTTGCAGATTTCCTGGATGTCGAAGATCGGGAATCAAAGGCGAAATAGATCATGCAATTCCTTGGGAAGAAGGAGGCGAAACTTCGCCAACAAATCTTGGATTACTCTGCAAGCGGCATCATCAACTTAAAACTCATGGCGGTTGGAAACTTGAAAGTTTCCAAGATGGATCCTGCGAATGGACCTCGCCACTTGGTAAGAAAAGATTTGTTCCAGCACGTCCTATGGATGAAGTTGCCTAATGCTTGGTAAGAAAAGATTTGTTCCAGCACGTCCTATGGATGAAGTTGCCCGGTGTCGGATTAAACTTTAGCCATGGAATCATTGGCTCTCTTGGTAACAATCATGATTTTGGTTTCGATATTGGGCGCACCAATTGGTTGGCTAATCTTGAAGATCCCAACTCATAAGCCAAATACTACAAATTTTAAGAAGTTAATCGCATTTGTATTCACGCTCTTTGGGTTAATGGTTGGAACAACAATATTGATGACTGGTCCAGCAATTGGTGGCATCTTCATTGCGCTTTTTTCTATTGCTTCTTCAATATTTGTATTCATCAAGATTTGGCTTAACAAAACTTATTGGGAGCACTAGTAAAAAATTAGTGCCCAAAGAAATCGGTATGGTGGAGGTGCCGGGAATCGAACCCGGGTCCTCTAGAGCAAAATCAGGGCTTCTACGGGCGTAGTGTTCTATTCGCTTTCTCAGTCCTGACTCTCACAAACACATGTAGTCAACGAACTCAGTTACAGATTTATTTCCCCAACAATGTCTGTAACACCATTATCAAGTGAGCTCTCTAGCGACGCTAACATCCAAGCCGAGAGCACTCTTGGGTTAACGGATTCACTTACCGCTTATGCAGCGATAGCGAAATCAGTGCGATTTGCATCTGCACTTATGTGTTGCGCGGGTTTCATGGTTTACGAGATCATCCCGGCTTCCTCGGCCCGCTTCACCTGACTCAACAACTAAAGTCGAGACCGTTCACCCCCATGATGGTTGTGGAACATGAAGCACTTACTTTTCTATATTAAGTTTTTTCCCAAATAATTAACCCTTTTGAGAAAATTATCAGAGGGCTAATTGTAAGGCGTCGCACTCTTTAAAGATAATTGCTAATTCAAACTTAGGCTTAACCCGTTGACCATCGCTGAGATTTGCAACTATTGCTGCAAGTAATGAGCCAGCGCTCGGATTTACCCTAGATTTAATTAATCCTCAATCTAGCGCTCGGATTTACCCTAGATTTAATCAATCCTCAATCTAGCGCTCGGATTTGCCCGAAGTTCGCCTTGAAAGCTCGCGAGTAATTTCGCGATTCGCCTGTTTCTCCATAAGCGTGGCTCGCTTGTCATGTGCCTTCTTACCTTTAGCAAGGGCCAATTCAATCTTCGCTATTCCATCTTTGAAATAAATAGAAAGTGGCACAAGTGTTAGACCGCCTTGCTTAGTTTCAGCGGCCAATTTTTCTATCTCCTTCTTATGAAGAAGTAATTTACGTTCGCGACGAGGTGTGTGGTTGTTCCAAGTTCCCTCTGTATATTCGGGAATATGTACTCCGCTTAACCAAAGCTCTCCGTTATTCACCATCGCAAAACCATCAACAAGAGAGGCTCGACCGGCTCTAAGTGATTTCACTTCAGTCCCACTTAGGACAATCCCACATTCAAAGACCTCTTCAATGAAGTAGTCATGGCGAGCACTTTTGTTCTGCGCTATTAATTTTCTGCCCAGCTCTTTAACCATATTGACCACCCCATTTCTTTTCTTTATCAATAATTAGAAAACATAAATTATGTATCCAAGGATACGCCGTAAATCCGCATCCCCGTAACTATTAGGGTGCGTTACTTGTTTATTAGGGTGCGTTACTTGTTGCTGATTGCGGAAAGGCCACCTAATACAAGAAGTGCCTTTGCTATTTCTTGGCTTTCGGGCACGAGCAAATCTGGAGCAATTCCAACTTGATCAATGATCTGACCATTTGGTGTGCGATATTTTCCGATTGTAATTTCAAGTTGGGATCCATCAACTAATTCAATAATTTCCTGGACAGTACCTTTTCCATAACTTTTCTCACCAATAATCACTGCGCGATTGCGATCTTGCAATGCACCTGCAATTACTTCGGCTGAACTCGCAGTTGATCGATTAACAAGAACTGTCATAGGTGAAGAATCCGCGATTCTATTATTTGACTCCAGAACCACATCGGAGTTATTTTTTCTAGAATATGAAACTACAGTTCCTTTATCTAAGAATAAAGAGGCTAAATCGACCGCAACATTAATTAACCCACCTGGGTTATCGCGCAGGTCTAGAACTATTCCGTTATGGTGCGGGAATCTCCGAAGTGCGATTGCGACATCGTTAGCAACTTGGCTAGAGATTGCCGAAACTTCAATATAAACAATTTTCGTGGAAAGTTGATATGCCACAACATCACCATTGAAGATTGATTTACGGGCGAGTTCAAATCTGATTTGTTCTTGGTTTCGCTCTAACCCAATTTGAAGGGTCGAATTTGGCTTACCTCTTAATGCGGCAACTGCTGTGGCAATAGAAGCGCCATCCATTCCAACACCGTTAATATCAACAAGTGAATCTAAAACTTTAATTCCCGCTTTTGCGGCGGGAGAATTTGGCTGAACGCTAGATACCTCAAGTATTCCTGACTTATTTTTACGCAACCAAATTCCAATACCGCTGTAACGACCTTCAAGGGTCTGCGTTAAATTCTTCACACTCTCTTTAGGAAAATAGTTTCCCCATTCATCACCTGAAGCTTTAAGTACTGCTTCGATTGCCGCGCGTTCTAAAACTTTTCTTTGAGGCGGGGTTGGATTCTTAGTCAGAATTTTTGTGATGGATTGCTCGACCGGAGATTTATTCCTCGATTGACCAACGAAATCACCAAGGGCAAAAGCAAGAATTATCGCAAGAGACGCAATGGCAGCTGTTGCATTGAAGCCCGCACTGCGAACTCGCGCAACTACCGATTGCCAAGGGGAAAGCATTTGAGAATTCTGCTAGCAATAGTGGGAATTGGCAAAGCTAAGCGAATATTTGCTTACTTTGCTGCGCTTTAATCCGTTTGAGTTGGGTTAAACCTTCAGGTACTTGCGCAAGGTGAGAATTGAAGCGACTGTTGAAACTACGAATCCAGTGAGCAAAAGAATTCCCGATGCAACCCAAACATCTGACCAAGTAAAGAACTTAGTGAAACTGAGCAGCGGTGCGATCCTAGAATCAACTAATAACTTGAATGCAGATAAAAGCCCCGTGGAGAACATCCAGCCAACTATTGCAGAGAATATTCCTTCAAGTAAGAACGGTAATTGAATCGAGAATGAGGAAGCACCTACCAATTTCATAACACCAGTTTCTCGGCGACGATTAAATGCAGCAATTCGAAGCGTGTTACTTATTAGAAGTGCGGCTGTTAAAACGCTAGCCAAACCAATTGCAAGAGCGCCATCTCGAAGAACGGCTAATAACTTAAAGAATTTCTCTAAAATACTTCGCTGATCTTGAACTGAATCAACGCCAGGTCTTCCAGCAAATGCGCTTTGCATTACTGCAAATTTTGTCGGATCTTTTAATTTAACGCGATATGACTCTGGTAATTGATCTTGTGTCACATTCTGCGCAATTGCAGATCCTTTAAATCTTTCTTGAAAATGAATGAATGCTTGGGATTGAGATTCGTAATAAACCTTATCAACAACTGGAAGGGCTTCTATATCTGTCTTAATCAAATCCCGTTGTTCTTGTGAAACAGGTCCGCTTGCACAAGAAGAAGATTCGGATAGCGAACCGCAGAGAAATACTGAAACCTCAATCTTGTCATACCAATAATCCTTCATAACTCGAACTTGTGAGTTAGCGAGAAGACCAATACCAAGCAGAGTCAAAGAGATTGCCACAGTAATCATTACCGCGAAAGTCATTGTTAAGTTACGACGAAGTCCAATTCTTACTTCACTTAATAAAAATCCTGCTCTCATTGCCTGCCCCTATCCCGCATATCCATAAACGCCACGAACCTGGTCACGAATAACATGGCCACCTTCAAGTTCAATTACGCGCTTGCGCATTGAATCCACAATCTTCGAATCGTGCGTTGCCATTACAACAGTTGTGCCTTCGCGATTGATCCGATCTAGAAGTTTCATAATTCCAACACTTGTTGCAGGATCTAGGTTTCCTGTTGGTTCATCTGCAATAAGAATTGCTGGGCGACTTACGTATGCCCGTGCGATTGCAACACGTTGTTGCTCGCCACCTGAAAGTTCGGAAGGTTTGCGATCGGCTTTCTCTTCAAGTCCAACAAGTTCTAAAACTTCCGGAACTTCACGGTCGATTTCTTTCTTTGAGTAACCAAGTACATGGAGTGTGAAGGCTACATTTTCAAATACAGTTTTATTGGGTAGCAATCGGAAATCTTGGAAAACTGTTCCAACTTGTCTACGAAGTTCTGGAATCTTATGGGCTGCAAGGGTATTCAACTCTTTCCCCGCAACGATGATTTCACCTGAAGTAGGTCGCTCTTCGCGCAATACAAGGCGCAAGAATGTTGATTTACCTGAACCAGAAAGGCCTACAAGGAAAACGAATTCACCTTTAAGAATGTCAATGTTTACTGAATCAAGAGCTGCACGATCTTGTTTTGGATACATCTTTGTTACATTTTCAAAACGAATCATCAGCGCCTCCTTTAGCTTCCTTCTAATTGCAAAATGAATTCTCCAGGTTCGCGCGCAAATCAATTATGTGTAAATCAGGTTCTGCTCCTGATTTAGTACTCTAATTAATTTACATGCATCTGCCTATATCGGAAGTTTAGGCAAGAATTGCCGTTCAATCGCGGAAATACGCGCGAAAAAGGCTGAGAGATTTCTTTCCGTCACGCGTAAATATGGCTGAAAGGTGATTCAAGTCCGATTTTTAATTCACTTGCATAAATCTTCAATCGTTAATCTGTGGACTTACGCCACTTAATTCCGGCTTCAATAAAGCCATCAATTTCACCATCCAAAACTGCGGATGGGTTTCCAACTTCAAAATCAGTACGTAAATCTTTAACCATTTGGTATGGCGCTAAAACATATGAGCGCATTTGATTTCCCCATGAACCAGAATTATCACCTTTAAGCGCATCTAGTCGAGCACGTTCTTCTTGGCGTCGACGATCCAATAACTTAGATTGCAAGACCGCCATCGCAGTTGCTTTATTTTGAATTTGTGAACGCTCGTTCTGACAGGAAACAACAATTCCTGATGGAAGGTGTGTGATTCGTACAGCAGAGTCAGTCGTATTAACTCCCTGGCCCCCAGGACCAGATGAGCGATAAACATCGACTCGCAATTCTTTCTCATCTATTTCAATATGGTCGCTCTGTTCAACGACGGGAACAACTTCAACGCCCGCAAAAGAAGTGTGGCGGCGTGACTGGGAATCAAAAGGCGAAATCCGAACCAAGCGATGAGTTCCTTGTTCAACAGATAAAGTGCCATAGGCATATGGGGCATGAACTCTAAAAGTCGTTGATTTAATTCCTGCTTCTTCTGCATAAGAAGTTTCCAAGACATCAACTTTAAAACTATGGCGCTCGCAATATCGCAAATACATTCGCATCAACATCTGAGCCCAATCGGCCGCCTCTACTCCACCCGCTTCAGAACGAATTGTTATCAGGCAATCGCGATCATCATATTCACCACTTAACAGTGTTTGAACTTCTAATTCCCTAATTGCTCGAGTTACATCATCGAGTTCATTTGCTGCATCTGTAATTGCGCCTTGATCTTTTTCGCCTTGCGCAAGTTCCAGAAGTAATGGAACATCTTCAAGTCTGCGACGAATTGTGTTCGATTTATTCAATGTTGCTTGCACTCTTGAAAGTTTGCTTGTTACAACCTGAGCCTTTTCTGGATCATCCCAAAGATTTGGTGCACTTGCCTCGGCTTCCAGGGTCTTAAAATCTGCTTCAAGTTTCGGCAAATTCAACACTTGCTCGATAGCTGAAAGAGTTACGCGAAGTGCGTTAACTTCTTCGAGATATTCGCGAGCTGCCATGGCATAAGGGTAATGCCAAGAATCCCAAGTTGCTTGCCCTCAGTTTGCTGTGACTTCCGAGGTGGCTCCAATGGTTGCATTCACGCCGATATTGCCGCCATTAATGTTTGAAAGAATCGGAAAAGTTACTATCGCCCTAATATTCGAGCTGATGCTTGCAGTTATTTGATCACCAGAACAACTCCAACCCGCAACAACGATTAGATTCTTACGCAAATTTCTTGCGCTAACTTCAGAATTGAATTTAACCGCGGCCTCCGCGCAATCAAGTGGGACTCTTCCGTTTGAAATCCCACCTGTGCTGTAAGAACCGGAGTAGTACTGATTTTCATCGAGTGAATGGGATGCGACGAGTATTGCATCCTCGCCAATTTGAATGAGTTCTCTTTTTGCCAAATAAGAGTCGGAAATATCAATTATCCCAACCGAGAGAATGAAAACTAGAAGAAAAAGTCCAGAGATTAAAACTGAAATCGAACCAGTTTCCTGGCGAAGAAAAACATCTAGGAATTTTCTTGTCATTTGTTTCTTAAGCAATGATTTCATCTGCATCAGCTATTGCGCCAGGCATCAACTGTTTGAATTGCAGTTGCATTCGCCGAACGTCCTGTTGCTTGAGATGTCAGAAAGACTTTGACTTCAATTTTCCCGTTCGGTGAGAGACAGGGATTTAGTGAACAGTGAATTTCAATTCTAGGTTGTAGATCAATTTTGTTTGCGGCGAAAGTACTTTCCGCAAAAACATTTGTAACTGATTGAATTCGGGCGCCAGTTAATTCCTGGCTGGGGCTAGTCACATAAACACGTGCAATTTGGCGTGCAAAGTTTCGGGCTTCATATTGGATCTGTGCCGACTGATTTACATAGGTTAAGTAAATAACTAGTGGTACAAAAAGCGGCAGAGCAAATATTATGAATTCAACAATTGCGCTGCCTTCCTCATCTTTCAAAGACTTTATGAATCTACGATTGTTCTTTGCTCTATCAGTTCTCATCTATAGCGATTCCATTAGCTAAAAATTTATCCTGTGAAATAATTAATGGAGTTAATTTGGTGATTGCTATTTTTTTACTCCCAATAATTATTGCGCCCCCGCCTGGCAATGTAATTCGACCAAAATCAGTACCCATCGAATCCGTAGAGGGCGAGAGATTATTTGATCCCAAGAGAGCTTCCCTGCTGACTTCTCCCTGAATCGTATTCACAGCTATGCCTCGCCCAAGTACCGAGGCAGCAATTTGTAAGACGCTTAAGAAGAGCAGAACCGTTGGAATTAAAACTAGGGCGCTTTCAACTGTTCCTGTTTCGGATTTAGTTGCCGAAATAAATTTATGCCCAAATTTAGCCATTCTTATCAGATGCTGTTCATTTATCGGATGCTGTTCATATTGTCCAAGGAGTTCTTGAGGATGCTTGAAAGTCTTGGCTGCGCAACTGTCCAGATGCCGGTCACTAATCCGGTTGTCATTAAAACTACAAGAACCCATCCCGGGACATCTCCGCGTTGCGAAGATGCTAATTCTTTAAATTCCTTTTGAGCACCCAGTAATCCATTTTCTATTTCATGTAATTTATTTACTAGGTATTTCCCGGAATTCCTTTTTTGTATTCTTCGAAATATTTTCTTTGTGCCATAAATACCATCAAGAATCAGTTGGTTCAGATCCAAAAAAGCTCCTGCTCGAAACCATGAAGGGTGGGCCGTTGAAGGG
>Ga0194059_1000447_pt1 | contig 19610 bp, 15 predicted proteins | sample SepL6211m_MetaG_FD_163426 | JGI IMG/M metagenome (GOLD analysis project Ga0194059, IMG submission 163426) | Anoxic zone freshwater microbial communities from boreal shield lake in IISD Experimental Lakes Area, Ontario, Canada - Sep2016-L626-11m | ecosystem: Environmental > Aquatic > Freshwater >... | reverse complement strand
TATAGACCACAATCAAATGACGCACATTCCACGATCACGAGCTCCCTAAGGCACAAATTGATGTAAGCTGCTTAGAGGTGCGCAGTTCAAGCACCCCGAGCGGACAACTTTCCTGATAGGTACCGAAGGCCTCTGTTGCCTAAGCATTAGCTATCCCTAGCTGAACGCTTTGTACTCGGATGGTTTGTACATATAGACCTGGCGGTCCTGCCGCACTCTCCAACGATGCGGTTGGTCCCTATAGGTGAACCGGCTGAGAAGATTAAGTATCAGCGGTGCCGCATACCTACCCGAGTCCTTCGCTCCAACTCCCCAGGCCAACCCCGGAGGATGCCGTGCAGTAATTGAGCGGCGCCCTAGAGACCTACCACGAGCTGGCTCTCGCGCGACCGCGACAACCGATCCAACCAGCCCCTTCCTGGCCAAGCAGCGCATCCCTGGCCCCAAAGCGCGTCCCCCTGCTAGTACAGGTGTACGCCCACAGGAGTCGCCATGGTGCCGGTCCCCCTCTCCCGTCTGCAGCCCTCCCGCGATGAGGAGATCGAGGAGTGGCCCTGGCTGGATCAGGAGGTGCTCCGACACAGCCGCAGCCGCCAGGTCTGCATGACCTGCCATTTCTTCCGCCACCACCCCGGCCCCAACTGCATCCCGCTACTCACCTGCCACTTGCACCAAGGCCTCATTGCCCATAGTGAGCACCTCAGCCACCGCTGCAGCTGCTGGGCAGAGGATCTGCACCGCCAGAGGGTTGGGCGCCTGAGGTGGCTTGAGCGGTGGCGCTGACAACCGGACGCTCCTATCGCCCAAGGAGGCCTGGCTCAGCGACGGCCGGCAAGTGCTGCACTTTCGGCCCGGCCGCTGGGACCGCTGGAGTCAGCGGTTGGAGGTGACGGTGGGGGAGCTGCTCCCAGGACAGCCCGTTCCGCTGCTCAAAAGGCGGCTGCAGCTCAGCCGGGAGGAGGCCCGAAAGCTCTGGGCCGATAAGCGCAAACAGGGCTGGCAGGCCACAACGCCTCTTTGGCATCCGACCCAGTCACCAGCACCTGGGCGCCGCTGAGCAGGAGTGAGGGACTGCTGGTGTTGAGCGCTTGGGGCAGGACAGACAACCTTTTGCCTCACCCCACCAGCACCGGCTCCACCCATTCCATCGGAGCGGCCACCGGACCCACCAGCGGGGAGAGGGTGCGCCACTGGCCCCGCTGCCAGGAGCCTTTGGTGGTACCTGCGCTTCCAGCCGGCTGGGATTGCAGCTGGTAGTCCTTGCCCAGCCACACCGGCGCTTTCACCTCATCCGCTGGGGTAGCGCTCTGCTTCGTCCCTCCTCCAAAGCCTTTGGCATTAGACGCCGGTGGGATCTCTCCCTCGGCCACCAAATGCTTGGCGTAGAGCTGCACCAGCAGGGCATGGACGCAGAGCTGCTCCATACGCGCCGCAGTGCCTTTGACGCCATCGGCATCCCAGTCCCAGAGCGTGGGGCTGAAGTCGGTGTGCGCCGGTTGCTGGGCCCTGGCGACGGGATCAAGCAGGTTGCTGGCCAGGTAGGTGGAGCCGTCCTCCCCCAGGCCGACGCAGGAGAGGCCGCCGCCGGCGGTCTGGAAGTTGTCCGGCAGCCAGCCTTCCATCGCCCGCACCTCGGCTACGACCACCGAGCGGATCTCCGGGCCCTCCTCGCTGAACAGGGTGCCCTTGGGCAGCAGCAGCCGGAAGCAGCTGATGTCGCGGGGGAGATCGGGCGTGAGCGTGGGCTGCTCGGTCTGCAGGAACGCCAGGGCCAGGGCGGGCGAGAGGAAGCGAGGCTCGGCGCCGATCTCCCGTGCCCACTGGCACACCTTGGCGCCCCAGATGCCCACGTGATCAGCGATCGATTCGGATTGTTCCAGGGCCAGCTCGACCGCCACTGCCTTGGCCCAATGGCCACTCCAGCTCGTAAAGCCCGCCGGGGAGCGGTAGAGGCCCTCGCCCACCATTAGATCGGGCCGGTGTTGGCGCAACAGGGCTGGAAGCTGGCGGACCAGCTGCTCGTCGCCACGGGAACCATCGGAGAAAGAACGCCGGGGCATGGGGAAGGGCGGAAGGTGGCGGGTCGTTCCAGATTGGCAAGAACCCCAGCCACTCGCAGCCTGGCCCTCGCTCCATTGGGGAGATTGCCAAGGGATAGAGCAAGAGGAGGTCGTTGCCGGGGTGGTGCCTGTTCAGAACACGACTTGGACAGGATTTCCCCTTTACCCCTGGCTACCGTGACCCTGCCTGCACCGGGATCCGGAGCCACCGATGCCAGAGCCCACCGGACGGGGCAGTCGCGAATTCCTTCCCTCTGCTAACCAGGCCCTCGCTGATCTGGAGGAGGCCACCGGCAAACCGGTGCTGATCGTGGAAGCGCCGGAGATCAAGGTGCTGGCCACGATTCGCCGGGCCGGCCCTGAGGCCTCCAGCCACGTGCTGCGCATCAAGGGGGGCGAGAACCGGGCGGCCGACTATCTGATCGTCTTTGAGTGCCGGATGGCGCTGCGCGATGACCCTGGCCCGCGGGCGGTGCTACGCGCCAACCCCGAGGTGCGCGGGCAGGTGATCAGCGAGTGCGTAGAGCTGCACAGCCAGCTGCCCCTGTCCAAGGCCCGGGAGCTGGGCAGCTTCATCTACGACGGCCTGATCCTGCAGCTGCGCTCGATGGGCCCAGGCCTTCTGGTCGACCGCTGGATCCGCGAGAGCTGCCCCGATCTGCACGAGGCCCAGGAGCGGGCGATCGAATCGGAAATCACCAACAACCTCGGGGCGCTCAAGCCCAGCACCCGCGCCAACTATCCAGCCACCATTTACGAGGCCAGTATTGCCATGAATGCCGCCTATGCCCGCTTTGGGGGTGATCAGCTGGGCAAGCCCTATCTCGCCGTTCCCTATCTCTCCCAGGGCTATGGGGAGGTGGCCCGCCGCCTCATCGCCCTGGCCCTTGGCGATGGGGATCCAGCCCAAGGGCTGGCGGACCGCCAGATCATCGATAGCTGGGCAGCAGAGCTGGGCATTTCCAGCTGGTATGACTGGAGCGAGCCGTCCGAGTAGATCTGGCCCATGAGCGAGCCGCAGCCGATCCGCTTTTCGGTGCCGCAGGCAGGCTTTGACCTGACTCTCTTGCCGGATGCTGGGCGCCAGCGGGGCAGCCAGGCCTTTCAAGCGGCCGTGACGGCCTACTACAAGGACGCCTACCGCGAGGCGGGCGGCCGGGTGGATGTGGGTTTCAGCGAGGGGCAGATCGAGGTGAGCTGGGAGCCCCAATCGGGGCAAGTACCAGCCAGCGCCTCCATCGCTGCCCACCTGGAGGCCGGCCGCTACGACGAGGCGATCCCGCTGCTGCGCACCCGGCTGCAGCTGGAGCCAGACCACGTCGAGAGCCTCTACAACCTGGGCATGGTCTACAGCGACCGGATGCAGCTCACGGAGGCCCGGGAATTGCTGGGCCGGGCGGTGCAGCTGGATCCCGGTGACGCCAACGCCCAGGTGGCCCTTGGGATTGCAGCCCTGCGGGACAACGATCCAGAGGCGGCCCAGGGCCCTTTGGAGAAGGCGGTGGTGCTCCAGCCCCGCAACCCGTTTGCGCTGCGCACCCTCGGCCAGCTGTATTTGATGAAGGGCAATCAGAAAGCAGCCCTGCCCCACCTGCGCTCCGCAGCGACGCTGGCCCCAGAGGACCCGATCAACCTGTTCACCTATGCCCAGGGCCTACTGGCCATCGAGGACGGCTCCCACGAGGCGGAAGCCGATGAGCTGTTCCAGCGGGCCCTGCGGCTGGCCCCTACAGGTGAGCTGGCCGAGAAGATCAAGCACCACCAACGCCGCCTCGCCGCCCGGGTCCTGCGTGCCAATGCAAATGGCCAACCCCGCATGGATGCGGTGATGTACCTGAGCAGTGCCCTGGAGACCTACCGGGAGCTGGATCCCGCCGGCCAGAAGCAGCTCCTAGGTGAAGTGGCGGCGGTGGGTCAGCAGGGCCTGGCCCTCAACAACCCCGAGCCGAAACACCACCTCCAGCACTACCGGGGCGGCTCCACCGTCACGGGTCTGCAGGCCGCCTGCATCCTCTATGTGGGTGTGCAGCTCTTGCTGCCCGGGCAGGATGCGGGTGTTGATCTGGCTAGGGAGTATGAGCTGGCGAAGGGGATGACGGGGGGAGGTGTAGAGCCATGATCCCGAAGTGCGATATGCGAGGGTTATGGCTTTTATGTATTAAGACGCGAAGCTAAGTCAAAGTAAATAGGCACAAATTAACTTTTGAATACCTGAAAATTTATTGATTAAGGGATTATGGTTTAGGGAATTGATTGGACCGAGTACCAGCCTCCCGTAAATCGACAGGCTCAGCGGTCTGGATCACAATCCTAATTATGCAGCAAACGCATAGTCAAGGCTCGAAAGGCAACAGAACCAAAAGCTAGGTGGCAGCTGCCGTTACCAAGCGCCAGAATGATGAAAGAACGCAGCCAAGCCGCATGGGCATCAAATCGCGGTGCGGCCTTCACCAGGGCCCTCCCAGGGCAGCCCAGACACTCCGCTGCATGCCCGCCCGCCACTCCAATCCCAAGCCCCCGAAGGCCGCAGATGCCAAGGGCGACCTTGCGGCACTGGGCTTCCGGGTAGCCGACAGCGGCCCCCACACCGGCAAGACCCTGATGCTCCAGGAGCTGGAGGCCCTGCTGGCCGCGGTGCCCGCAGACGCTCCGGCCAGGGCCTACCGGGCCGCGATCGTGGAGGAGAACGTGCTGGGCAAGCGCACCCTCTCCACCCGAAAGGAAACCGCCTCCCGGCTCACGGCCCTGCATGGGCTCGATCCCAGCAAACCGCTATTCCGGGTGCTGCGCCGGCTCTGGGCCGTGGATCCGGCAGCGCACCCCCAGTTGGCCCTGCTCAACGGCCTGGCCCGCGACCCGCTGCTGATGGCCACCACGGGGAAGGTGATGGTGATGGCCCAGGGGGAGCTGCTACAGCGATCCGAGATGGTGGCTGCAGTCCAGGGCTTCACCCACGACCGCCTCAGCCCCAAGGTGCTCGATGCCGTGGCCCGCAACGCCGCCAGCAGCTGGACCCAGAGCGGTCACCTCAAGGGCAAGGTCAAGAAAGTGCGGCAGCCCCTCAAGCCCCAACCTGTGGCCCTGGCACTGGCACTGTGGCTGGGCTACGCCAGCGGCAAGCGCGGCAAGGCCCTGCTCACCACACCATGGGCTACTGCGCTCGACAGTTCCAGCTCGGGGCTGCTTGAGCTGGCGCAGCAGGCCAAACGCCTGGGCTTGCTCAAGCTCTCCCACGGCGCCGGGGTGGTCTCGATCAATCCCAGTGGATTAGATCCCCTGCACGGAGGCCAGCAGTCATGAGCCGGATCGATGAGCTCGCAAAGCGCTACGCCGATCACATCGCTGTGCCCTGGCAGCAGGGCCTGCCTGCGGCCAACCGGGTGGTGATGCTGGTTTACGAGAAGGAGCTGGAGCGGCACCTGCGGGCCAAGTTGCTGGAGTTCGAGCAGGCCACCAAAACAGCAGGCCATGGCTGGCTACTGGTCGACCTCACCACCGCCTTTGCCGAATGGATGGGCGGCATGAAGTACCGCGAGGAGTACTTCGAACGGCCGGATGACATCCGTCTCAAGCTGGATTCCAGTTTTCTGCGGCACGTGTCAGATCTGATCAAGGCTCAGCTCAGCCAGGCCACTGACAACGACGTGGTGGCGCTGTTGGGCGCAGGAAGCCTCTTCGGGTTCCTGCGGCTCTCGGATGTGATCAAGGAGGTGGAGCGCGAGATCCAGGGCCGTCTGGTCGTGTTCTTCCCTGGCCAGAAGGACGGCAACAACTACCGGCTGCTCGATGCCCGAGACGGCTGGAACTACATGGCGGTGGGCATCACCCGCCATCCCACTGGAGCGGTGGCATGAGCCAACAGATTTTCCAAACCCTGCAGCGCGACCCTCGCGTCAGCCCGCTGGCCAACAACGGCCAGGCGCGGATCACCACGCTCGACGACGAAAACGCTCGCCGTGAGCTGGAGGGCGAACTGAGCACCTTCGTGTGCGACGGCCAGTACGGCCAGGCGATGGAGCGAATCCTGCAGAGCTACCTGTCCCAGCAGGGGCAGGCCCGCCAGAACGCTGCCTGGGTGTCGGGTTTCTTCGGGAGCGGCAAGTCGCACCTGCAGAAGATGCTCGGCCACCTGTGGGCCAACACCGAGGTGAGCCCCGGCAAGCGAGCCCGGGATCTGGTGCTGGAGCTCCCCGATGGGGTGAAGGCCCACTTCCGTGAGCTCGACACACTCGCTGCCAGAAGTAGCAAACCGCTCTTAGCGGCCAGCGGCGCCATGCCCTCGGGAGCCAAAGACGCCGTTCGCAAGACCGTGCTGGCGATCCTGCTCAAGGCGGTTGGCATGCCCGAGAAGGTGCCGCAAGCACGCTTCTGCTTCTGGCTGCGGGAAAAGGGCTATCTCGATGCGGTGCGCTCGGCCGTAGAGGCAGAAGGCAGCCGCTGGCTGGAGGAGCTCGACGAGCTCTATGTGAGCCCGCTGATCGCTGGCGCCGTGCTGGAGCAAGACCCGGACTATGCCGCTGGCAACCGTGAGGCGCGGGATGTCATCCGCCAGCAATACCCAAACCACGAAGGCGACATCACCACTGCCGAATTCGTGCTGCTGGCCCGCAAAGCCTTGGCGCCCAATGGCGGCGAGCTGCCCCACACGATGCTCGTGCTCGATGAGGTGCAGCAGTACATCGGCGACTCCAACGACCGGGCCACCGACTTTGTGGAAGTTGCCGAGGCTGTTCAGGCTGAACTCGACAGCCGGGTGATGTTGGTGGCGTCTGGCCAGTCAGCACTTTCGTCGGAAACGCCACAGCTCCAGAAGCTCAAGGATCGCTTCCGTGTCACGGTGCAGCTGTCGGACACCGACGTGGAAACGGTGATCCGCAAGGTGATCCTGCAGAAGCGCGCCGACGCCCAGGCCGACGTGCAGCAGGTGCTGGAGGCCAATGCCGGTGAGGTCTCCAAACAACTGGAAGGCAGCCTGATCAAGGAGCGATCAGAGGACCGCCAGGTGGCGGTGGCCGACTACCCGCTACTGCCCACGCGCCGGCGCTTCTGGGAGGAATGCTTCCGCAGCGTCGATGTGGCCGGCACCAACAGCCAGCTGCGCTCCCAACTGCGGATCATCTTTGACGCGGTCAAAGACATCGCCGAAGAAGACCTGGGCCGGTTGATCACTGGGGATGTGTTGTTCCAGGCGATGGGGCCCGACCTGGTTAACTCGGGCGTGCTGCTCAACGAGCTCAACAACCGCATCGCCGGCCTCGATGACGGCAGTGAAGAAGGCAAGCTCAAGCAAAGCCTCTGCGGGCTGGCCTTCCTGATCAGCCGGCTGCCGCGTGAGCAGGGCGCCGACAAAGGGATTCGCGCCACGGCCCGCACTCTGGCCGATCTGATGGTGCCGGATCTCCGCAAGGACAGCGGCCCCCTGCGCAATCAGATCGCCGGCCTGCTGGAGGCGATGGCAGAGGAAGGGGTCGTGATGCCGATCCCTGCCGAGCAGGGACAGGTGGAATACCGCCTCCAGACCACAGAAGGTGCCCAGTGGCAGCGCCTGTTTGAGGAGAAGCGCCAGGCGGTTCGCAACGACACTGCCGAAATCAGCAACGAACGAGAGAAGCGCCTCGGCCTGGAGCTCCAGAAGGAACTCAAGGCGGTTCGCTTGCTGCAGGGGCAAGCCAAGATCCAGCGGTCGATCGTCCACTGGCCGAACCCCGAGCCGCCGGCGCCCTCGAACGAGCAGGTGGTGGTGTGGATTCGCGATGGCTGGGGCTGCAGCGACAAGGAGGTGCGCGATGCCGCCCGCGAGGCCGGTGCCGACGATCCGGTGCTGCATGTGTTCCTACCGCGCCGCAACGCGGAAGAGCTGCAAAGCCGGATCATTGATGCCACGGCCGCTCGCCGGGTGCTCGATCACTACGGCACCCCCTCCACGCCAGAAGGCAAGGAAGCAAGGCAGGCGATGCAGAGCCGCCAAAGCCGCGCAGAAGACGACTGCAACGAGCTGATTGCCGATGTGATCGCCAATGCCCTGGTGCTCAAGGGCGGCGGCATCGAGGAGTACGGGATCAAGCTCAGCGAGAAGCTGCAATCCGCGGCTTCTGAGGCAGCGCTAGCCCGGCTGTTCCCTGAGTTCCACAAGGCCGATCACGGCAGCTGGGGCACCGCCGTGAAGCGCGCCAAAGATGGCAGCGATTCACCGCTTTCAGCCGTGGGCCATCAGGGCTCAAATGACAGCCATCCGGTGGCACGCGTCGTCATCAGTGCCATCGGCGGCGGCAAGGAGGGAAGCGCGATTCGAGCCGACCTACGCGTAGCGCCCTATGGCTGGCCGCAGGATGCAATGGATGCGGTGCTGCTGGCCCTGCTTCGCGATGGCACCCTCAGCGCCAAGGACAGCCAGAACAACGCGATTGCGGTTGGTCAGCTCGATCAACAGAGCCTCGGCAAAGCGCGGTTCTACCTGCAGGAGGTGCGCCTCACCGTCAAGGAAAAGATGGGGGTGCGGGGCGTGTATGGCATTGCCGACGTCAACGCGCAGTCAGGGGAGGAAGAAGCCAAGGCCGTCGAGTTCCTCGATGCCCTTGAGCACAAGGTTCTCCAATCCGGTGGTGAGGCCCCGCTGCCCCCGCCAGTGAGCGCCACCCTCCTGAAAGAGCTGCGCCAAAAGAGTGGCCCCGAGCAACTCAAGGCGATCCTTGATGCCAAGGAGCAGCTGCAGGATTTGTGGGATCAGGCCTGCAGCCTGGCCGCCCTTAAGGAAAAACGTCTGCCTGGCTGGGAGCGGCTGCAGGCTCTTCTGCACCAGGCCCAAGGGTTGCCTGTCCGTCAAGAGCTGGAGCCCCAGGCGGAGGCGATCCTTAGCCAGCGCTCGCTGCTGGATCCCACCACCGACTTCGTGGCGCCGTTATTGCAGCAACTGGAGCAGGCACTCACGGCCGAGCTGGAGCAGGCCCAGCAACAGGTGAGCCAGGTGGTGGCCGCCGAGCTGCAGCAACTGCAGGCCAGTGCTGAGTGGCAAGACCTACCGGAGGTCGAGCGCAATCGCATCGGTCAAGCGCTGCAGTTGCCGGCATCGATGCCACCAGCTGACCCCGTAGACCGAAGCAAGTTGCTGGAGGCGTTGCAGCAGCGCTCCCTGGCCAGCAGGGCGGAGCTGGCCGAAAGCCTTCCCACCCGCTTTGGCAAGGCACGCTCTGCGGCAGCCAAGGCCCTGGTGCCCAACATTCAGCCGCTCAAGCTCAGCAGTGGGGTGCTCAAAGACGAAGCAGCACTTGATGCCTGGTGGGCAGCTGAGCGCCAGAAGCTGGTGGCTGCCCTGCAAAGCGGCCCGATCCAGATCAACTGATCGCCATGCCCGCCCTCGCCCCAGCCCTGCGCCGCAACCTCGAAAACACCGTGGTGAAGGCCCGGGAGTTGGCGGAGCGGGGTGCCCGCGCAGCCCTTGAAGAGCTGGATGTGGCGGGTAACAGCCACATCGCCTCAATGACGGCCGAGCAGGAACGCCAACGGCGCCGCCTGCGGGCCCACGGCCGCCAACTGGGTGATCAGGCCGGCAGCAGCAAGGGCAGCCAAAGCAGCGAGCGGCTGGTGCGCGAGATGGCCTACGAGCACTGGCACCGCATGTTGTTTGCCCGTTTCCTGGCCGAAAATCAGCTGTTAATCGAGCCCAGCAGCGGCGTGGCGATCAGCCTGGATGAATGCGAAGAACTGGCATCAGAAGAGGGCACCGATCTCTGGGGGCTGGCGGCCCAATTCGCCCAGGCGATGCTGCCGCAGATCTTCCGCTTGGATGATCCGGTGTTGGCCGTGAAGTTGCCGCTGGAGATCCGCCAACAGCTGCAGGGGTTGGTGGCTGGATTGGAGACCGAAATCTTCATTGCCAGCGACAGCCTGGGCTGGACCTATCAGTTTTGGCAGACGGCAGCTAAGAAGGCCGTGAATGAATCGGGCGTCAAGATCGGCGCCGACGAACTGCCGGCGGTGACGCAGCTGTTCACCGAGGACTACATGGTGGACTTTCTGCTCGATAACACCCTCGGCGCCTGGCACGCCGGCAAGGTGCTGCGCAGCAATCCCCAGCTGGCCGAAACCGCCGCAGCGGAAGCCGACCTGCGCCAGGCCGTCGCCCTACCCGGCTGCTCTTGGTCCTACCTGCGTTTCATCCAAGCGGACAACGGCCCTTGGGTTCCGGCAGCCGGCAGCTTTGACGGCTGGCCGACTACCGCCGCCGCCCTCAAATGCCTGGACCCCTGTATGGGGAGCGGCCATTTCGTGGTGGCGATGTTTGAGCGGCTGGTGGCGCTGCGGATGGCGGAGGAGGGCGCGGACGTACAGGCAGCGGTGGCGGCGGTGATCCAGGACAACTTGTTTGGCTTGGAGATTGATCCGCGTTGCACCCAGATCGCCGCCTTCAACCTGGCGCTGGCGGCCTGGAGCCGTTTGGGCTACTGCCCGTTACCGGCGATGAACCTGGCCTGCTCAGGGTTGGCGCCAAATACCAGTGAGGCCTCGTGGCTGGCTTTAGCAGGTGATAACGAACGGCTTAGGAATGGGATGGGGCGGCTTTACCGGTTGTTTGAGAAGGCGGGGGTGTTGGGGAGCTTGATCAACCCGCGCGCCGAAGAAGCCGATTTGCTGATGGCTGGGTTTCAGGAGCTTCAGCCACTGCTTGATCAGGCCCTAGTGCATGAAGCCATGGACGACAACAGCCAGGAACTGGCCGTGACCGCGCGCGGCCTGGCAAAGGCAGCGGAAATCCTCGCCGGCCAGTTCACTCTGGTTGCTACCAATGTTCCCTACTTGGGAAGAGGAAAGCAACAAGAGGATTTAGCTAGTTACTGCCATCGCGTTCACCCTGACGCCAAGGCAGACCTCGCAACTTGTTTCGTTGATCGCTGTATCAAGTTCTGTGGGCAAGGCATGACGTCTGTTCTGGTAACACCGCAAAACTGGATATTCCTCAATTCATATGGCTCGCTTCGAAAGAAACTACTAGAAAACGTTCGATGGGACTTGGTTGCAAAGCTTGGGGCTAATGCCTTCCGAGATATGAACTGGTGGGCTGCCGTTACTTCGCTGATGGTGCTTACCAGGCAGAAGCCTTCCTGCCAGCATCGCATCTACGGATGCGATGCTGGTACAACAAAGTGCCAGACTGAAAAGGGCGCGATATTAGCATTATCGGACTTGAGAGATGTAAGCCAGATCTCACAGATTAAATCCCCAGGCCATACCATTACCCTAGACGATCTTGGCGATCAATTGCTGTTAAGCAATGTCGCGCGAACAGTCGAGGGCCTCTCAACTGGGGATAGAGACCGTTTTCTCCGAAAGGCATGGGAGTTCCCCAGGCTATTAGCGGGCTGGGAGTTCTTTCAAATGGCGCCAGACGAGACGAGCCTTCACGGAGGGCACTCAGAAGTTTTGTACTGGGAGAATGGCAATGGTGAGCTAAGCATTTCGGCAGGTGCCCGCATTCAGGGGCATCATGCCTGGGGAAAGGCAGGTGTCCTGATTGGAACTATTAATCGACTGAAATGTAGCCTTTATCTAGGCATGAAGCACGACAAGATGTCTGTGGCAGTTATACCAGAAAACCCCGACATGCTGCCCGCTATTTGGGCATTTTGCTCCTCGCCTGAATACCACAAGTCAGTCCGACGCGTATCGCAGAAAGTAAACGTTGCCACCAAAACCCTTGGACATATCCCATTTGACTATTCATATTGGCAGATGGTCGCGAACGATAGATGTCCCGGTGGATTTCAAGCGCCAAGTTCCGTCGATCCGACTCAGTATTTCTTTGGCGGTAATCCACTTGTCTCCGACAATCCACTGAATGTGGCTGTTTGCCGGCTGCTTGGGTACGATTGGCCGCGCCAAACCGGTTCCAGTTTCCCCGATTGCCCCGCCCTTGGGCCCGATGGCCTGGCAGCCCTGGCCGATGACGATGGCATCGTCTGCCTGTCGCCCGTTCGCGGCGAAGCCTCCGCCGTGGAACGACTCCGCAAGCTGCTGGCCGCTGCATTGGGGGAGGAGTGGTCGGCGGCCAAAGAGCGCGAGCTGCTGCTGGCTACAGCCGTAGATAATAAAGCTAAAAAACCTGAACACGATTTAGAAGTTTGGCTGCGCAACTCCTTCTTCAGCGAACACTGCAAGCTGTTCCACAGCCGCCCCTTCATCTGGCAGATCTGGGATGGCCATGTCAATGGCTTCATCGCCCTGGTGAACTATCACAAGCTGGCAGCTCCCAATGGTCAGGGCCGCAAAACCCTGGATCAACTCACCTTCACCTACCTGGGCGACTGGATCGATCGCCAAAAGGATGATCAGGGAGAAGGCATCAACGGCGCCGACGACCGCCTCGCTGCCGCCCTCGATCTCCAGGGCCAGCTCAAAAAGATCCTCGCAGGCGAACCTCCCTACGACATTTTTGTGCGTTGGAAACCCCTGCACCAGCAAGCGATCGGCTGGGAGCCCGACATCAACGATGGCGTGCGGCTGAACATTCGCCCTTTCCTGGCCGCCCAGCTGCGCAAAGGGGGCAAAACCGGCGCCGGCATCCTGCGCGCCAAGCCCGGCACGATCAAATGGGCCAAAGATCGCGGCAAGGAGCCGCTGCGCTCCAAAGAGGAGTTCCCCTGGTTCTGGGGTTGGGATGAGAGTGATCCAGTGATGAACCCCTCAGATCCGACTAAATGCGCCAACTTCGGTGCACCAACTGACATCACGGTTGATCAAGGGCAGAAACCCCGTTACGATCCAGTCCCAGCAGGGGTCATCTACGACGGCAACCGGTGGAATGATCTGCACTACACCCGTGCTGCCAAGGAAGCCGCCAGGGCAAGACAAGAAGGAAAACAATCATGACGGCTCCGAACTTACCGCCTGATTACCTTGATGCAATGGAACGCCATTGGCTGGATGCTGAGCAATTGTTTCACCTCAATCCCCCCAGCCTTGCCAATGCTGACCAGCTCTATGGTCTTTCCGCCGAATGCGGCCTCAAGGCTTTGATGATGAAGTGGGGGATGACTCTAAATCTCAACTACGCTCCAGCTCTTGGCTCAGACCGTAAGCACGCTGATGACGTTTGGGATCGCTACGAAGCCTATCGCCAGGGCCGCTTCACCACGTTGGCTCTTCCCACAACAAACCCATTCGATGATTGGAGCATTCACCATCGCTATGCACACCGGAGTTGCTTTCAGCAGGCTGTCGTTGAGGGCCATAAGCAAGGTGCAGCCGTGGTTCAACAGATTGTTAAAGAGGCGGACAGAATAGGAGTGTTGCCATGACCACCTTCGACGAACTATTGCCAGCTCTCGCTGAGATCATCCAAGACCGCAGGACGGAGCTGCATCCCTTTCTGCCCATCTTGATCAATCGTGACCTTAATGGCCGTATTCGTTTGATCCTTGATGCTTCGCACCAGCCCAATCCCGAAGCACCCTCACATCCTCTGCTCATCCTCGCAGAGGCTATTCACACCAGGCTCATGCCTCATGTGGGCCAGCCTGGGCAGATTCTCTTGTTTGAGGAAGATCTCAAACGGTTGATGCAAACGAGCTGCCCCTTTCTGCTGCTCGATCGGGATGGACAAGCCTTGCCGGGTGTCCATGTCGCCGATCGACTCGCCCAGGAAGCCACCTGGGAAAGTATCGAAGATCCATCTACTGCTGTCCCACGTGTTGTCTACTACTCCATTAAGGGCGGCGTCGGACGATCAACGGCATTAGCGGCCTCAGCCTGGGCTCTTGCGGAAGCGGGCAAGCGAGTCCTGGTGCTGGATCTTGATCTGGAATCACCCGGTCTCTCTTCCTCCCTGTTGCCTGCAGACCGCCAACCCGCATTTGGCATCACCGACTGGCTTGTCGAAGATCTCTTAGGCAATGGTGATGCGGTTATCCAAGACCTCTATGCCCTAAGCCCCCTATCCCGCAATGGCGATATTCTTGTGGTGCCAGCCCATGGGCGTGATCCTGGTGAGTACATCAGTAAACTTGGACGTGTGTGGATGCCTTCTTTTCAGGCCGATGGCTCGCGCCAAATGTGGTCTGTTCGTCTGAGCCGCCTTCTTAGCGAGCTTGAGAGTCGCCATCAGCCCGACATCGTGCTAATCGATTCGCGCGCCGGCATCGATGAAATTGCTTCTGCATGCGTTACTGACTTGGGTGCCAATATCATCTACCTCTTTGCTCTGGATGGCCTACAGACATGGACCGGCTATCGGCTGTTGTTCCAGCATTGGCTACAGCATGGCGTTACCCAAAAGATCCGTGAGCAATTTCAACTTGTTGGCGCAATGATGCCCACTTGGCATGATCAGATTCAGCATGCAAAGGAAGAGTTAAGGGAGCAGTCTTACAATCTATTCCTGGAAAGCCTCTACGACGAACAACCTGCCACAATCACCAATACCGAAGATCTATACCCCTTCAGTTTTGCTCTTGAGGATTCAAGTGGACCCCATTTTCCACTCTTCATCCCCTGGAATCAATCGTTTGCAGCGATTCAATCCCACCACGCGCGTTTGGAAGGCGTTGATTCCCGACTGGTGGAGTTGGTCTTCGGCGAGCTGATTGCTGATCTCAAAGAATTGCTTGAGAGCTGGGCACTATGACTGAGATTTCAGTAGAAGGCATACGGGAGACCATCCTGGAAGCATTGCCCCAGGATGTGGCCCAGCATACTGATGAGATTGCGCCAACTCGCCTCTATCTCCCACCAGCTCATATCAGGGCTTTGCGTCTTGAGAGCAACCTGGTAATTGGTGACCGTGGTGTGGGTAAGTCGGTATGGAGCCAGGCTTTACAACAAAGCCCAGCCCTCCAAGGCAATGGAGCCCTGCCAAAAACCTTATTCCCCTACCCGCTCAAGGTACTGCCGGGCTATGGCACAAACGCAGATCTTCGTTACCCCGATTCAGATACTTTTGAAGACCTTCTCCAGAAAGGATTTACTCCTTATGCCATCTGGCGAGGGGTGCTTTGCCGGGCGTTAGCAGAGATCACAGCACAGGCGATTCCCGACGAACAATGGGAAGCAACCGTACGCTGGGTTCAAGATCATCCGGAAGCTGTAGCAGCGTTGATCCTGCAGGCTGACCACTTCAGCCAGAACTCAGATATGGGAGTTCTGTTTGTGTTCGATGCTCTAGATCGTGTCAGCAGCTCTGGTCAGTGGAACCTGGTTGATCAGGCGATCCGCGATCTACTGCGGCTGGTGCTGCAACTCAAGGGCACCAAACGTCTCCACGCCAAGGTTTTCCTGCGTACTGACCAGTATGAACGAGGTAGTTTTTCAGGAATCCCTGATGTTTCCAAGCTGCAATCGACTCGGGTCGAATTAATCTGGTCGGTTATCGACTTACACGGATTGCTTTGGCAGTCATTAACGAATGGCCAATCGAACAAGACAAGAGATGCCTTTCGGGATTGGTGCAGCAAGGAGCGTTCTAGTCCAATTCTCGATATGCTTGATACAATTGATGCTCAGGCAATAGATCCCGCTTCCAATCGCTGGCCGCTTCCACCATCTCTGCAATGGGATGAATTTGCCCAAAGAAGGCTTTTTGAGCGTTTGGCAGGCCCCTGGATGGGAAAGGACCGGCGTCGTGGTGTCCCTTACATCTGGATTGTGAACCACCTCGCCGATGGTCGTGGTCAGACATCACCGCGTTCATTCTTAGAAGCCATCAAGAAAGCCGCCGAGGACTCCCAGCGCTATAGCGACTATCCATTGGCGCTTCATTTTGAAAGCCTCAAGCGGGGCGTGCAGGTTGCTTCTGAAATACGTATCAATGAATTAGCAGAAGACCATCCCTGGCTGAAAGAGTTAATGACACCCTTGGCTGGTCTTTCGGTTCCCTGTACTGAGGAAGCCATCCTTGATCGATGGGTCGATGAAATTATAACGAATCCCGATCAGGTTTTTGGTATCTCTAAAAGCCTTCCAAACGGCTTTAGAAATCTAGGACCTGTGGGCGTTTTTCGATACCTTGAGCAGCTAGGATTAATCACCTACATGCGTGATGGTCGTATTAACATGCCCGATCTCTATCGCGTTGGCTTCCGTCTTGGTCGCAAGGGTGGCGTCAAACCAGCGCTTCGTACATCTCAACAAGTCTGATGGTACATAAGTTTGGTTGTCAACCTGAGTCAAAAACAAACGATCACCGTGGCGCCATAGCTACGCAGCTGGCTGTCCGCAGTCAGCAGCAGCATCGGCTCCACCCGGCTCTGGCACACCAGCAAGCGATCAAAGGGATCCCTGTGGACGCCATCCGTCTCCAGATCCCCCACCGCCAGCAAGTGGGCGTTGCTGATCGGCAGCCAACGGAAGCCCTGCAGTGGCACTTGACGCTCCAATTCAGGCAAATCCACCTGCAGGCGGCCGATCGACACCTTGATCGCCATCTCCCACAGCGATGCCTGGCTGACGAACACCTCCGCCTCCGGCGCCTGCACCCGTTCCACCACTGGGTGAGGCAGCCGTGGATCGCCATTCAGCCACCACAGCACCAGATGGGTATCAAGCAGCAGCCGCGTCACTGCAGCGCCTCAAATAACCCATCCAGGGGCGCATCGAATTCATCGGCCAGCGCGATCTGGCCGCGCATCGCCCCAGGTGCTGCGACCGGCCGGGCCGGAGCCTGCCAGGCCACCAGCCGCGCAATCGGCACGCCCGAGCGGGCGATAACCACCTCTTGCCCCTGCTCCACCTCCTGCAGTAGCTGGGAGAGATGGGTCTTGGCCTGGTGCACGTTCACCAGATGCTGGTCGGCCAAGGACCGATTCGTCAGGGGCTCCTTCGTGACGGCCATGGGGCAGCGCATTGAACTAAGCCTTAGTTTAGTCTGCCCTCAATGCCATGACTGGGCGGCGCTGGAGCTGGACCGATGACCTCCCCCCGCACCCTGCTTGAGGCCCTGATCCAGAAGCTGCGCAGCTGCAACGTTCACAGCGAGGCAGAAGAGTCACCCGTCTCCATCCTCTGGACCGATCCCCGCAGCGAATGGAAACCGCTGCTTCCCCTGCTGCGGCAGCAGTTACCCGAGCTGCTTTGCCTGGGTGACTACGACCAAGATCACCAGCAGGGCCCAGCGCTGTGGCTGCGCTGCATCGTGGATCGCAGCCTGCCTGCCGCTGCTGCGGCCGCAAGTCAGATCCCTGTGATCTATCTGCCTGGCATCAGCCGGCAGGAGTTGCGGGCCGGCGAGGGCTGCCCCTGGGCCCTGGAGCCTCTGATTGAACTGATGTTCCGCGGCAGCCTCTGGCTCCAGCGCAATGGGCGCGACTGGACCCTGGCCGCCTTCCTCAGCTCTATTGATGCCCTTGGCCTTGATCTAGCCGGGGATCAGGGCACCAAAGCAGCCCTCAGTCGCGCTCTTGCTGAAGTAGCTTCCGTGCCGCTCGAGCAGCTGCGCGGTAAGCGGCTGGAGGCAGAAGACTTCAACGCTTACTTGGTTCCTGATGCGATCCGTGACCTCTTGCAGTGGATGGCGGATCCACAAGCCTTCCAGCAGCGCTGCAGCCAAGAACAGTGGGCAGTCCTTTGCTCCACTTGGAAGAAAGATCTCAAGTTCGATCCCGCCAAAGACGGTGAGATCTCCGCTGCCGAGCGGCTCGCCAAGGGCAAGGGCGGATGGGACAAGGTCTGGCAGCGCTTTGCCGATAACCCCAACGCCTTCCCGGGTATTCCGGAACTGCTGCGCCGGGTCGAGCCCGAGCAGATGGACCTGGCCGTCGGTGCGCAAGACCTCTCCCGCTGGCCCTCCCACAACGCCGCCTGCGAAGAGCAAGTGCTCGCAGGTCTCCAAGGACTGGCCGGCAAATCCCACGCTGAGGCTTGTCGGTGCGTGCGGGAGCTTGAGGCCCAGCACGGCGAGCGGCGCGGTTGGATCTGGGCCCAGCTCGGGCTCTCTCCAATGGCCCAACTTCTCGAGCCGCTCGGCCTGTTGGCCCAGCGCGCCGATCAGCCCCTGGTGGGGAGCACACCTGAGGAGTTCATCGAGCCCTACACAACCGATGGCTGGGAGGCCGACCTGTCTGCCTGGCGGGCCTTGGCGATGGCGAGCACAGCCCAGGTAGACGTGGTGCGCAAGGTGGTGGCAGCACTGCTGCGCCCCTGGCTGGATGACACCGCCAGTCGCTTCCAAAAAGCTGTTGCCAGCACTGGCCTGCCGTCTCCTCAAGACCAAGGCGCCATCACCGCAGACCCAGGGGAGGTGCTGTTGTTCGCCGATGGTCTCCGCTACGACGTGGCCCGGCAGTTGCAGAAAGAGCTGGAGGTGATGGGCATCACCGGCACCCTCACCACCCGCTGGGCGGGGCTACCCACCGTCACCGCCACAGCCAAGCCCGCCATCACGCCCTTGATCAGCGAGATCCAAGGGCAGGCCCTGCCGGAAGATTTCGCTCCAACCTTCCGCTCCGGCAAACCCACCAGTGCCGCCGAGTTGCGCAAGGCCCTCACCGCCCAGGGCTACACGGTGCTAGGCGACGACGAGCTGAACTTCCCTTCTGGCCCGGAGGCGCGCGGCTGGCTGGAGATCGGTGACCTCGATCACCGCGGCCACCAACTCCAAAACGACCTGCCACGTCAGATCCAGCCGGAAATCGAACGGCTGGCACTCCGCATCCAGAAGCTGCTGGAAGCCGGTTGGCGCTCCGTGAGGGTCGTCACCGACCACGGCTGGCTGTTCTGCCCCAATGGCCTGCCTACCGCCGAGATCCCCAAGCACCTCACTGCCAGCAAGTGGGCCCGCTGCGCCGCCATCAAGGGCGACTCCCAGGTGCCGGTGCCCACCGCAGCCTGGAGCTGGAACCCCAGTGAGCAGTTCGCCACCCCCAACGGCGCCGCCTGTTTCAACACAGGCGGCAGCTACTCCTACGCCCACGGCGGCATCAGCCTGCAGGAGTGCCTCACCCCTGTGTTGGTGGTCTCTGGCGGAGCGCCCAGCGCCCCTGCCGCAGCCATCACCGAGATCAGCTGGAAGGGCCTGCGCTGCAACCTGGAGGTGAGCGGTGGAGAAGGACTTAGAGCCCGTCTTCACCTGGAGTCCTCTGGCGGATCTCAGGTCGCCAAGGCCGCAAAACCCGTCGTTGATGGCGGCGCTCGCTTGCTGGTGGAGGATGACGAGCTGGAAGGTGCAGTGGTGGTGGCGGTGCTCTTGAGCCCTGATGGCCGGGTGATCGCCCAACGCCGCACCGTGGTGGGAGGTGGTTAAGGTGGTCGCAATTGATGAGGCAGGCGTGCCGGAAGTAGTCGCAAGCCAGGTATCGGTGCGGGATCTCAAGACCCATCTCTCCGAATGGCTTGGCCGGGTACAGGCCGGTGAGGTGGTGGAGGTCACCTCCCACCGCAAGCCCATTGCCCGCATCACGGGCGTGAAGAATCAGGATCCAGCTTCAGCCAACCCACTGCAGAAGGCGATTGATGCCGGCATTGTCAGCTGGAATGGTCAGAAGCCAATCTTCGCGCCACCCGTGCAGCTCAACGATGGCGGGCCATTGATGAGCGACATCGTGATTGAGGATCGGGGCTAGAGACTGT
>Ga0194059_1000446_pt1 | contig 19714 bp, 14 predicted proteins | sample SepL6211m_MetaG_FD_163426 | JGI IMG/M metagenome (GOLD analysis project Ga0194059, IMG submission 163426) | Anoxic zone freshwater microbial communities from boreal shield lake in IISD Experimental Lakes Area, Ontario, Canada - Sep2016-L626-11m | ecosystem: Environmental > Aquatic > Freshwater >... | reverse complement strand
GGGATCCCTGGCGCGGCCTCGTCGAATGCCCCGTCATCATTGATCCAGCGGTCGGGTCGGTAGACCAGTGGATCGGTCCACCACCTGGGGCTGCGATGGAGCGTGAACGGGGATGCGAACACCATGGCCCCGGCGGGGATCGTCCACCCGCCCACCTCCATATCGACCAAGAGGCGACGCCCCTGCGCCCATGCAGCGGGGTAGAGGCGCATCGCCTCCATCAGAATCGCCCGGGTGCGAGGAAGGTTCGGCAGGTCGTCCATCCCGGGATCCCGGCCACCGAGCACAGAGTCCAGCTCCTCGTGCAGCCACGTGGCCCAATCGGGGTTCCAGGCGAGCAGCATCCACGTCCACGACAGCGTGACCGAAGTCGTCTCGTGCGCGGCGAGCACCATGGTCATGGCCTCGTCGCGCAACTGTTCGTCGGTCATGCGCTCGCCCTGTTCCTGCGCCGCGATGAGCATGCTGAGCACATCGCCGGTGTCCCCAGCTGCGCGGTGCTCGTCAATCATCCGCAGGATGGTGGCGTCGAGTGTGGCGAGATCACGCAGGCTTTGCCGGCGCCCAGGGGTGGGGATGCGCACATCGAGCGCGATCATGCGCGGGCTCATGAGAAGCCGCGAGCCGAGGCCCTTCATCACGGCATTCAGGCTCTCGCCGAACTCCTTCGCGTCGCCACGCAGGTCGCTGCCAAATAGCGTGCGGCCCGCGATGAGGAAGGTGAGCTCCGACATGGCCGTTGAGATATCAACCTCAGCGCCGTCAACCCACCCCGTTTCACACTCGAGGGTGATTCTCACCATGTCCCGCGAGTAACCGGCGATGCGCTCGCGGTGGAAGGCGGGCTGCGCCAGTCGCCGCCTTTGCAGGTGCGGCTCGCCGTCGCTTGTGAGCAGGCCATTGCCCACAACCGCCTTCGCGCCGCGTAGCGCCCGGCCCTTCATAACCTCCCGCCCGCGCGAAAACACCTCGACGATGAGCGCGGGATCGGAGAGCATGTAGCAGCGTTCTCCGGGCAGCCGGAAGTATGCAATCTCGGGATAGTCCCGCTCCAACTCCACGAATGCTCCGAGCGCAGTGCTGGGCCGTGCGAAGCGCAAGGGAAACCGCAGCCCCCGCGGCCCGGGCGGCCGTGGCACGTCACGACGCCGATCCTTCGGTGGATCGATGTCCGAATGCGCCACACGTGCGGCAATCGCCCGTGCTGTGGCTTTGAGGTCGGGCGAGATGCTCATCGGGCCAACTCTCGCATAGCAACAGACGACCTGCCGCCCAGCAAGTGGCGGGTCACGGGTGCAACCGCCCCGCGCAGGGAGTCCCTGCTAGGTGTGGCGCCCCAAGGTGATGATGTGGGACCACACCGTTGACGGGCCGCCGTCCGGGATGAAGGTAATGGCCATGCGCAGGGTGAGGGGTCGGTGACGTAGACCCGTCCGTGATGCCGGCCCGAGCGTGCACCGAAATGTGTAGGTGCCAGCCGAATCGATGTGCGACACCGAGTTGCATCGCGTGGTCCTGCGCGCGCCGCGCGTCGTGGTGCCACGGGCCACCACGGTGCCCGCGCCGGGAAGGGTGACGGCCGAGGTGATGACCACCGAGCGCCGCGTGTACGACGGGCGTGTCGATCGAACCGTGAGCGATCGGCTCTGGGCGGCGGGAGCACTGGGGCGAGGTGCGACGACGATCTGATGTGTGGCGGTGCTGGTCAGGCCAATTCGGTCAGTCACGGTGAGGGACACCGCGTACGTCCCGGATGTGCTGAAGCGGTGCGACACGGAGACACCCGAACCATCGGCAGATCCATCGCCCCATCCCCAGCGGTAGTCAGTGATTGCTCCATTGGTCGTGGTGGAACCGGACGCGTCAAAGGTGGCGTCGTCCCCTGCGAGAACATCGGAAGGGGCGGTGAACGCGGCTGCCGGAGTGGTGCCAAGGAATACCTGTCCGGCGGCACCCCTGCTCATGCCGTCTGCTCGCATCACGGTGAGCGCCACGTTGTAAGAAAAGAACGGGAACTCGTGCGTGATCGTGGGCGAGTCGGTCTCGATTGGGGTGAAGTCGTCGTCGATGATCCACACGTACTTTGCTCCCGGACCGGCATCGGTGATGGCCGTTAACGTCGCTGTTGTGTCGGAGATGCGCGTAGTCGTGAACGACGCCGCAAGCGGCATGGGAGCGAACGGCAACCGGTAAAGGCACTGCCCGGTGAAGTTGCTCCACTCCGGCTGATACCAGTAGGTGCGCCCGTTGATCACCTGGGCCCCGTTTTCCCGGTCACATTTGTCGCCGTTTTCGAGGCCGGTCGCGGTGTCGGCCCATGCCGTCTGTACGTTGACAAGTGGGTCAGTAATGGCCTCGTTGTGCTCGTGACTCAGACCCCCCGAGATGAGGCCGTCCGAGTCACCGTTGGGATGGGTGCCGCCGTCGCAACCCTGAACCCCGGTGACGTAGTTGTCGACGGAGTAGATGATCGGGGAGTCCTCCGGCCCGATGGAGCCATGGAATGCGCAGTAGAGGGGCCTGGTCGAGCCCGCCGAGCAGCTGGCATTCGGCGTGCCGCCGGTGCAGCTCTCGACGTTGGGTGGGGTGATCAGGAAATACTGGTGTCTGATGTCCTTGGGCAGGTGACCGCTGGCAACCACACGGCTGATTTCAGCTTCCATCTGCGCGGTGGTCAGGCAAACGCCGACCTCGCTGCAGCCATTTGCTGGATAGGGCTGGGTGTCAACAATGCGCCCACCGAAGTGCGAGTCGTAGGCGGCCACATTGCCGTTTGAGTCGTTGTACTGGGTCGCGACGGACTCCACATTCTGCCGCCCGGCGCCACCGCTGGCCTGCGACAGGGTGCTGTCGTGCGCCAAGTCGACGAAGTACTGGTCAACCCCATTGGCGTAACCGGCGGGAAAGGCGGAGAGGCCACTGGGGCTCCAGTAGATGGTGTAGTTGGTGTTGGACGGCATGACCGGGCCGCCGTTGTAGTCGAGGTTGTGGAAGGCGAGGTCGAAGGCGGACATCTCCGGTGGCTGGTCGGACCGCACGGGTGTGTACTTGAGGACCTTGCCGCTCGGGAGCGTCATGGTCGCGGCGGTCGCCGGGCCAGCAGCGATACCCACCAACGCGAGGGCGGCGGCGAGGAGGAGGAGCGCACGCCCCAGAAACGAGCGCACCGAGTGGGAGGACGTCGGCATTGCGAAATCAATCTACCTAAGACGCATCCCGGGCCTCGCCGTCTCAGCATGGGAGGTGCTGAGAGAACTCCTTCACCCGGCCGATGGGTTTGCAGAAGCGGGCGTGTGCACACCCGGCAGACCACCTGTCACCTCGTAGGCGCCATCACGCCGACGATCGGGATGATCCGTCAAGACGGGGCCGGCGCACAGTCAGCGAATCGTGACATCCGCGCATACGCGCGCATGCCACCCCGGGATTGTGCGGTGGTAAAGTTTATTTCCACATTGCGAACTGGAGTAATAATAGAGTCCGCAGCGCAGCGCAGCGAATCGAGAGCGTGGTGGTCCATCGGCACTGAGGCGCAGGACGTGATCAATCATCGGAGCCAGCAAGTCGCGACACGGCCGGATGCTTCAGCCGCCGTGAGCCGGATGCCTTCGTCGTCGAAGCCGTCGCTCCGGCCAGGCGCCGATCCAATGCCCCACCCACCGGCATGGGCTCCCGAGATCATTCAGGGTGGGATGGGGGCTGGCGTGTCGGGATGGCATCTCGCCCGTGCGGTGAGCCTCACCGGGCACCTCGGCGTGGTGTCCGGCCTCGGCCTCGACGTCATGGTGACCCGCCAGCTTCAGCGAGGTGATCCCACTGGCGATTACCGCCGTGCGCTCGCGCACTTTCCCATCCCGCGCATCGCCCAGCAGGTAATCGATCGCTACTTCGTGGAGGGGGGGATCAGCGAAGGGGCACCATTTCGGCCCATACCCCAACTGGTGGTTCACCCCAGCCGGGCGAGCGCTCAGCTTGCCGTCGTCACGAACTTCGCCGAGATCTTTCTGGCCAAGGAGGGGCACGACGGCTCCATTGGGGTGAACTACCTCGAGAAGACTCAGATGGCCACACCTGCCGTTGTGTACGGCGCCATGCTCGCCGGGGTGGACTACGTGTTGATGGGCGCGGGTGTGCCTGCGGAGATCCCAAATCTTCTCGACGCGTTCGCGTTCGGTCGCGAGGGCGAGTTGACTCTCGCGGTTCATGGTGGCGACGCCGCGACTGCTCCCTCGGTGTCATTCTCTCCCGAGAGCATTCTGGGCTATGCACCGCCCCTGGCGCGGCCACGCTTTCTCGCCATCGTGTCGTCAACCATGCTCGCCACGTACCTCTCACGCGAGGACCGCACCCGACCCGATGGCTTTGTAGTGGAGGGCATTTCTGCTGGCGGGCACAGCGCCCCGCCCCGCGGGCGCCTCAGGCTCGAGGACGACGGCCAGCCCGCGTATGGACCGCGCGACACCGTGGAACTGGCCACGGTGCGGGCGCTGGGTTTGCCGTATTGGCTGGCGGGCGGCTATTCCAGCCCCGAGCGTCTGCTCGAGGCGAAGCAGTTGGGCGCAGCCGGTGTTCAGGTGGGCTCCGCGTTCGCCCTCTGCGCCGAGTCGGGGCTCGTGCCGGCAATCCGTCGCTCGCTGCGCACGGCCGCCACGGCCCGCACGCTGCGGGTGCATGCCGACCCCCGGGCATCGCCCACTGGGTTCCCATTCAAGGTGGCTCACCTCAACGGAACCCTTTCGGACGAAGCGGTATACGCGGAACGGCCTCGGGTCTGCGATGTGGGATATCTCCGAACCCCGTACCGCACGGCGTCGGGTCGCATCGGCTACCGGTGTCCGGCCGAGCCCATCGACGACTTCGTGCGAAAGGGCGGACTCCCCGCCGACGCGGTTGACCGCCGCTGCCTCTGCAATGGCCTCGTGTCAGCCATCGGGCTCGGGCAGCGCCTTGAGGACGGCGCCACCGAGCCGCCGATCGTCACAATTGGGCACGACCTCACGTTCCTGCCGCACCTGATCGGCGACGGCGACGGCTCCGCCGAGTACTCGGCGGATCAGGTCATCGAATACCTCATGAGCAAGCCGGCCCCGGTGGGCGGTGGCGACAAGTCGTAGTTGCACAACGACGGCGGGGCGGTAGTGTCGAAATACGTCCCGTTCCCTCGGAGGTTTTTAATGCGTCGCTTGATCGCAGTCACGTGCATCGTCGTCACCGCTGCTGGCACTGGTGTTACGGCCGCAGCGTTCGGAACCGGGTCGTCCCCACAGCCCCGAAACGTCGCCTCGGAAACCGCCGCAGGGTCGGCCTCCGCCGGCAAGACCGTGTTCGTCTCAGTGTGCTCTGGATGCCACATGAATTTGGGTTCGAAGGCGGGGGTTGGTCCGAAGCTGAAGGGGCTCGGTCTCACGGCTGCCCGGATTGAGCGACAGGTCAAGAATGGCGGCGGAATGATGCCTAGCGGGCTTGTGAGCGGCGCGAAGCTGAAGAATGTCGTCGCCTTCGTCGCGAGTATTCAGAAGAAGTAGACCCGCAGGGCGCGGGGAGGCACCACCCCAGTTCCCGGCATACCCCGCGCTGCGTTCTGATGGTGAATCCGCCCGCTGTCCATCTTCCAGATATGCGTCGGTGCGGAGTCTCCAGATGCATGGAAGGTGCAGGCTCTCTGCTGGGCCGGTGGTGTGGGCGACGAGCCGATTCGCGATGATGGCGACCTCGCCCTGGGCGGGCGATTCCGAGTGGTGGTGTGCGCGCGCGCGAACATGGCCCGGTGCAGATCAGGGTTTAGCCGTCACCCGAACGGGTGACCCCCCTCACCCGTTCGGGTCGTAACCCGGAGGGTGTCGAGGCCGGAGCAATTCGGCTGTCGAACGGGGGATGCGAGGCGCTCGCCTCGGAGGCGGTGGTCAGTGAAACGACTCTGGGCGCTCGTTATGCATTTGCGAATTCGGCAAACTGCAGGTGCACCGGGTCGCTCCGGCTCAGGTGCGCGATCGAAATCCGAAGCGGGGGACCCACAATGCCGGGCACCATGAGAGCAGCGGTCTTCAAGGATGTGCGGGATATCCACCTTGAGCAGGTTCCCTATCCAACCTGTGGCCCAACGGATGCGATCGTGAAGGTGACCACGACCACGATCTGCGGCACGGATTCGCACATCTGGCGCGGGGAGTACCCGGTGGCGCCCGGCCGCGTTGTCGGACACGAGCCAGCCGGAGTCATTCACGAGCTCGGCGGGGCCGTTCAGGGCTACGAGATCGGCGATCGCGTGATTGTTGGGGCGATCACCCCGTGCGGCTCGTGCTACTTCTGCCAGAACAGTGATTTCTCGCAGTGCGCGGGGTACGAGGATCAATGGGGGGTCATTGGCGGCTGGCGGCTCGGGAACTCAATCGACGGCGTGCAGGCCGAGTTCTTTCGAGTGCCCTACGCGCAGGCCAACCTCGCGAGGATCCCGGAGGGGCTCACCGACGAAGAGGTGCTGTTCGTCACCGACATCGCAACCACGGGAATCGCTGCGGTCGAGACGGCTGGGGTTAAGCTCGGAGACTCGGTTGCGATCTTTGCGCAGGGCCCAATCGGGCTGTGTGCGACCGCTGGCGCCCGGCTGCGTGGTGCCGGCCTCATCATCGGAATCGACTCGAACCCGCTTCGCCTCGAGATGGCGCGCAAGATGGGCGCGGATGTGGTGATCGACTACACGCAGGAGGACCCGGTCGCAAAGATCAAGGCCCTCACCGAGGGGCGTGGGGCCGATGTCACGATTGAGGCCCTTGGGATTCAGGAGACGTTCGAGAACTGCCTCAAGTCGGTGCGCCCAGCTGGCGTCGTCTCATCGCTTGGCGTCTATGGGGACAAGATCAGCATTCCCGTTGAGCCCTTCATCTACGGAATCGGCGACATCGATATCCGCAGCACGCTGTGCCCCGGGGGGAAGACGCGGCTCGGGTCGCTCATGCGCCTGGTTGAGACGGGTCGGCTGAATCTCGCCCAACTCATCACCCACCGCTTCTCGCTTGACGAGATCGAAGACGCATACGCGCTGTTCTCGAACCAGGAAGATGGCGTCATCAAGGTGACGGTTACGCCGTAACTACGGGGCCGTGGTCGCCTGTCGCCCAGTCTGTACCAGTCAAAGGGTGACCCACTCACCCGTTCGGGTGATTGGGTCACCCTTTCTGATGAGTGGGTGCTCGACTCGTCTCAACCACAAGAAATACCTTGTGAGCGGGCACTTTGAGATGAGCGGCCACCGAATGGCGAGCAGATGAGGTAATCAGGGGTTCCATTGGAACCCTCCGGGGCGGAACCTTGTGCAACTTGGTTTCGACCCACGGAAGGACGTTGTTGTCATGAATGATTCCCCTGTTCGGTGGCGATACGGGCGGCGCGTCCGGCTCATCGCTGGAGTCGCGCTTGCTGGCGCCACCCTTACCGGCGTCGCCGCTTGCGGTAGTAGCGACACAAGCCCATCTACATCCCTGTTCCCAACCGGGACGCCCTCTGAGGTCTCGAGCGCGACCACGGGATTCCCTGCTCCGAACGGGGACATGAGCAACACCCGCGCTGTTGGAGGCAAGATTGACTCCTCGAACATCGCAACCCTGACCGAGGCGTGGAGCATGCCTCTTACCGGTCAGAGCACGTTCGGTGTCTTCTCGTCCAACCCAATCGTCACCGCCGATACCGTCTACGTGCAGGACATCAACTCGAACGTCACCGCCCTTGACCGCACGACGGGTAAGGCGAAGTGGACGCGCACGCTGGACGATGCCACCACAGGTCCGAATGGTGTCGCAATCGGTGGCGGACTCGTTGTCGCCCCGACGGCGACCGGCGTTGTCGCCCTCGACGCTGCCACCGGTGAGATCAAGTGGCAGAAGAAGTTGACGAAGCAGAGCAGCGAGGGCGTGGATATGGCCCCGCTCATCTGGAATGACACGGTCATCATCAGTGATGTTCCAGGCGCATCGCTCGCCAACTTCTACGGCGGCGGCGGAGTGGGCATCGTCTACGCGCTCGACCTTGCCACTGGTACGCAGAAGTGGGAGTTCAACACCACCACTGACAATCTCTGGGGCAACTCGAAGCTGAACACCGGTGGTGGCCTCTGGCACACCCCGTCTGTCGATGACCAGGGCAACATCTATCTCGGCGTCGCAAACCCCGGCCCGTGGCCGGGAACGGCGGAGTACCCGAACGGCACCAGCCGCCCAGGGGACAACCTGTACACCAACAGCCTCGTCGTGCTCGACGGCAAGACCGGCAAGCTGAAGTGGTACTGGCAGGCAATCAAGCACGACCTCCGCGACTGGGATCTGCACCTGCCGCCGATCCTCACCGACTTCACCATTGACGGCACGTCGACTCCGGTCGTCGTGGTGGGCGGAAAGATGGGCACCGTCTATGTCGTCAACCGGAATACGCACAAGCTGATCTGGCAGACGGACGTCGGCAAGCACACGCCGGCCGCTGGCTCCAAGGACGGCAAGGGCCCCGCGAATGACCCGGGTCCGAACAAGAACGCGCCGTTCACGACCTTCCCGACAACGTTGTACCCGGGTTGGCTCGGCGGGGTTGAGACGCCCATGGCCGTTTCGGAAGGCGTTATTTACGTCCCCGTGAACAACCTGTGCTCTGTGTACCTCAAGCAGGCGAACTTCACCGAGGGCTCCGGCCTCTGCGACTTCAAGACCGCAGGTGGCCAGCTCGTCGCCCTCGACGGCGCCACGGGCAAGGTCATCTGGGACAAGGACGTTGGAAACCAGAACTACGGTGGCGCAACCGTTGTGAACGACACGGTTGTCACCATTACGTTCGATGGAAAGATCCAGGCCTTCAACAAGGCCGACGGCACTGCGGTATGGACCAAGCAGATGCCTGCGTCAGCAAATGCAACTCCGGCCATCGCCGACGACATGATCGTCGCCGGTGCCGGGTTCGCGGCTGGCAAGGGTCAGAAGCCAGCAGTTGTGGCGTACAAGCTCCCCTAGCGAGGAGCACGGTCAATGACACCCACGTACGGGCCCCGAGGTCGGGGGTCCGTACGTGGGTGTTGTCGCACCGGTCGAGCCGGCTATTCCAAGAAGGGGAAGGTCATGCACCTGCCACTCAGGATCGCCAGAGCATCAGGTGCCGCGGCCATTGCCGCTGTCCTTGGTCTTGCGGGGTGCGGCGGCGCTGGTGCCCCGGCCCCATCTGCTGTTGCGACAACAGCATCCGCACCGTCTGCCTTCCAGGACATTCCTCCGCTGCTTCCGCCGGTCGGAGTGAAGGCACCGGGCTATTTGGTCGAGCCTCTCACGCCAAACAGCTACCACATGTCGCTGATCTATCGGCTCAGGAACGCCATCCTCCACGGGCTTTCGGAGACTGGGTCGCACTACGCCATTTCAGGATCAAGCGTGACGAAGGGTTCGAGCCACGGTCTTCTGTATGGAGTGACCGCACGAGCGAAGGCGACTCCACCGCCAATCCCCGCGAACGTCATTGCGCTCATGGGGGCGCAGCGATCGCAATCCACCACGGTGTCCGGTCACACGATCACGACCTTTGACCTCGGCACCTATTCGATGGCAGTCGTCGATGATGGCCCCCGGCGGGCACTCCTTGTGATTGAGAAGAACCCTGCCGAGACGAACGGCGTCGCCGTCGCAGTTGCGGGTGCACTCAGGTAGCACGGCGCCCGCGCTCTGGGGCGAGGGTCACGGCAGCACCGACCTGAACCTAGATAAGGCCACGTTCCTTGGCAACGGCAAGCGCCTGTACGCGATTGTGTGCCCCAAACTTGGTGAAGAGCGACCGGATGTGGCTCTTGACCGTGTTGGGGGAGAGCCCCATCTGCTCCGCGATCTCTTGAGTCGTGAGGCCCCGCCCGAGAAACCCCAGAACCTCAAACTCCCGGTCCGTCAGGCTGCCGCGGTCCGATGCGTCATGACCACGGATTACGGCGCCGGCGACACGTGGGTCCATAACCGTGCGGCCATGCACGACCTGCATGAGGGCGGCGAGGAGGGTCTGCTCGCTCACGTCCTTAAAGAGGCATCCCGAGGCGCCGGCCTTCATGCATCCGCGCAACGCCATTTCCTCGGCGTGGGCCGTGAGGATCACGATGGCGATCTCGGGGTGAAGTTCCTTGACCCGCTGGCATGTCGTTGCCGCAGGGAGATCGGGCAGACGAAGGTCGAGAAGAAGGACATCCGGGCGCAGTTGCTCGCAGCGGAGAATCGCCTCCTGACCCGTGCGTGCCTCGCCGACGAACTGGAAGAACCGGCTTCCGCTCAGCAGCAACTTGATCCCGCTGATCACGATGGGGTGATCGTCGACGACGACCACTGACCGGAGCTGGGTCGTCACCGGCTGGGGAGCCATACCCGCAACGTGCTGCCACCGTCATCATTCGATGTGAGGCGGATCTCCCCGCCTCGCAGCGCGACATCCTGCCTGAGTCGCTCGAGGCCGAGACGGCCTTCGTCAAGGCGCCCATGCACCCCGACGCCATCGTCCTGAACGGTCAACTCGACTGTTTCGTCAGTCGCGCGGAGACTTACCACGACCTCCGTGGCCTGGGCATGCCGCTCCACATTGCGAAGGCCTTCGCTGGCAACGCGAGCGAGGAGCGACGCCACGGCGGGCTCGATCGGAGCAAGATCATTCAGCACCAGCAGATGAGCGGACGTCGCCGTCCGGCGCTCAAACCCCGCCACGTCCTCATGAAGTGCAGCCTCAAGCGACCCCTCGGAGGGCTGCACGGGCACGAGGTCCGTCATCGTCCGCCGAAGGGCGGCGGATGTCCGGACTACCTGGCTCTCGAGGTCGTACAAATGGCCGAGAAGGTCCGGGTCGCCACGGCTGGCGCTCTCCCGTGATCGGCGAGTCTGAATGCCCAGGGCAAACATGTGCTGGCCCAGATCGTCATGCAGTGCCCGCACGAGCCTCCGTCGCTCGCGCATGCGTGCGGCTTCTTCAACGCGAATGCGGTCGCTGGCAACCGCAAATGCCGCGCCCGCGTAGGTGGCCACGCGCGAAAGCGCTTCGGCAACGCCGTGGTCCACGGGTGAGGAATGCCGCCAGCCAACATGAAGCATTGCCCGCACGACGCCCGCAAAGCTGATGGGAACCGCAAGCAGCGACACGATGCCCTCGTCGTCGGCAGCAACCGAAACCAGATCCTGGTCAATCGCCGAACTCGCATACTCCGGCGTGTACATGGTCCGGCCCGAGCGGAGCGCGTGGCCACCTACTCCCGCGCCCGACGAAAGGATGAGACCGGGGAGGCGCGGGCTTCGGTTGCCGAGGACCGCCTTCATCTCGAGGGAGTCGAGACAGTGGTCGATCGCGCACGGCTGGGGGTGGTGGCAGCCGGGAGCCAGAACAGAGACAGCGACGACATCAACTGCGATCAGGCGCCGGACCTCTGTCGCTGTGGCCCAGGGGATATGGGTCGTCAGCAGTTCCCGGAACAGACGCTGACCAGCAGCATCTGCGCGCCTGAGGAGGTTGTGGTTTGCGGCGCTCAGTGGAGCATGAGCGACACCGGTGTTTACTTCGTCGAGCATCGTGACCGGCATAGGTGCACTTTCGGGAGATACCGACAGTCTAGCGGTGCGGGGGGTGCGCTGCGTCCTCGCGCCTGCCGCGCTCATGCGGCTCCCGTTCGGAGGCAATAGTGTTCGCTGGGATTACTGCCAGAGAGAGGGTCCACATGCCGACATACGACCTTGCGTGCGTTTCGTGCCAAGCCGGGTTTGAGGTCTTCCTCACTCGCTTCCTGCGCGACTCCGACCGCGTGTGCCCAGACTGCGGCGCCTCTGGGGCGACGACGCTTGTCACAGGATTTATTACCAAGCGTCCTCCCCGCACGTCGCCTGAGCCACGGATCACCGGGTTCGCCGGGAAGGGCTGCTGCGGCGGGGCCTGCAACCACTGACGTCGCGGACGTCGCGATGAGTACCCGGAGCAGCAGGGGTTCGAGGCTCTGACGAGCACCCGGGCACCCGCGATCGATTAGCCGCGCCGGATGAAGGTGGTCTGCATCGGGTTGTCCAGGCCATTGATGAGATGGATCGTCTGACGTGGCCCAGGCGCGGTGTACCGGGTGCCCAGTGCCGGTGTGGCGCCGGGACCGCCGTCGTTGTACAGCGGGTGGTAGCCATTTCCTGCGGCAGGTACGCGCACCGTCACAAGCTTGCGCATGGCCGCTTCGCTGCCCTTCAGCACGATGTCGATCTGGTTCTCGCTGTCATCCTGAAGGCACTGGTTGAACTGCCTCGGCGTGGCCTTCGTGGAGCGGTCGGCGATACCCACGACCGTGATCGGCTCGCCGTCGATCTTGTACTCGTGATTCGCCTTCACGAGCGGCACGAGCGATCCGGACTTCGTGCGCGCCACCAGTTGGAAGAACTGGCGGTACTCGTTGGGGTACATCGCCCGCAGGCCATCCGGCGAGAACGCGCCGCCGAGTGTCGCGATACGCACGCGGTACTGCGCCTCTGCGGCTCCGAATACGGCCACGCCGTCATTCGGCAGGAGCCCTCCGCGAAGAACGACCGGGCCGCCCTCGCCTGCGGTTGACATATGGGTGAGCTTCGCGGCGATCATGCGTGGGCCGGTCCAGGTGGTGGGGTCCGCAGACTGATCATCGTAGGGGGTGCGGTCGTTTGTGCCGGTGAGGCCAACAGCACTCACAAGGCGTCCCTTGGGCCCCACAAGCTGAAGCGGGGACGAATCGGGAATGACCCGTACCGAGACGGGGTAGAGGGCACCCGGATCGCTCTTGGGCAGGCGGTTGCCCAACGCCGCGGCATTCATCACCACCGTGGTGCCCTCGTTGTACTCAAAGTTGGGCCCCACGGATGCGTTGTCGGGAATGACCTTGCTGCCGTCGTTGAGCGTTACCTCGAAGTCGCTGCCATTGAGCGTGCTCGGCCGCGGCGGCCATGAGAACTGCACCTGAACCACGTCCCAGTTCACAGCGTTGAAGGCTGGGCCCCACGCCTGCACGTACTGGGCTGTGCCGATGGCGGTGGTGTACGCCCACGGAGTGGTGCTCCAGTGGGCCGGCGCCACGCACGTGACGTTGTCGTTCCATGCCCCACCAGCGGCCAGCACGAACGCCCGCGCCTGCTCCAAGGTCTGATCCTTGTTTCCGGTGTCCAGGCCTGGGGTCCCGATGATGTCGGTGAAGTTGAGGCTCACACCCATGATGCGGGGGGTGTTTGCCCACATATCGGATGCGATGAGGATGTCGCGGTGCTGCGCCGTATTCACCGGGCCGGGCGCCTGGGCAAGGGCTGCACCGGGCACCACAAGGGCCAAGCCAGCGATGGCAACGATGGCAGTGCGCAGGGACGGAGTGGCGACAGGCATGGAAACTCCACGGTTGGGAAGGGGGATGGGGGACGCGCCATCGGGCGTAGTACGGGAATGGTACTGATGGCGGTTGCGGTGGGCGACCGCCATGGGTATCTCGACTGCGGTCCCGCGGGCCTGCACTGACCCGCCCGCACCCCTGAATGTGAAATGGGTGCCATCACGCGATGCGCCGGGGGCCGTGGGCGCGATGTGCAAGGCGGCCGCGGTGCTCCCGGCTGGCTTCTGTGTCAGTGCATGCGAACACCACGCGCGACAGACATCTCCCCTCACCATCGACAGCCCTCAGACTGTCGATGGTGAGGGGAGATCGATCGCTCCCAAGGTGGTCAGCGAATGATGGTGATCCCGCGCGACACCGATGCCACAGCTGGCGATGTAGCGGCCAGGCGGATCGACGCAACGCCGGTACGCCGCTTCGGAAGCTGCACACGCATTGCGTGCGATCCCTTGCGAACCGTTCCGGTCCACAGCGTGGCGGCGGTGCGTGAGCCCCGAAAGCGCAGGGTCACCTTCGCCGTGCCGGTGGCTGTAGATACGTACGACACACGGATGATGTCGCCGGCGTGCGCCCGTGCCGCGGCCCCAATCCCAAGGGACAGAACCGGAGTTGCCGTGGCAGCTGTCGCCGCGGGCGCTGCGGCCCAGATCGTAACGGGGGCGGGTGTGACTCCCAGCTGGGTCAGGTTGGGGAAGTAGGTGGGTGACACCCGGCACGCAAGCGTCTTTCCCACCTGATCGGAAGTGGGCGTGAATCGCGAGTCGGTGGCACCGGCGATTGGTGCTCCGCTGAGCATCCACTGATATGCGACAGCGCCGATGGTCCAGGGCAGGCCGAAGGTGTTCGGGGCGTATCCGCAGTCATGCTGCGCGCCGACCAGGCCACTCCCGAACTGGTACGGCGAGAGAGGAGATCCCACTCCGGTGGTGATGGCCCGCACCTTCTCCCCACCGTTGTCTGCGATCCACATGCGGCCATCTGGGCCCGCGGCCATCTGGTAGAGGGCCCAGTCGGTCGCGCCTGTCACCACGGTGCTGTAACCGCCGAAGACGTTTACCCGCAGAATCGTGTCGATGGTTGGCGCGACGAACCACATGGTGCCGTCGGGAGCATTCACGAGTTCAGTTGTTCCGATACCCGTATCCAGCCCCGTGTCCTCATACGCCTGATGCCCGTCTGGCGTGATCAACCCGATGTCGTTCGAGCCGATCATGGTGAACCACAGGTTGCCGTCAACCCCGGTGGTGATCCCGTACGGGTACCCAAGTTGGATCCCGGTGCAGGTCCCGCAGTTGAGCGCGAACTCCGTGATCACTCCGGCAGGAGTGATGCGGCCGATTTCGCCGCTGCTATACAGCGTGAACCAGAGATTCCCGTCCGGGCCTGCAGTGATGATCCGTGGGTTCTCACCAGGGGTGGGCAGTTGGAACTCGGTGACGGTTCCCGAAGGCGTGATGCGACCAATGGCGTTGCCGCCCGGACCCGTTTCAGTGAACCACACGTTTCCATCCGGCCCAGCGGCGATGGAGTACGGCATCGATCCCGTGGTCACACCCGTGCGGAACTCGGTGATCGCCCCATCCATGGTGACCCGGGCGATACCCGCCTTGGACGGCGCGTTGTCGGCGTTCAGCGCGACCCACATATTGCCGTCGGGCCCCGGGGCGATTCCCTCCGGGGTCGAGCCCGCCGCCAAACCGGCCGAGAACTCCGTGACGTCACCGGCTGTGGTCATGCGCGCGATGGCGCCTGACGGCTGGGTAAACCACATGTTGCCGTCGGGGCCTGCCGTCATGCCCATTGGGGCGGGGTCGGCAGCCGACCCCGGGGAGTAGGCGGTGACCTGTCCAGAGACAGGAATGGCGCCGGCGATCGATGCGCAGGCTCCAGTTGCAACCAGGGCCGCCGCGATGCGGGCAAGTCGGGGGAACATGTCAAGTCTCCAATACGGAGCTGAGGGAGGGATTTCCTGTCAGCGGTACCAAACCGTGCAAAAGGACTGTTGGACTGTTCCACAGATGCTGTGGGACCGCCTCATTGAGGACCAAGGGGGCGTGCACCGCCCGCCACCACCCATCGGCAGTGACCGAACTCCTTTCCCGCCTGGTCCCCATCTGCGTTCCGGTGCGCTCGATGTGCAAACGACGACGCCCTATCAACGACGCCGTCACGTGATGGCCTCGCCGCCGACGGTCCCGCGATGCGATTCGTGGGGCAGCCCTCTCCGCTCCTGCCCCTCTGGTACACAGAGGGCACGACAATGGCAGGAGGCGGACATTGAGCACATCGGGGAAGAGCGCGGCTGAGGGGTTCACCAAGGGCGCGGAGAGCTACGACCAGGCGGTGCGCCACAACATCAGTGGCTCGGACCGCTTGATTATGTCCCTGCCGCAGGGCGATTACCGCACGGTTCTTGACGTCGGCTGCGGCACGGGTTGGACGTCGGCAGCCATGGTTCGAAGGTTCAGCCCGCGCCGCATCGTGGGCGTGGACCCGTCCGGGGGAATGCTCGAACAGTTCGCAATCAAGCTTGGTGAAGAGTTCCCTGACGTTGAGGTGGAACTGCGGGCTGAAGACGTGATGGACATGGGTGTGCCCGACGGTGCATTCGATGCCGTTATCTGCGCCATGGCCCTGCACTGGTTCGCCGACAAGCCCGGAGCCGTGGCCCGCATGGCGCGTGCGCTGAAGCCCGGCGGGGTGCTGGCAATCCTCACGGCGGGGCGCGGTGGTGAGGACGCTTGGCGCGAACTTCTGGAACGTGTGGATGCGCCCGCGGCGTGGACTGGATGGTTCGCAACAAACCAGCGCGATGTCGACGAGATGGACGCCGACCTACGGGCCGCGGGTCTCGAGCCGCTTGACGTGTGGATGGAGCGCCGTCGGCGCCACACGGACCCGGACGCCTTCATGGCCCGAACACGATCAGTCGCCGCCCATCTTCTGGAGAACCCGCCCGGGGGCTACAGCGATCTCGATCAGCGCATCGAGAGAGGGCTCCACGATGCCGCGGACCCTGATGGCTTTACCTACGACTATTGCAAGCAGTTCGCGGTGGCGCAGAAGCCATCCGAATGATCCGGATGATCAGCTTCGAGACCGGCAGCAAAGGGGCTGGCGGTGTATTGGACCTGGCGGCGAGTACATGCCGCCCCCTTGGGTGAGCCAGCGCCGCTCGGGCGGCCTCATCCTGATGACGCGTGTTCGTTGGGCGACGGGAACGATCGTCCGTCTGCGCGCGAAGGCGTAAGCCGAGTAGCGGACTCGAACCGCTGACCCCCTCCTTGCCATCGTTACTAACCCGCCTGCTATCAGGTACTCCCTACCCATTTCCAGATACCGAAGTGCAGGGCATCTTGGGCTTACCCCACTTTGGTGGACACCTCCGTTAGGGCGATGATGTCGCCCGGAAGGTGGCACCGATGCCACGACGACGATGCCCACACCGATGAACGACGTAAGGGCAGCGAATCGGCGACGCCGGGTGCGCGCCCGGCGTTCTGCGCGGCGTGTTTCGGGGCCACACGTCGCCACGCCCCCCTTCTAGGAGTGCAGCGGGCGCGAGATGAATTTCCTTGTTCAGGCGTTGGGGCGCCCAGACCTAGCCCAGGTTGAGGCTCGCAGAACGAACCATGAGGTTGTTCATGACGGCGTACCAGATCTCGTTGGGGGCGATCCTTGCGCCTGACTCTTCGCGCGGGGTTCCGCGGAGCGCTCCGTAGATACTGTTAGACCACTCCCGCTGCCACACCGGATAGCTCATGTTCTCGCCATTCCACTGCAGGAACGCCGTCCATTCGGCGATGGTCGCCTCACTCGCTTCAACGGCATTACGCAGGAGTTCGCGCTCGAATGCATTCTGCGCACGGCTGTCGAAGGCGGCGTCCGCGATTGGGGAGTCAGAGAAGCCGTAGGCATCTCCGCTGTGCACCCGGCCGGAGACGGATGCCGTGGACGTGCGGGGACGCCGGTCGACCTAAGGAAAGCACTTTCACTACGAGTGATGCAGAGCGCACCCAGCGTGCGACCGCAGCGGGGGGCGCCCTGCGGGCGCCCCCCGAGTCTCCCTACTTCTTGACGTAGGTGACGGTCATGGGGTTGCGCAGGGCGTTGGTGATCTTCTGCACCATACGCGGCCCCGGGCCCGTGTAGTACACGCCGGAGACCGGCGTGGTCCCCGGACCCCCCGGGTTGTAGAAGGGCTTGTAGCCGTTGCCCGTGGCGGGGATGACCACAGCGCGCACGCGCTCGGCGGCCTTGATTGAGCCGCCCAGGACGATGTCGAACTGGTTGTCGTGGTCGTCGGCGTAGCAGTAGTCGTACGAATCGAGCTTCTTGCCCACGTCCGCCAGCCCCAGCACCCGCAGCGGGTAGCCATCGATCAGGTAGGTCTGACCGGGGTTGATGAGCCGCACGGTCTTGCCGCTGCGCGAGCGGGCGACCACCTGGAAGAAGTTGCGGTAATCGGTGGGGTAGATGCCGCGGATACCGTCGGGCGAGAAGCCGCCGGTGGTGAGCACGCGAATGCGGAACTTCGCGGCCGTGCCGTAGAGGTCGACGCCGTCGTTCTCCAGGTTGCCGCCGAACAGCTTGGGAGCCATCTCGCCGGCCGTCGACATCTTCGAGATCTTGCCCGCGGTGAGCTTCGGCCCAGTCCAGTCTGTTGGGTTGCTGGACGGGAGGTCGTACGGGGAGGTCGTCTTCGTCGCGCTCATGCCGACGGCGCTCACCTGCTTCAAGCGCGGGCCGATCAGCTTCATCGGTGTTGCGTCCTTCACGACCTCGACCTTGGTCACATAGACGCCGCCCTTGTCGGATGGGGAGGGCGTGCCGAAGGGGCCCACGAGCACCACGGTCGAACGCTCGTTGAACTCGAAGTTCGGAACGATTGATACCCCTTGCGGGGTGACGACCGAGCCGTTGCTCAGGGTTACCTGGAAGTCCGTCGGATTCACCGTGCTCGGGAGGACCGGCCACGAGAACTCAACCGGCAGCCCGGAACCCTGATTGATGGATGCGCCATAGCCGCCGAGGATCTGGCTTGGGCTGGCCGCTGATGTGTAGGCCCGCTGAGGGGGTGTTGCGGTTGATGGGCAGGTCAGCCCCACGTTCCACGCCCCGGACACCGCCTGGACCGCCGCCTGGGCGACGGAGAGGTCGGTGGAGTCAACGTTCGTGACGCCGAGAATGTTCGTGAAGCCAAGGCCGGCGGCAAGCATCTTCGGCTGGGCGTCCCAGTAGTCGGCGTTGATCAGGACGTCCTGCATCAACGATGCGTACTGGGGGTTTGGCGACGTGCCGTGGGCGGTGCTCGCCGTCGCCGGCATGGCGGCCATCAAAGTGATTGCCGGGACGGCAAGCGCTGCTGACAACGCGCTCCAGCGGCTCGACCGATTCATACGCGCTCCCTTTGTGCTCCGTGCCCGTTCACGGCACCCCTGCGAAGCTCACTCACCCGAGTGTCACGGGTGTTGATGTCGGTCGCGTGCGGGGGGCCGATCACAGTGCCGGTGGTGGACCCTCTTCCTCTCCCGATCGTACTGACATGTGGCGCCTGAAGAAAGGGGCGGAGATGCGGTGTCGTGGTACCCGTACCTGTCGCCACATTGCTTGATGGGCACAGCAGGAATCGAACTGATGACCCCTTTCTTGCCATCGGTCGAATGAGGGAAGAGGGGGGATCAGGAGGGCGCTCCTGCCCTCCGTCTGGTCCCCCAGCTTCCCGCAAGCGCACACTTGAATGTGGGGAAGAGCGGGGGGTTGCGAAGAAAGCCGAGTAGCGGACTCGAACCGCTGACCCCCTCCTTACCATGGAGGTGCTCTACCAGCTGAGCTAACTCGGCGGGGTGGGCGCCGTCGCGCCGGGGCGGAAGTGTAGACGAGCCGGAGGTGGCGGGGGAGAACACTGGAGCGGGGGAGGGAAACTGCCCGACGGGGGTGGCCATATCGGCCACCCCCGTCGTCCGGCATTCCCTTACCGCACAGTGATGATGGTGGCCGCGGCCCCACCGGTCGGGGTCAGCGTCACCGTCGTCACGGGACGGTTGGTGATCCAGTTCGCGGGGACCGTGACCGTGCGTACCTGTGAGGCAGCGCCGGCCGGGACTGTCCCGGTCACCGTGATGGGCGCCGTGCGAGCCGGGTTCCTGAGAACCGCGGTCCACGCGACGGCCGTCGCTGTACTGCTGGGTCGTACCGTGATGGTGATGACCCGTCGTGCCCTCGACGCCGTACTCGTCGTCAGACTGACCGCAGCCGGAGGCGGCGGAGGCGCGATAAGCGTGACCGCAGCTGCCGTTCCGGTGTCAATCACCACGTTGCCGGCCGTCAGCGTTGCCACGGAAT
>Ga0194059_1000444_pt1 | contig 19798 bp, 19 predicted proteins | sample SepL6211m_MetaG_FD_163426 | JGI IMG/M metagenome (GOLD analysis project Ga0194059, IMG submission 163426) | Anoxic zone freshwater microbial communities from boreal shield lake in IISD Experimental Lakes Area, Ontario, Canada - Sep2016-L626-11m | ecosystem: Environmental > Aquatic > Freshwater >... | reverse complement strand
GCAATACCTAGAGGAGGGCAAAGTCGTTATTTTTGCCGCTGGAACTGGCAATCCGTTTTTCACGACCGATACCGCGGCTGCATTGCGCGGAGCAGAAATCGGTGCCGAAATCGTTCTCAAAGCCACCAAAGTTGATGGTGTTTACACGGCCGACCCAAAGAAGGACGCTTCTGCCACCCGGTACAGCAATATTACCTTTGATGAGGCCATGTCCAAGAATTTAGGCATCATGGATGCCACCGCGTTTGCTTTGTGCAGAGATCAAAAATTGCCGGTCAAGGTATTTTCAATTTTCAAGCACGGCGCTCTCAAGCGCGTGGTGATGGGCGAGGACGAGGGCACCTTGGTTTATGCCTGACTGTGTCAAAATCGCCACAAGTAATTAGTTATTGGCGAAAGGTCTAGTAAGGAGAAAGAAGTGCCTATTACCGAAATAAGAACAACGGTTGAAGTGAAGATGGACCAGTCTATTGTCGCCTTCAAGAACAACCTCAGCAAGATCCGCACCGGGCGGGCCAATCCGGCACTGCTTGATTCGGTTCATGTCGATTATTACGGCGCCATGCTACCGATCAGTCAGGTGGCTAATGTGTCCCTGCTTGATGCACGCACCATCAGCGTGCAACCCTGGGAAAAGGGGATGGGACCAAAGATCGAAAAAGCGATTCGCGACAGTGATCTGGGACTCAATCCTTCGTCCATGGGTGATTTGCTGCGTGTTCCGATGCCTGCGATGTCGGAAGAACGTCGCAAGGAATTGACCAAGGTAGTCAGGCACGAGGGTGAAACTGCGAAGATCGCTGTGCGCAACCTGCGACGCGATGCCAATGAAGCTGTCAAGAAGACGGTCAAAGACAAACTGGCCTCTGAGGACGATCAAAAGCGCTCGGAGGCCGAGATCCAGAAGGTTACTGACCGCCACATCATCGAAATTGACCGACTTGTTGCAGCCAAAGAGCAAGACCTCATGGCGGTCTGAATGCCGCTGCACCCATGAATCAGGTCCCGCACCACATCGCCGTTGTGATGGATGGCAACGGGCGTTGGGCGGCCAAACGCTTTCTGCCACGTGTGGCGGGCCATAAGCAGGGGGTGGCTTCACTGCGTCGCTGTGTCAAGGCCTGCGCACAGCGGGGTGTTGGCGTGTTGACCGTTTTTGCCTTTTCGTCGGAGAACTGGAATCGCCCGATCGAAGAGGTCTCCGGCCTCATGTCACTGTTCGCCGTGGCACTGGCCAGAGAAGTGCCAAAACTTCACGCCGATGGCGTACAACTGCATTTTATTGGTGACCGACTGGGTTTGTCGGAAAAGTTGGTGGCCGGTATTGAAAGCGCAGAGCGCGCCACTGCGTCCAATTCGCGTCTGATTCTCAATATCTGTTTCAACTACGGTGGTCGCTGGGATATTGTTCAGGCTGCCAAACAACTGGCACAACAGGGCAAACCGGTCACCGAAGCAAATCTTGGCGCCGCCATGGCGATGGCGCATGTTGCCGATCCGGATCTGGTGATTCGCACCGGGGCAGAGCAGAGGATCAGCAATTTTTTGCTGTGGCAAGCCGCTTATTCCGAACTCTACTTCAGCGAACGGCTCTGGCCGGAGTTTGACGAAGCAGAACTCGACCTGGCCATTGAGTCCTACAGCAAGCGGCAGAGACGGTTTGGCAAGACATCCGATCAGTTGCTGCCCAGGACCGCATCGCCGGTTGCGAACTAAGGGGACCGATGCTGAAACAGCGTGTTATCACTGCAGTTGTGATGCTTTTGATCTTGCTGCCAGCTCTGTTTTACAGGACAGCGCTGCCTTTTTCCCTGATCGCCATGGTTCTGATTGGCATCGCGGCCTGGGAGTGGGCGCGGCTCAATGGTTACAGTCAGCCGCACTCATTGCTGTCGGGTCTGTTTTGCCTGCTGCTGTGTGCAGCGAGCTGGTGGCTCGGCATGTTGGATCAGTCATTGGCCCTGCTGTGGATCCTTGCTGGCATCTGCTGGGTCGCCGCTGGCGCGTGGGTCTTGCATCAGGGCGTGGCCGCCTGGGCCAGTCACCCGCGCACGCTACGCCAGTTTGCCGGCGTGATTGCCTTGTGGTTGGCCTGGCTGGCAGTGGCGCAAGCCAGGACCGTAGGGGTCAATTTTCTTCTCTCCATTTTGCTGTTGGTATGGGTCGCTGACATTTTTGCCTACTTTGCGGGTCGTGCGCTGGGCGGTCGGTTCAGCCGCGGAAAACTGGCGCCCAGCATCAGTCCTGGCAAGAGTTGGGAGGGCGTTTGGGGCGGCATGATCGGGGTGCTCGCTTTGGCGTTTGGCTGGCAGGTGGCTGACGGGGTCTTTGCCGCCACCGTTCCCAGTTTGTTCAGTCGCCTGGGCAGCCATGGTGCCTGGCTGTTGCTTGTGTGTGCTTTGTTCCTCGCTGCGATGAGTGTGGTCGGCGATTTGTTCGAATCCCTGGTCAAACGCAGTGCCGGCGTGAAGGACAGCAGTGGTTTACTGCCGGGTCATGGCGGCGTGTTGGACCGGGTCGATGCACTGTTGCCGACGCTACCTTTGGCGATGATGCTTTACTCTGTCTGAAAGCAAAGATGACCGATCTTGTTGAGACACCGAAGAAGCGCGTCGTGATATTGGGGTCGACCGGATCGATCGGCGTCAATACTCTGGATGTGATCGCGCGCCATCCTCGACGGTTCGAGGTGTTTGCACTGAGCGCTGCCACACAGCTTGACTTGATGCTGCGTCAGTGCGTCGAGTTCAAGCCGATGTTTGCCGTGATGGCCAGCGAACCGCACGGGCGCGAACTGGAGCAGAAGTGCCGCAGCCTCAACCTCGCCACCCGGGTTCTCTGGGGCGCTCAGGCGATCACCATGATTGCGGAGCACGAAATGGCGGATATCGTGATGGCTGCCATTGTCGGGGCTGCCGGATTGGCCTCCTGTCTGGCCGCTGCGCGTGCCGGCAAGCGATTGCTGTTGGCGAACAAGGAAGCGCTGGTGGTTGGCGGCGACTACTTCATGCAGGTCGTGGCCCTTGGCGGAGCCCAACTGCTACCGATTGACAGCGAACATTCGGCCATCTTTCAGTCGCTTCCAGATGACTGCGCCGTCTGGCAAGATCAAATTGACAAGATCATTCTTACGGCGTCGGGTGGGCCGTTTCGACTCTCAGACCCTCTCGCGCTTCGTGACGTGACGCCACAACAGGCTTGCGCTCATCCCAACTGGGTCATGGGCCGAAAGATTTCTGTTGATTCCGCGACCATGATGAACAAGGCGCTGGAAGTTATCGAGGCGCGTTTCCTGTTTAACGTCAGGCCCGAGCAGATTGAAGTGGTGATTCACCCGCAGAGCGTTATCCATTCCATGGTGCAGTACAAGGATAACTCGGTGGTGGCGCAACTCGGTACGCCCGACATGAAGGGTCCGATTGCTTATGGGCTGTCCTGGCCAGATCGGATGCAGTCTGGGGCGGCGGCGCTTGATTTCCGAGCCATGCCAGACATGACATTCGAGTCACTGGATTCGAACCGGCATGCGCAACGCTTTCCGGGATTAAAGCTGGCTTGGTCAGTCTTGAATGCGCCTGCCGGGACCACGGCCGTCCTGAATGCTGCCAATGAAATCGGCGTAGCGGCTTTCCTCGATGGACAAATCCGCTTTGATCAGATTCACGCTGTCAACCTGGCAACGCTGGACTCCGTGTGCGCCGCCGGGCCGCAGTCGCTGGAGGAGTTATTGGCACTCGATGAACAGGCGCGCAGAGCGGCCGAACAAGTCATCAGAGGTCTCTCGAATGAATGATTTCACCCTGATGCCAGCATGCTGACTCTGGTCTGGTTTGCGCTCGCCCTGGGACTGCTGATTGCAGTTCATGAATTGGGGCACTACGGGGTGGCAGTGCTTTGCGGGGTCAGGATCCTGCGTTTTTCGGTTGGATTTGGCAAGCCGCTGATTTGTTGGCAACCCAAAGGCTCGCCTACCGAGTTTGTGCTCGGCGCCTTCCCATTGGGAGGTTACGTGAAGATGCTCGACGAGCGCGAGGCCCCGGTTCCCGTCGAAGAGCGGCATCAGGCGTTCAACGCCCAGCCCTTGCTGGCGCGGCTCGCTATCGTCGTGGCTGGGCCGGCTGCCAACCTTCTGTTGGCCGTCTTGTTGTATGCCGTGGTCAATTGGAGTGGGGAGCAACTGCCAGCGGCAATCCTGGCCAGTCCGGAGGTCGGGTCTATAGCCGCACGCGCCGGATTGGTGGGTGGCGAAAAGGTCGTGCGTGCCGGCTTTGACGGGGTGGAACTGCAAGAGGTTCGCTCGTATGAGGAGGTTCATTGGTTGCTGACCCGTGCGGCCCTCGAAAAGCAGGACCTGCGTCTGCAACTGACTGACGGGGCGCGCGGGCAGCGCCGTGAAGTGCTGCTGCCATTGAGCGCCGTCGATGCCAGTGAGGTCGATGCCAACTTGTTCCGACAAATTGGCCTGCTTGGCCCGTTTAGTCGGCCGGTCATGGGGGGCATCACGCCTGGTGCAGCAGCCGACAAGGCTGGCTTGCGCAACGGCGATGCCGTGCGGCAGATCGACTCGGTGGCAGTATTGGATGGGCGGCAGTTGCGTCAGTTCATCAGGGCGTCGGCGGTTGGCGGCGAAGCGAAGCCATCCCAGTGGAAGATCGAGCGCGCCGGAGTCGAGCTTGCGATCATGGTCAAACCTGAGCGACAACTTGAGGGCGGTCTCTGGATTGGGAAAGTCGGGGCCTATGTGGGTGCTGCGCCTGAAACCGTGCTTGTCCAGTATGGTCCGCTGGACGGTTTGTGGCGTGCCGTCGTCCGCAGCGGTGATGTCTGTCTGTTGACGATCAGGATGGTGGGCAAGATGCTGCTGGGCAATGCCTCACTCAAGAATCTGAGTGGACCCTTGACCATAGCGGATTACGCCGGAAAGTCCGCTAGCCTGGGATGGACTCAGTATCTGTTGTTTCTTGCCTTGATCAGCGTGAGTTTGGGGGTTTTGAACCTGCTGCCACTGCCGCTGCTCGATGGTGGTCACCTGATGTATTATCTTTGGGAGTGGATTACGGGTAAACCTGTCTCTGACGCATCGATGGAGCGTTTGCAGCGAGGTGGCTTCGCGGTTCTGTTGGTCATGATGTCAATTGCGATCTTCAACGACATCAACCGACTGTTTGGCTAAACGTCTGGTGTTGATTGTTCAGCGCTGGTTTGACTTTTCAATATTTAAAATGCAATTCAATCGCTTCTATCCGCGCACTGTATCGACTGCAGCCTGTCTGACTTTCATGGTGAGCACGGCGTGGGCCGTCAACCCTTTCACGGTGCGCGATATTCGCATTGAAGGTTTGCAGCGTGTCGAGCCAGGAACCATTTTTGTATCGCTGCCGGTTCGGGTTGGAGATGTCTATAACGACGAAAAAGGCACATCGGCGATCCGTGCGTTGTTTGATCTGGGTTTGTTCAAGGACGTGCGAATTGAAGTCAGTGGCGACGTGCTCGTGATTCTGGTGGAGGAGCGGCCAACGATTGCTGACGTTGACTTTGTTGGAACCAAAGAATTTGACAAGGATGTTCTCAAGAAGGCGCTCAAGGATGTTGGCCTGGCTGATGGCAGACCTTTTGACAAGGCGCAACTCGATCGTGCTGAGCAGGAACTCAAACGCCAGTACATCAACCGCAGCCTCTACGCCGCAGAAGTGGTGTCAACCGTCACACCGGCGGAGCGCAATCGGGTCAATCTGACTTTTACGGTGGTCGAGGGTGAACCGGCCAAGATCAGCGAAATCCGGATTGTTGGCAACCAGGTGTTTGGCGAGTCAACGCTGCGCGGCCTGTTTGACCTCGATACCGGCGGCTGGCTGAGTTGGTACACCAAGTCGGATCGCTATTCCCGTGCCAAACTCAATGCCGACATCGAAACCTTGCGCTCCTACTATCTGACCCGCGGCTACATCGAGTTCAAAGTTGATTCGACTCAGGTTGCCATCTTGCCCAACAAGACGGATATTGCGATCACTATCAACGTTAACGAGGGTGATCGCTTTATCGTGAGTGGCGTCAAGCTCGAAGGTAACTTTCTTGGCAGAGAGGATGAATTCAAGTCGCTGGTAACGATTCAGCCGGGGCAGGCCTATAACGCGGATGAAGTGGTCAGGACTACCAAGGCCTTTACCGACTATTTCGGAAATTTCGGATTTGCCTTTGCCCGGGTCATTGCACGTCCGGAAATTGATCGAGTCAACAACCGCGTGGTCCTGGTCCTGCAGGCCGACCCTTCGCGGCGTGCCTATGTGCGCAGAATCAACGTGGTTGGCAACAGCCGCACGCGTGACGTCGTCGTGCGCCGTGAATTTCGGCAGTTTGAGGCGTCATGGTACGACGGTGAAAAAATTCGCTTGTCGCGTGACCGTGTCGATCGCCTGGGATACTTCAAGGAAGTTGGCATCGAGACCCAGGAAGTGGCTGGCTCACCGGATCAGGTGGACCTGACCATCAACGTGGTTGACAAGCCGACCGGCAGTCTGAGTCTTGGAGCGGGTTTTTCAAGTGCCGATGGACTGGGTCTCTCGTTTGGCCTGAAACAGGACAACGCATTTGGTTCGGGCAACTCGCTTGGTGTACAAATCAATACGAGCAAGATCAATCGTGTTGTTGTGTTCAATACAACAGACCCCTACTTTACGCAGGACGGCGTTTCCCGGACCATTGATCTGTACCACAAGTCAAGCAGCCCTTACCAGGATCAAAATTACTATCAACTGGTATCTTCCGGTGGAAGTATGCGCTTTGGGGTGCCATTTACCGAGATCGATACGGTCTATTTCGGTGCCGGGATAGAGAAAACGACGATTGTGCCGGGTACGGCCTTGCCAACTTCCTATATGGCGTATGCCAATCAATATGGTTACGCCAGTATGTCGGTTCCATTTACCGCAGGCTGGGCACGTGACAGCCGGGACAGCGCACTTTCTCCCAATTCCGGCCGCTTCCAGCGAGCCTATGCCGAGTGGTCGGTTGCAGGCGAGGCGCGTTATCTGCGGACCACGTACCAGTATCAGCAGTTTATTCCGCTGAACAAGCAGTTTACGGTGGCATTCAATGGGGAAGTGGGTTGGGGGATAGCACCTGGCGATCGTTCGTTTCCCGTGTTCAAGAAGTTTTTCGGCGGTGGTCTGGGCTCGGTGCGCGGGTTCGAGCAGGGTAGCCTGGGCCCACAGGATGCAAGTGGCGTCGCAGTGGGCGGGTCGAGCAAACTCAATTTGAACCTTGAATTGTTGTCTCCCTTCCCGGGTTCGGGCAATGACCGGACTTTGAGGATGTACGCTTTTGCAGATCTCGGCGGCGTGGCTGGACCTGACGGAGTCAATCCCGACGCGAACAGCCTGCGGGCATCGGTTGGGGTCGGTGTCAGTTGGATCTCGCCAATGGGCCCCTTGCGATTGGCATTTGCCAAGCCGATAAAGAAGTTTGATGGCGATAAAATACAAAACATGCAATTTCAGATTGGGACGAATTTCTAATGAACGATTTATTACGTCAATGCGCCGCCGCCATGTTGTTCGGCGGTTTGCTGGTCCTGGCGCCAGTTCAGGCGCAGGAGTTCCGTATCGGATTCGTCAGTACCGATCGTATTTTCAAGGAGGCAAGTACTGCCAAGACAGCGCAGGCCAAACTGGAGCAGGAATTTTCCAAGCGTGAAAAAGATATCGTTGATCTGACCACCACCATGAAGGCGATGGTTGACAAATTCGAGCGCGAGGGGCCGACCTTGCCAGAAGGGCAAAAGACAGTTCGCCAAAAGCAGTTGCTGGATCAGGATCGGGAGTTGCAGCGCAAGCGCCGGGAATTTCAGGAAGATCTGACCTCCCGAAAAAATGAAGAACTGCAGCAGGTTTTGGAACGCGCCAACCGTGTCGTCAAACAGGTTGCCGAGGCCGAAAAATACGATCTCGTCCTGCAAGAGGCGGTGTATGTCAATCCAAAGCACGACATCACTGACAAGGTCATCAAATCCTTGAATGCCGGTGGGGTCAAGTAAACCACCCGAGGCATGTAACCAGTGGGCTTGAGTCTCGGTTCGATTGTTGATGCACTCGGCGGCGAACTTCATGGTGACCGTGCCCTGATGATTGAAGGCTTGGCTACGCTGGAGACAGCAGGCCCAAGTGACTTGAGCTTTTTGAGCAACGTACGCTACCAGAGTCAACTGGCGGGGTCCAGGGCAGGATGCGTGATCGTGAGTCCACCCATGCAGGCTGCTGCCGTGCAGCGTGGTTCCTGCATTGTTTCGGACCAGCCTTATCTGTATTTCGCCCGCCTTACCCAACTCTGGAAGAAGAGCACCGAACAGCCTGTCCTGGTGCTGCGGCATCCAAGCGCCGTCATCGACCCACAGGCCTTCGTCCATCCGAGTGCTCGCATAGGTGCCTTGTGTGTGATCGAGCGCGGCGCCCGAATCGGCGCGGATACCGAACTGAAGTCACGCGTTACCGTGGGTGAGGGCTGCGTCGTTGGTCAGCGTTGTTTGCTGCACCCGGGTGTGGTGATTGGTGCCGACGGCTTTGGCTTTGCGCCGCATGCCGGTGGCTGGGAAAAGATCGAACAATTGGGAGCCGTCAGGATCGGTGACGATGTTGAAATTGGTGCCAATACCTGTATCGACCGCGGCGCGCTGCAGGACACCGTGATCGAAGATGGTGTCAAACTCGATAACCTGATCCAGATTGGCCACAACGTGCGAGTTGGCAAAAATACCGCGATGGCTGGCTGCGTCGGTGTCGCCGGCAGTGCGACCATTGGCGCGAACTGTACTATTGGCGGCGGGGCGATCGTGCTTGGGCACCTCGTGCTGGTGGACGGTGTCAATATTTCGGCGGCCACCGTCGTGATGCGTTCGATCCGCAAGGCTGGACACTACACGGGTATCTTCCCGATTGACGACAATGCTGTCTGGGAAAAGAACGCGGCGTCGCTAAAGCAGTTGCACGGACTGCGCGATCGCATCCGGTCCCTGGAAGGCAACACCAAGAAATGAACACTGAGTCATACCAAGCATGATGGACATCCACAAAATTCTCAAACAATTGCCGCATCGCTATCCGTTCTTGCTGGTTGATCGGGTACTCGAGATCGACAAGGGAAAGAGCATCAGGGCGCTGAAGAATGTCACCATCAATGAGCCGTTTTTCGAAGGACATTTTCCGAATCGTCCCGTCATGCCCGGCGTGCTGATGCTGGAGGCGCTGGCCCAGGCGTCGGCCCTGCTGTCATTTGATGCGCTGGACGCCTTGCCGGACGACAAGATGATTTACTACTTTGCCGGCATGGAGGGAGTGCGCTTCCGGCGCCCCGTGGAGCCTGGAGACCAACTGATTCTGGAAGCGCAGATCCTGCGCATGAAGGCTGGCATCTTCAAGTTCAAGACGCGCGCGTTGGTTGGCACTGATATCGCCGTGGAGGCAGAACTGACCTGCGCCATGCGCTCCATCAAGTAAGAGGTGTGGCATGACGGCGATTCATGCAACGGCCATCATTGATCCAGGCGCCGAGCTTGACGAATCTGTCAGCATTGGCGCCTATACGCTGATCGGTCCCCACGTCAAGGTCGGTGCCGGAACCAGCATTGGGGCACATTGTGTCATCGAGGGCCACACGAGCATTGGACGTGAAAACCGGATCTTCCAGTTCAACTCGCTGGGGGCCATTCCGCAGGACAAGAAGTACCGGGGAGAGCCCTGTGGGCTCTTGATTGGTGACCGCAACACGATTCGCGAGTTTTGTACCTTCAACATCGGCTCTCCCGGTGATCTGGGCGTGACGAAGATCGGTGATGACAACTGGATCATGGCCTACACCCACGTGGCTCATGATTGCCAGATCGATAACCACACAACGCTGGCCAACAACACGACGCTGGGCGGTCACGTGCATTTGGGGCAGTGGGTGACGATTGGCGGACTCACCGGTATTCACCAATTTGTGAAGGTTGGCGCTCACGCCATGGTCGGTTTTGCCAGTGCCGTAGCGCAGGATGTGCCGCCGTTCATGCTGGTGGATGGCAATCCGCTGGCGGTGCGGGGCGTCAACAGTATTGGCCTGCGTCGGCGTGACTTCAATGCCGCGCGTGTGGCGGTGGTCAAGGCCATGCACAAGGCACTGTACCGCGAGGACTTGACGCTTCAGATGGCGCGGCAACGCATTGCGGACTTGCCGACGAAGCACCCAGAGTCCTTGGCAGATGTCCAGATGATGCTTTCATTCCTGGAACAGTCTTCGCCACAGCGCGGAATCGTGCGCTGACATGAAGTTCGGCATGGTCGCCGGCGAAACCTCGGGTGACTTGCTGGCGGCACTGTTGCTAGACGGTTTGTATCAGCGCTGGCCCTCCCTGAGCGCAGTCGGCATTGGCGGACCGCAAATGGTTGGTCGCGGATTTGAGGCGTGGTGGCCGCACCACAAGCTGTCTGTCCACGGTTATGGCTGGGAGGTGCTGCGCCGCTACCGGGAAATTGTCGGCATTCGGGCACAACTCAACACACGCATGTTGCAGCAACGCCCGGATCTGTTCATCGGTGTTGATGCACCTGATTTCAACCTTGACCTTGAAGCGGCCCTGAAGGCCAAAGGCATCAAGACGGTGCACTTCGTCTCGCCTTCGGTCTGGGCCTGGCGTCCCGAGCGAATCGAAAAGATCCGTCGCAGTGTGGACCATGTGCTGTGCATCTTTCCATTCGAGCCTGCGCTGCTGGCGCAGCACGGGATTGCGGCCACCTATGTAGGTCACCCGCTCGCCAATGTGATTCCGATCGAGCCGGATCGAGCCGCAGCACGCCGGGCCTTGGGGCTGTCTGAGGCCGATCCGGTGGTGGCCATTCTGCCTGGCAGTCGCCAATCAGAAATCAGCCACTTGGCAGGCCGATTTTTTCAGGCGGCAGTGCGGCTGCAGCAGCAGCGTCCGGCCATTCAGTTTGTCGTCCCTGCAGCGCCTGGCTTGAAGGCGGAAATTGAACGGGCGGCGCATGACAATGGGCTGACCCGCAACCTGCAAATCATCGAAGGGCAGTCCCACACGCTTCTGGCTGCCTGCGACGTCACCCTCATCGCCAGCGGCACCGCAACGCTCGAGGCGGCCCTGTTCAAACGTCCGATGGTGATCGCCTACCATATGGCCTGGTGGTCATGGCAAATCATGCGGCGTAAGAGACTGCAACCCTGGGTGGGTTTGCCCAATATCCTGTGTGAGGATTTTGTTGTGCCGGAATTGCTGCAGGAGGCGGCTACGCCGCGGGCGCTGTCCGATGCAATGTTGGCGTGGCTCGATGCTCCGCAGAAAGTTGTCCAGCTGCAGCAACGGTTTTTGCAGTTGCATCAGCAACTCCAGCGCAACACCCCCGAACTGGCCACCCATGCGATCGAGCAAGTACTTCAAAGCTGAACAAGCCTCCCTGAATTGGGACATTCCGGGTCTCGTGGCAGGCGTTGACGAGGCTGGTCGAGGTCCGCTGGCCGGTCCGGTGGTCGCTGCAGCCGTGATTCTGGACGACTGTCAACTGATCAAAGGTTTGGCCGATTCCAAGACCCTGACTGCCCTGCGTCGTGAAAAACTGTTTGATGAGATTCGTGCCAAGGCGCTGTGCTGTTCGATCGCCGAGGCGAGTGTGGAGGAAATCGAACAGCTCAATATCCTGCAGGCAACCCTGCTGGCCATGCGTCGTGCTGTCGATGGTTTGCGTCTCAAGCCGGTCAAGGTGCTGGTGGATGGCAATCGGCTGCCGTTGCTCGATGTGCTGGGGGAGGCGATTGTCAAAGGCGACAGTCTGGTGCCTGCCATTTCAGCGGCATCCATCCTGGCCAAGGTACAGCGTGATCGATGGTGTGTCGAGTACGACCTGCAGTTCCCCCAGTACGGTTTTGCAAAGCACAAAGGCTATGGAACCGCCGAGCATCTGGAGGCCCTGCGTCTGCACGGGGCCTGTCCACAGCATCGCAAGACCTTCCGACCAGTGGCCGAGGCCATGAGATGAGCCAGGCGCAGTTCCAGCTCATCAGCTCGCGTGACAACGCTTTCCTGAAGGACCTGCGGCGCTTGTCTCAAGACAGCACGGCTTACCGTAAACAGGGTAGATTCTGGGTCGAGGGTGAACACTTGTGTGCTGCCGCGCTGACGCGCGGAGTCACGCCTGTGGTGGCCATTTTTTCCGAGTCCTATTGGCCTGCTGCACCATCCGCATGGACTCAGGCAGCCAACAAGAACATAGTGCTAGCTGACACCCTGTTCGCCGACATTGGCGTTCTTGAGTCGTCCGCCAGGGTTGGCTTTGTGTTTGAACTGCCGGCGCCCAGGGTTTTGCAGCCAGCAGTCGCCTCCGTGATTCTTGATCGGGTGCAGGATGCCGGCAATGTGGGTTCTATTTTGCGCAGTGCCGCGGCTTTTGGTTTTACACAGATCATCGCCCTTAAAGGCACGGCCGCGCTGTGGAGCCCGAAGGTCCTGCGTGCGGGCATGGGTGCCCACTGGGGCTTGCAACTGATCGAAGGGGTAGAGCTTGCTCAGGTGTTGCAATTGACGGTGCCCATTGTCGTCACCAGTTCGCATCAGGGTGAGTACCTGCATGAGGCACAACATGGCAAAGCTTTGCCCATGCCGTGTGCTTGGGCGCTCGGGCACGAAGGGCAGGGCGTCGACGCCGAACTTGAAGCGATGGCAAGTCTGAAGATTCGCATTACCCAGCCCGGTGGCGAAGAGTCGCTCAACGTTGCCGCAGCGGCGGCCATTTGTCTGCATGCCAGCGCGAGCGGCTGACAGACCCCTCAAGAGGTGCCTCGGCTATAATGGGGCGCTTCACCGCACGCTGTACGCCCAGAGCCTTCTCAAGCCAAATCCCTTAATAAAGCAAGCCAAGAGTCAACGCTTGAGCACGTTTGGGCGTACCCGAAAACCCATCCGGAGAACCCAGTGCTTTTGTCTTTACAGGGAAACCATCCCCCCGCCATTCTGGCGCTAGCAGACGGCACGGTGTTTGTCGGAAATTCCATAGGAGCCGCTGGCTCCACGGTTGGCGAACTTGTGTTCAACACCGCCATGACCGGTTACCAGGAAATTCTGACGGACCCGAGTTACTGTCAGCAAATCGTGACCTTGACCTACCCGCACATAGGTAACTACGGCATCAACCCGCAGGACGTAGAAGCTGCCAAGGTGCACGCCGCCGGTTTGATCATCCGGGACCTGCCCTTGGTGGCATCCAATTTTCGCTCCAGTATGACGCTGTCACAGTACCTCGTGCAGGAGAACACGGTGGCTATCGCCAATCTGGACACGCGTCAGCTGACACGGCATCTGCGCACTCATGGCGCACAAAACGGTTGCATTCTGACCTTGTCCGGTGGCGAAGCGATCACACAGTCTGCCATCGACAGTGCGCTGGCCCTGGCAAAAGCCGCCCCCAGCATGGCCGGAACGGATCTGGCAAGAGTGGTCTCCACCAAAACGGCTTACGAGTGGGCACAGACTGAATGGCAGTTGGCTCATCCACAAGCCCAGGGCAGAGCAGGCTTTGGCAGCCGGACGGACAGCAGGTTCCATGTGGTGGCCCTTGATTTTGGCGTCAAGTTCAATATCCTGCGCATGCTTTCCGAGCGTTCGTGCCGGGTCACGGTGCTACCAGCACAGAGCAGCGCGGCGCAAGTTTTTGCCCATAAGCCTGACGGCATCTTCCTGAGTAACGGTCCGGGTGATCCACAGCCTTGCGATTACGCTATCGCAGCCGCCGCAGAACTGATCGAGGCCGGCATTCCGACTTTCGGTATCTGTCTGGGTCACCAGATCATGGCGCTAGCCAGTGGCGCCAGGACCTTCAAGATGAAATTCGGTCACCACGGCGCCAACCATCCGGTCAAGGACCTCGATAGCGGGCGCGTCAGCATCACCAGTCAGAACCATGGATTTGCGGTCGATGAGAAGACTTTGCCGGCTAATCTGCGTGCGACTCACATCAGTCTGTTTGACGGCACGCTGCAGGGACTGGAACGAACTGATCGGCCCGCCTTTTGCTTTCAAGGTCATCCGGAGGCCTCGCCAGGACCGCACGACATTGCCTATCTGTTTGATCGCTTCACTGCGCTGATGGAACAAGCACAGGAGAAGAAGCATGCCTAAACGCACAGACCTCAAATCGATCCTCATCATTGGTGCAGGACCGATCATCATTGGCCAAGCCTGCGAGTTCGACTATTCCGGCGTGCAGGCGTGCAAGGCGCTGCGTGAAGAGGGTTACAAAGTCATTTTGATCAACAGCAACCCGGCCACCATCATGACCGATCCGGCGACGGCAGATGTGACCTACATCGAGCCGATCACCTGGCAGACGGTCGAGAAGATCATTGCCAAGGAACGCCCTGACGCCATTTTGCCGACCATGGGTGGGCAGACTGCACTCAATTGCGCGCTGGACCTGTGGCACCAGGGTGTGCTGGAGAAATACCAGGTTGAACTGATCGGCGCCAGCCCGCAGGCCATTGACAAGGCCGAAGATCGTTTGAAGTTCAAGGACGCCATGACCCGTATCGGTCTCGCGTCGGCCCGATCAGGCATCGCGCATTCGATGGAGGAGGCCTGGATCGTCCAGAAGACCGTCGGATTTCCGACCGTGATTCGACCCAGCTTTACGCTCGGAGGCACGGGCGGGGGCATCGCCTATAACGCCGAAGAGTTTGAGGTGATCTGCAAGCGCGGTCTGGAAGCCTCGCCGACCAACGAGTTGCTGATTGAAGAGTCTCTTCTGGGATGGAAAGAATTCGAGATGGAGGTGGTGCGCGACAAGGCAGACAACTGCATCATCATTTGCTCGATCGAAAATCTCGACCCGATGGGCGTGCACACAGGGGACTCCATCACCGTCGCACCGGCGCAGACGTTGAGCGACAAGGAATACCAGATCCTGCGCAACGCCAGTCTGGCTGTGCTGCGCGAGATCGGAGTTGACACCGGTGGCTCCAATGTACAGTTCGCCATCAACCCGGACGACGGACGCATGGTCGTTATCGAGATGAATCCGCGTGTCTCGCGCTCGTCCGCTCTGGCCTCCAAAGCCACCGGGTTTCCGATCGCCAAGGTGGCTGCCAAGCTTGCCGTGGGTTACACATTGGACGAGTTGCGCAACGAGATCACAGGCGGTGCCACCCCAGCGAGTTTTGAGCCGAGTATTGACTACGTGGTGACCAAGATCCCGCGCTTCGCCTTTGAAAAGTTCCCGGCGGCCGACAGCCGTCTGACCACACAGATGAAGTCGGTGGGGGAAGTCATGGCCATCGGTCGCACCTTCCAGGAATCGTTTCAAAAAGCGCTGCGTGGCCTGGAAGTCGGTGTTGACGGCATGAACGAGAAAACCCAGGACCGTGAGTTGCTGGAGAAGGAACTGGGCGAGCCGGGCCCGGACCGGATCTGGTACGTGGGCGACGCATTCGCCGCCGGTTGGAGTGTGGACGAAGTGTTTGCACTGACACGGATCGACCGCTGGTTCCTCGTCCAGATCGAGCAGATTGTCAAGATTGAACTGGAAATTGAACGTTTACCGGCGCCCGAAGGCGGTAGCGCACTGAACGGCATCGATGCCGCAACGTTGCGTGCCTTGAAGCAAAAAGGCTTTTCTGATCGTCGCCTGGCGCGCCAGTTCAAGACCACGGACACTGCCATTCGGGAAAAACGCCGTGCTCTGGGTGTACGCCCGGTTTACAAACGCGTTGACACCTGCGCCGCCGAGTTTGCCACCCATACGGCCTATATGTATTCGACCTACGAGGCCGAGGGAGCCGAATGTGAAGCGGCACCAACCGACAGAAAGAAGATCATGGTGCTCGGCGGGGGTCCGAACCGGATTGGCCAGGGCATCGAGTTTGACTACTGCTGTGTGCACGCCGCGCTGGCGCTGCGCGAGGATGGTTACGAGACCATCATGGTCAATTGCAATCCCGAGACCGTGTCGACCGACTATGACACTTCCGATCGCCTGTATTTCGAGCCGCTGACGCTTGAGGACGTGTTGGAGATCGTCGACAAGGAAAAGCCCTTGGGCGTGATCGTGCAGTACGGTGGTCAAACGCCATTGAAGCTCGCGCTCGACCTGGAAGCCAATGGCGTGCCCATCATCGGAACCTCCCCGGACATGATTGACGCGGCAGAAGACCGTGAGCGTTTTCAGAAGCTCCTTCATACCCTGGGCCTTCGCCAGCCGTCCAACGCAACGGCGCGGACGGAGCCGGAGGCGCTCGAAAAAGCGGCGGCCCTGGGCTACCCGCTGGTGGTCCGTCCCAGCTATGTGCTGGGGGGGCGCGCCATGGAGATCGTGCACGAGCAGCGCGACCTGGAGCGCTATATGCGCGAGGCGGTCAAGGTCAGCCACGACTCGCCCGTGCTGCTGGATCGATTTCTTAACGATGCCATCGAGTGCGATGTGGACTGCTTGCGTGATGCCGGTTCGCCAACCGAAGCAGGGCGCACCTTCATTGGTGGTGTCATGGAACACATCGAACAGGCTGGCGTGCACAGCGGGGACTCGGCCTGTTCACTGCCTCCCTACAGCCTGTCTGGCGCAACCGTGGCCGAGATCAAGCGTCAGACGGCTGCCATGGCTTGCGCCCTCAATGTGGTCGGTTTGATGAACGTGCAGTTTGCAATTCAAAACATCGATGGCAAAGACGTGATTTACGTGCTCGAGGTGAATCCGAGGGCTTCGCGCACCGTGCCTTTTGTCTCCAAAGCCACCGGTATTCAACTGGCCAAAGTGGCCGCACGTTGCATGGTCGGACAGTCTCTGGCTTCACAGGGAATCGGCACCGAGGTGACGCCCCCGTATTTCAGTGTCAAGGAAGCCGTCTTCCCCTTTGTCAAGTTTCCCGGCGTGGACACCATTCTCGGACCGGAAATGAAATCGACCGGTGAGGTCATGGGTGTGGGCAAAACCTTTGGTGAAGCGTTTGTCAAGTCCCAGATTGGCGCTGGCACCAAGTTGCCGAGGCCCTCAGCAATCGCGGGTGAGTCATCGGGTAAGGTCTTCATTTCGGTGAAAGGCACCGACAAGCCGCGTGCCATCGAGGTGGCTCGTGCCTTGTCCGAGATGGGCTTTGCGGTGCTGGCAACCAAAGGTACGGCAGCTTCCATCAACGCTGCGGGTGTCACCTGCGCCAGTGTGAACAAGGTGACCGAGGGGCGGCCGCATATTGTGGACATGATCAAGAACAACGAAATTGTGATGGTCATTCACACTGTAGAGGAGCGCCGCAACGCCATTGCAGATTCCCGACAGATTCGCACCTCGGCCTTGCTGGCAAGGGTTACCACCTTTACCACCATCGCCGGCGCAGAGGCAGCCGTGCAGGGTATGCCGCATGTGGATCACCTGGATGTGATTTCGGTGCAGGATATGCATGCGCAATTGGCAGTCGGTTGATTTTTAACTGACATTCACGGCATAATCTGGCCCTACCGCCGGACGGCAACGTTCGGCGGTTTCCTTTTGTGCAATCCATAACGGAGCAGCAAGTGGCAACCATACCCATTACCAAACGCGGCGCTGAAAAGCTCAAGGCCGAGTTGCAAAAACTCAAGACAGTTGATCGCCCATGGGTTATCAATGCGATCGCCGAGGCGCGAGCGCAAGGCGATTTGAGTGAAAACGCCGAGTACGAGGTCGCCAAGGACCGTCAGGGTTTCATCGAAGGTCGTATCCAGGAAGTGGAGGGCAAACTGTCGGCCAGTCAGATCATTGACCCCTCAGAACTCAATGCCGGCGGACGCGTTGTCTTTGGTGCCACTGTGACCCTGGAAGATGAAGCGTCAGGAATGAAGGTGACTTACCAGATCGTCGGTGAAGATGAGGCCGACATCAAACTCGGGCTGATCAACATTGGCAGCCCGATTGCCCGCGCCTTGATTGGCAAGGAAGAGGGCGATAGCGTTGAAGTGCAGGCACCGGGCGGCGCCAGGCACTATGAGGTGGTGGCGGTCAGCTACGTTTGAATCAATGACGCGTCTTGTACTTTGGGTCGCCGCACTGTGGAGTAGCAGCCTGGGGTTGATCGGCTTCCTGGTGGTTCCGCTGCTGTTTGCCCGTTTGCCCACACCAGCGATGGCAGGCAATATGGCTGCCGGCTTGTTTCAGGCTCAAACCTGGATTTCGCTGCTGTGCGGCCTCGTGCTCCTGCTCGGCGCGCGGTCCAATCGGCCGACGCCGCTCGCTCTGCGTTCGTCCACTGTCTACATGTTCATCACTGCTGGCATGCTGCTGGCCTTTTTGTCCGAATTTGCGGTGGCACCACACATCGTGGCGCGCGACAATTTGCGCCTATGGCACGGCATTGGCAGCGCCATGTTTGCGTTGCAGTTCCTGTTCGCCTCGCTTGTGTTTTGGAAGTTGACTCCGCCAGCGCACGTTCCATGAGTGCGCTGGAGGTCAGGTCTGGCTGCGTTTCTTGATGCTGACCTGCTTGGGTTTGGAGCGTTTGACCTGGCCGCCTGCAGTCAGGCGCTGATTTCCCAGAACACGCAGGGTTTTGACCTCCGGACGCTGACCACCGCGTGTGCTGTACTTAAGCACTTTGAAGTCACGCGGACCGGGCATGCGGTCGGCATCGATTGCCTTTTCGCGCTCCGGCATAGGGCGCCAGAGCACCAGCAGCTTGCCAATGTGCTGAATCGGTGCCGCACTCAATTCGTCAGCCAGGGTCTGGAACATGGCTTCGCGCGCGGAGCGGTCATCGGCAAAGACGCGCACCTTGATCAAGCCGTGCGCGTTCAGAGCGGCGTCGGCCTCCTTTTTCACGGCGGCGCTCAGCCCATCGGCGCCGACCATGACGACGGGGTCCAGGTGATGCGCTTGCGCACGGTGCTCTTTGCGCTGGGCGGGAGTCAATTGAATTTGCGGCATGGCGCTATTATCGGTCACGAAGGTCAAAATGAAAGACAAAGTCAAAAGCGGTAAAGTCAACCGGGCGTGGATCAATGACCATGTCAACGATCCTTATGTCAAGCTGGCCAAACTGGAAGGTTACCGGGCACGTGCCGCCTACAAGCTCAAGGAGATTGATGAGTCGCTGGGTCTGATCAAGCCGGGCCAACTCGTGGTTGATCTGGGCTCGACCCCCGGTGCCTGGAGTCAGTATGTGCGGCGCAAGATGTCGCCTAAAACGGCTGTCGGTGGCGGCGCCGCAGTCGGGGAGCTCAATGGCTGCATCATTGCGCTGGACATCCTGCCGATGGAACCGGTGGAGGGCGTTGTTTTCCTGTTGGGTGATTTTCGTGAGCCGGAGGTGTTGCAGCGCCTGGCCAACGAAATGCAGGGCCGGCTGGCTGATGTGGTGGTGTCCGACATGGCGCCCAATCTGTCCGGGATTGCCTCGGCCGATGCTGCGCGTATCGAAAATCTGGTTGAACTGGCGCTGGAATTCTCACAGACCCACATGAAGGCACGCGGCACTCTGGTTGCCAAGGTGTTTCACGGCGATGCTTACGAAGTACTTGTGAAGCGTTTTCGGGAGATTTTTGTGACCGTCAAACGCATCAAGCCGAAGGCCTCACGTGACAAGTCTTCTGAAACCTTTCTGGTCGGTGTCGGCTTGAGGACAGTCTGAAATTCCGGTGACACCCCGGCAAATCCCGGTAAACGCCGCTGAGCGTCTTGAAACGCCTAAAATGGTGCCCAACTGGGTATTGCCTATCTGTTTGCGTCCTTATTGGAGCCTCGCTTGAATAATCAGTGGTTCTCGAAAATTGCCGTCTGGCTCGTCATTGCGCTGGTGCTCTTTACCG
>Ga0194059_1000443_pt1 | contig 19805 bp, 3 predicted proteins | sample SepL6211m_MetaG_FD_163426 | JGI IMG/M metagenome (GOLD analysis project Ga0194059, IMG submission 163426) | Anoxic zone freshwater microbial communities from boreal shield lake in IISD Experimental Lakes Area, Ontario, Canada - Sep2016-L626-11m | ecosystem: Environmental > Aquatic > Freshwater >... | reverse complement strand
TCAGCGTCCTGATTCCAGGGCGGCGGCGGCGGTGGCGGCTACTACGGCGGTGGCGGTGGCGGCGCCCACAACGGCGGCGGCGGCGGCTCGTCGTATGCGGCCCGCACGGCTGCCAACGTGGCGCAGGTGCAGGCCTCGTCGCTCAGCACGGGATCTGGAATCGGCCTGCGCGAGTGTTACCTCGACAGCGCGGCGCCATGCCGTGCCCGCGTGGGCGATGGCGGCGCGATCATTACTGCGACCATTCCCGATCCCAAGGTGCAGGGCCTCACCGCAACCGGCTGGCAGGGCTATGTGTCTGCGGGGTGGACCCCCAGCCCGGTCAGCGACGTGAGCGGTTACACGATCTACTGGGGCACCTCGGCGGGTGCGCTCACCCAGGTGGTGTCGGTGGATGGCGCCGGCACGCGCACCTGGGTGCACAATGGCGTCACCGTCAACCAGCCGTACTTCTATGCCATCGCGGCGGTCACATCCACCGGGCTCGAGACGCCTCGCTCGGCCACCGTCAAGGCGATTCCCACATTCACGTCTGACCAGCGCTTTGCGTGCACGGCGGCCCCGCAGACCTACACGGTGCCGCTGGGTGTGAGCCTTATGCGCGTGATCGCCGTGGGCGCGCGTGGCGGCGAGAACAGCAACTCCGCACGCCTTTCGGATGGCGGGAAGGGCGGCCGTGTTGAGGCCAGCCTGCCCGTCACCGCCGCCGAGAGCCTGCAGGTGAACGTGGGCTGCACCACCACCACCGGCACCGGTGGCTGGAACGGTGGCGCAAGTGGTGGAGTGACCCCCGGATCGGGTGGTGGTGGTGCCACCGATATCCGCCGTGGTGGCACGGCCCTGACCAACCGCGTGCTGGTGGCAGGCGGCGGCGGCGGTGCCGGCGGCAACACTGGCACGCTCAACACCGGTGGCGCCGGCGGCGGGCTTGTCGGTGGCGATGGCGGCAGCGACAACTACGACGGCGCCACCTTCTTCGGTGGAGGTGGTGGCTCGCAGTCTGCAGGCGGGCGGGGTGGCCTGTGGAGCGGCACGTACGTCGGCGGGGTCGGCACTTCGGGCACCGGTGGCGCATCAGCGTCCGGATACCAGGGCGGCGGCGGCGGTGGTGGTTACTACGGCGGTGGCGGTGGCGGCGCCCACAACGGCGGCGGCGGCGGCTCGTCGTACACGGTGCCGCAGGCCGTGGATGTGCAGCACACGCAGGGCGACGGGGCCGGCAATGGCTGGGTCGTCATCAGTACGCCCGCCACCGTTGATTCATTCGTGCGCAACCTCACCGCCACCGGTTGGCAGGGCTTTGACGTGCTCAACTGGACACCCACGCAGGTGAGCGGTGCCACCGGCTACAAGGTGTACTGGGGCACGGCGCCGGGTGATGAGCCCAACGTCGTCAACGTGAATGGCGCCGAGACTTCAAGTTGGACCCACGGCGGCCTCACCCTTGGAGCCACGTACTACTACCGCGTCGCGGTGGTCACGTCTGACGGTCTTGAGAGCCCGCAGTCGGTCGAGGTGCAGGCCACGCCCGCCTTTACACTGGAGAACCGTTTCTCGTGCACCGGCGTAGCGCAGACGTACACCGTCCCTGCCAACACAACGTGGCTCAACGCTGAACTGCTTGGCGCACGCGGGGGCGAGAACAGCGACCCCGCCCGCCTCGCGGCTGCTGGCCGAGGTGGCCGTGTGAAGGCCAACATCCCGGTGACGGCGAGCGAGGCCTTGCAGGTGAATGCAGGCTGCACAACCACCTCCACCACCGCCGGTTGGAATGGCGGCGCGGTGGGCGGAGGGACGTCTGGCTCGGGCGGCGGCGGCGCCACCGACATCCGCCGCGGCGGCACCGCCCTGACCAGCCGCGTGCTGGTGGCGGGCGGCGGCGGTGGTGCCGGCGGCAGCAGCAGCGCCCTGAACTCCGGTGGCGCAGGCGGCGGCCTCGTGGGTGGCACCGGCGGCAGCGCCAACTACGACGGCGTCACATATATCGGTGGCCTTGGCGGCTCGCAGGTGGCCGGCGGCGCAGGCGGTATTTGGACCTCATTCGTCGGTAATGCCGGCACGCTCGGCATCGGCGGCACGCCCACCACCGGGTACCAGGGCGGCGGCGGCGGTGGCGGCTACTACGGCGGCGGCGGCGGCGGCGCCCACAACGGCGGCGGCGGCGGATCGTCGTACGCGTCGCCCATCGCGGCCGGCGTCACGCACAGTCAGGGCGATGCGTCATCCACCGCAAATGGCGTGGGCGTTGGCGAGTGCTCCGCCGCCGCGCCGCCGTGCCGCCGCCTCGTGGGTGATGGCGGGGCGATCCTCACGGTGCCCGGATCACCCGTGCCGATGGGCGTGGTGGCCCAGCCGGCCAGCAACCAGGTGACCCTCGCATGGCAGGCGTCATTGGGCACGGGTCTCGACTCGTACGCCATCTACCGCGCCAATGCCAGTGGTGGCTGGACGGCCATTGGCACGGTGCCGGCCGGTACCACCGAGTACCGCGACACCACGGCCGTGAATGGCACCACCTACAGCTACGCAGTGGCCGCGGTGCTCATCGTGAATGGCGCGCCGGTGGAGTCGCCGAAGTCTGCATCGCTGCAGGCCACGCCGCAGGCTCCTGTGGTGCCCACGCCGGTGCCCACCGGAACGTGCGCCGCCCAGACGTACGTCGTGCCAGCAGGCGTGTCGTGGCTCAGCGTTGACGCTCTGGGTGCCCGCGGCGGTGAGAACAGTGACCCCGGTCGTCCAGCCGCCGGGGGTAAGGGCGGTCGCGTGAAGGCCACGATCCCGGTGACCCCGGGTGAGAACTTGCAGCTGAACGTGGGCTGCACCAGCACCTCGACGGCCGGCGGTTGGAATGGCGGCGCGGCCGGTGGTGTGAACCCGGGCTCCGGCGGCGGCGGCTCCACCGATGTGCGTCGTGGTGGCACGGCCCCCATAAATCGCGTGCTGGTGGCGGGCGGCGGCGGTGGTGCCGGCGGCAACAGCAGTGCCCTGAACTCCGGCGGCGCAGGCGGCGGCCTGGTGGGTGGCACCGGCGGCAGTGCCAGCTATGACGGCGTCACGTACATCGGTGGTCGGGGTGGTTCGCAGGCCGCCGGTGGTCTTGGTGGTCTGTGGAGCACCTCAATTGTCGGTAGCCCCGGCACCTCTGGTACCGGCGGCGCGTCCTCGTCCGGGTACCAGGGCGGCGGCGGCGGTGGCGGCTACTACGGCGGCGGCGGCGGCGGCGCCCACAACGGCGGCGGCGGCGGATCGTCGTGGGTCACGCCCGCGGCAGTCGATGTGAGCAGTGTGCAGGGCGATTCGGCAAGTGCGGGCAATGGGTCCGTCGCGCTGTCGTACATCGTCGACACCACGGCGCCCGCTGTCACGGCCATTGAGACCGGCGCACCCCCGGGCACCTATCGCGCCGGTGCGGTCATCCCGATCTACGTCTCGTTCAGCGAGCCCGTGTCGGTGACCGGAACGCCCACGCTCACCATGAACCTGGGCACGCGCACGCTGGCACTGCCCTACGTGAGCGGGTCGGGCACCGCGAACCTCGTGTTCTCGTACACCGTGGCACTGGGCGACCTCACGCCGGCGCTCGAGACCACGGGCACCTCGGCCCTGTCGCTGGCCGGCGGCACCATCAAGGACATGGTGGGCACTGTGGCGAGCATCACCACGCCGGTGCCGGGCGGCGACGGCTCGTTGTCCGCTCACGTGATTCTGGTGATCGATGCCGTGGTGCCCGCCGTGCCGACCGGTGCGGCCGCAGGCTCCGGTGGCGCCAGCGCCCCGCTCATCACCTGGGCTGCCAATAACGATGCCGACATCGCGGGCTATCGCGTGTTCGGTGGCACGACCAACCCGCCCGCCACGCAGCTCACCACGCTGCCGGCCAGCACGCTCGACTTCACCTTCGATGCCGCACTGCGCGGGGTGCCCTACTTCTTCTACGTCGTGGCCGTGGACATCGCGGGCAACGTGAGCGGGCCCTCTGCAGTGGTTACCTACACACGCCCCGACACGCTCATCGACATCACCGACTTCGGGGCCGCAACCACCCTTACGGGTGCCACGAGCATTCCGTTCACCTTTGCGGTGAGCGACGTCGTGACGGGGCTCACCGCGTCGGACTTCACGGTGAGCGGCACGGCAACGGGGTGGAGCGTGCAGTCGGTCACCGGATCGGGCGGGGGTCCGTACACCGTGATGGTGGGCGGCGCGAGCACCAGCGCCGGCAGCGTCATCCTGACCCTCGCCCAGAACGCGGTGCTCGACTCGGCCAACACGCCGTTCCCCGGCGCGGCCGTCGCGGCACCCACGGTGATGGTCGACCGCACGCCGCCGACAGCCGCCTGGACCTCGCCGGCGTCGCCCACCGCTGCCACGGCACCCATGTTCACGCTCACTCTGAGCAAGTCGGTGTCGGGCATCGTCGCGGGCGACTTCTCAAACGCCGGCACGGCCACCGGCTGCACCTTCTCGCCATCGGCCGCCAGTGGCACGTCGGTCGTGGTGACCGTGACCGGTTGCTCGGAGGGCACGCTTGCCCCGGTGCTGGCCGCGGGTGGTGTGACCGACGCGGCCAGCAACACCGGTCCCACCAGCCCCGCGACGGCGACCGCGATCACCATTGACCGCACCGGGCCCTCGGCCACGTGGGGCACCGCGCCGACGTCGCCCACCAACGCGACGAGCCTTACCTTCCCGCTCGCCTTCGGCGAGTCGGCGCTCAGCATCGCCGCGGGTGACTTTGTGAATCAGGGCACTGCCACGGGCTGTGTGTTCACGCCGTCGGCGTCCACGGGTACGAGCATCAACCTGGTGGTGACCGGCTGCTCCGAGGGCACTGTGACGCCGCGCCTGCTGGCGGCCACCGTCATGGACGGTGCGGGCAACACCGGCCCGGCTGCCGACCGCGACGCCAGCACCATCACCATCGACCGCACCCCCACCACGGCATCGTGGACCCCGCCGGCCAGCCCCACCAACAGCCCATCGCAGACGTTCACGCTCACGTTCGCCGATGCGGTCACCGGTATTGAGGCGAGCGACTTCAGCAACACGGGCACGGCGACCGGCTGCACGTTCGGTGTGTCGGCCGCCAGCGGCACCTCGGTCACCGTGACCGTGAGCAACTGCTACGAGGGCACGGTCATCCCGCAGATCGCATCCGGTGCGGTGGCCGATGTCGCCGGCAATCCCAGCCCGGCGACTGCGCAGGCATCGGCAGCGGTCACCATCGACCGCACGGCACCCTCGGTGTCGACCATCGCGCCGGCGTCGGCCACCACCAGCGCCACGTCGTTCACCTACTCGGTCACCTTCAACAAGCCGGTCACCGGCCTGGCCGTCAACGACTTCTCGTTCACGGGTACATCGACGGGATGGAGCGTCACCGGCGTGAGCGGGTCGGGCAGCGGCCCGTACACCGTCACTGCCAGCGGCGGCACAATGCCGCCCGACGGCACCATCATCGCCGCGTTGGCCGGGGGTGCGGTGACCGATATCGCCGGCAACAGCGGCCCTGTGATGCCGAGCACTGCGTCGACGGTGACGGCCACGTACACCCTTACCAACACGGGTCGCCCGGTTGTCAGCGGCACGCCCAGCACTGGTTCGGTGATGACAACCACCGACGGCACCTGGAATGGCGCGACGCCGATCAATTACACGTACCAGTGGGAGACCTCGGCCGACGGCACCACCTGGGCCAATGGCACGGGCGCCGGGGCCACGACACCCAACTACACCGTGGGTGCGGGAGAGACGGGCCGCTTTGTGCGCTCGAAGGTGACCGCCACCAACGCCCGCGGGACGATCACCGTGGCGTCGAGGGCTCTAATCGGCAGCCCGGCCACCACGCCCACGCTGCTTGCCTTCAGGGCCGACCAAGCCACCACCAATGCCAGCAGCACCACGTTCACGCTCATGTTCCAGAGCGTGCCCACCGGGCTCACGGCGACGAAGTTCACAGTGGGCGGTACGGCGACCGGCTGGACCGTGCAGTCGCTCAGCGGATCGGGCGCCGGTCCATACACCATCACCGTGGGTGGCGGGTCGACCACCGCGGGCACGGTTGTGCTGAGCCTCAACCCGGGCGCCGTCATCGTTGACGGTGCGGCCTACCCGTCGGCGCTCACTGGGGCGGCCACCAGCACGGTGATCGATCGCACCGCACCGGGCGTGGCGTCGTTCACGCCGACGGCGACGACCTTCAGCACCACCAGCACCACCTACAGCCTCATGTTCGACGAGCCGGTGACCGGCCTCGGCACTGGCGACTTCAGCGTGGGCGGAGCATCGACGGGCTGGACCGTGTCGGGCGTGTCGGGGAGTGGCGCCGGCCCGTACACCGTCACGGTGTCGCACTCCGGTACGCCTGCCGACGGCACGGTGACGCTGGGGCTGAACAGCGCCACCGTCACCGATCTGGCCGGCAACACCGGCCCCGCGGCGGCATCCAGTGCCCAGATCATCACCGGCCAGTTCGCGCTGGTGAACACCGCACTGCCCTTGGTGACCGGTGCCATCGTGGCTGGCACCCCGGTCCCGACCGACGGCGGTACGTGGGTGGGCGCTCCCACCATCACCTACGCGTACGACTGGCAGGTGTCGAGTGACATGACCAGCTGGTCGGCCGCATCGGGCAGTGGCCAAGCCACCTCCACGTACACTCCGGTGGCCGGAGATGTGACCAAGTACGTGCGCGTGCGTGTAACGGCCACAAACGGCCGCGGATCACTTACCGCCATGTCGCGTCCCATGCAGACGCAGGTCATCGCGCCCAGCAACCCCAGCGCACCCACACCATTCGTGGTACCCGCAGGCGTGACGCAGATGCCGTTTGACGTGCGCGGTGCCTCGGGCGCGGCCGCAACGTCAACGAGTGCAAACGCCGGTACCGGGGGCCTGGGCGGTCGTGTGACGGGTGTGCTGTCGGTGACTCCGGGCGAAACGCTGCAGGTGTACGCCGCCCGGGCGGGATCGTCGGCAACCACCAATGGACCACTCAACGCCGTGGGTGGTTGGAATGGCGGCGGCGGGGTGACCCCGGGCGCGGCCGGCGACTTCGGTGGCGGTGGTGGTGGTGCCAGTGACATCCGCGTGGATGGCGGTGCCGCACTCACCGGCGCGTCGGGGAGTGACCCGCGTCTGGTGGCTGCAGGTGGTGGTGGTGGTGGTGGCTACGGCAGCCCAGGTGGCCCGGGTGGCCTCACCACGGCTGCCCCCGGTGGCCCGGGCGCCAGCGGCAACGGTGGCGGCGGCACGCCCAACGCCGGTGGCGCTGCGGGCGGTGGCGCCGCGACAGCGGGCACCTTCGGCACAGGTGGAAATGGCGTGGGCCACACGCAGGGCGGCGGCGGCGGTGGCGCCGGCTGGTTCGGTGGCGGCGGTGGTTACCTGGGTGCCGGTGGCGGCGGATCGTCGTACGCCAGTGCTTCGCGGGCATCGAGCGTGCAGCACGCTGCAGGCGTCAATAGTGGCGATGGCGCCATCAACATCTCGTACGTGCGCGGCACCAACGTGCTCGCACTCACGCCGTCGTCCACGACCGTCAACGGCACGTCGCTCACCTACGCAATCACCTTCGATGGCAACGTGTCGGGGCTCACCGCATCGAGCTTCTCGCTCAGCGGCACCGCCACGGGCTGGAGCGTGCAGTCGGTCACCGGGCTCGGGGCCAACTACACGGTGACCGTGGGCGTCGGATCGGGCACCGTCACCGACGGCACCCTGCTGCTGCGCCTCAAGGGGTCGTCGGCCACCGACGCGTTCGGTGGACCCGCGCCCGGTGCGGCCTTCAATGCCGCGAGCGTGACGATCGACCGCACGGCGCCCGCGGTGGCATCGGTCACCCCGGTGGGCGCCACCACCACCAACGCGTCGTCGGTCGCCTACACGGTCACCTTCAGCGAGCCGGTGAGTGGGTTTGACGCTTCGGATGTGACCAGCACGGGCGCGGCCACCGGGTGGACCGTGGCATCAGTGGTGGCCGCGGGCGGTAATGCCTACACGGTCACCTTCGACGGGAGCTCGGGCACCGATGGCACCATCGTGCCGCGCATCACCGCGAACGGAGCGGCTGACGTCGCGGGCAACACCGGGCCGCCCACGGCGTTCGCCGGCGACACGGTCACCGTCGACCGCGTGACACCCACGGTCCAGTCGTTCACCGCCACCACGCCCACTCGCGCATCGAGCATCGCCTACACCCTCACCTTCAGCGAGCCGGTGAACGGCCTGACCGCGGCCGACTTCACCGTGGGTGGCAGCTCGGCCGGCTGGACGGTGTCGAGCGTGTCGGCCCCGAGCGGCACCACCTTCACCGTGCAGGTTGCCAAGACCGGACCCACCGATGGCACCGTGGTGCCCACCCTCGGCGTGGCCACCGTCACCGACATGGCGGGAAACACTGGCCCGGCCACCGGCGCCACCGGCACCATCGTGACGGTTGACCGCACCGCACCCGTCGTGTCGGCGTTCAATGCCGCCACGCCCACGCGCGGCAGTCCCATTGCCTACACCCTCACCTTCAGCGAGCCCGTGTCGGGTCTTGCAGCCAACGATGTCTCGATCGGTGGAACCTCGAGCGGCTGGACCGTGGCGTCGATTACCGGTTCGGGCGCCACCTACTCCGTGAATCTCGCTAACTCATCGCCGAGCGATGGCACCGTCACGCTCACGCTGGCATCGGGTGCCGTGAGCGATCCGGCTGGCAACACGGCGCCAGGTACCGCCACACCGGCGAACACCGTGACGTTCGACGGCACGCCGCCCACGGCGGCATGGACCCCACCGGCCACGCCCACCAACTCCGCTGCGCCCGTGTTCACCCTCAACTTCGGTGAGCCGGTGAGCGACATCGCGGCCGGCGACTTCATCAACCAGGGCACGGCCACCGGCTGCACATTCACGCCGTCCGCATCGTCCGGCACCAGCATCACCGTGAGTGCCAGCGGCTGCTCGGAGGGCACGGTCATCGCGCGCCTCGCGGCCGACGCAGTGACCGACGGGGCCGGGAACACCGGCCCGGCCGTGGCGCAGGATGCCCCGAACATCACGATTGACCGCACGGCCCCTGGAGTGAGCGCATTCGTGAGCAGCAGCGCCACGCCCACCAACTCCGGCACCGCCACCTTCCGTGTGACCTTCGACTCTCCGGTGACGGGGCTCATCGCCTCTGCGTTCACGCCCACCGGCACGTCCACGGGGTGGACGGTCGATTCGGTCTCCGGCTCGGGCGCCGGCCCCTACGCCGTGACCGTATCGGCCGGATCTCCCACGAGCGGCACCCTCGGCCTCAACCTCGCATCGCGGACGGCACTCGACACTGCCTCCAATGCCGGTCCCAGCGCTACGGCAAATGCCAACGGCACCATCACCATTGATGTGACCCCGCCAGATTCGCCATCGTTCACGTCGGGTCCGAGCGGACCAACCAACGTGGCCACAGCCACGTTCGTATTCACCGGGGCCGCCGCAGGCGATCACTACGAATGCCAAGTGGATGGCGTCGGTGCGTGGGCGCCCTGCGTGTCGCCCAGGGCATTTGCCTCGCTTGCCGATGGACCCCATGCTCTGGGTGTGCGTCTCGTGGATGCCGTGGGCAACCCGGGCACCCCGATGGTGCGGAACTACGTGGTTGACACCGCGCCGCCGGTGAGTGCCGTGACGATCTCGACCGGCCCCGCCGCGTCATCATCGGTGTCATCCGCATCGGTGTCATTCACCTTCATCGGCGCCGGCACGGGCGAGGCCTACTCGTGCCGTATCGACGGCGGTGTATGGGCCGCGTGTGACACCGCCAGTGACCCGGGCGCGCAGGCCTACACCGGCTTGCAGGATGGGTCGCACACCTTCGAGGTGACCACCACCGACGACGCCGGCAACCGTGGGCCGGTGACACGCCGCACGTGGACGATCGACACCGTGGCACCCACCAACAGCCCGTCCATCACGTCTGGTCCCGCGACCCCCGGCAACAACGACACGCCCGCCTTCGCATTCGGTGGCGCAGCCACCGGTGAGACCTACGTGTGCGCGATCAACTCCGGCGCCTTCGTGCCCTGCACCAGCCCGTTCACCGCCAGCGCGCTCACTGACAGCACTTACACCTTCAACGTTGCGCTGGTGGATGCCGCGGGGAACCAGGGCCCGGTCGCCACCACCACGTTTGTTGTCGACACCACGCCGCCCTCCACAACGCCCAGTATTTCGTCCTCCCCCAGCGACCCCAGCAATAACCCCACGCCGTCCATCACCTTTACGGGCGTCGGCGCGGGTGAGGCATACCAGTGCCAGGTGGCGTCGGGCACATGGTCGGCATGTACAAGCCCGAGGGGTATTGGACCGCTGGCAGATGGGTCGGTGGCATTCCGGGTACGCCTGATCGACACCGCGGGCAACGCCGGCAGCGCTGCCGGCGCCACGTGGACCGTCGACACCGTGGCTCCCGCCGTGCCCACCCTGGGGCGGACGCCGTCGGCCGCGCTGGTCAGGTCCACGTCAGCATCGATCACCATCACCCGCGCCGAGGCCGACGGCACACTCCAGTGCTCGCTCGATGGCGCGGTATGGGCTGGGTGCACCAGTCCGCAGGCGCTGAGCAGCCTGGCTGACGGCAGCCACGCCATGCGCGTGCGGCAGGTGGACGGGGCCGGCAATCTGGGCGCCGTCGCAACCAGCACCTGGGTGGTTGACACCATTCCGCCAAGCGCGGCACCCACCATCACGGCTGGTCCGAGCGGTGGCGTCAACGTATCCACCGCCAGCTTCGCCTTTACGGGCGCCGGTACCGGTGACACCTACGAGTGCGATGTGGACGGCGGTGGCTTCGCCGCCTCGTGCACCTCGCCGCACGCCCTCAGCGGGGTGTCGGAGGGAGCACACACCTGGTCGGTGCGGGTTGTGGACGCCGCGGGCAACACGGGCCCTGCGGCAGTGCGCACGTGGACGGTGTACCTGACGCCGCCGGGCGCACCGGCTGGTGGTGCCATCGCGCCGTCCACGTCGAACACGCAGAGCACGTTCACCTTCACGGGCGCCACAACCAGCACCTTCCAGTGCCGTCTCGACTCCGTCACCTGGGCGGCATGCACGAGCCCATTCACCACGCCGGTGCTGCCCAATGGCTCGCATACCCTCGAAATCCGCCAGGTGGACGGCGGCGGAAACATCAGCGCACCGCCGTATCTCACGTACACGTGGACCATCCGCTCGGGCGCCCCCGCCAGCGTGGTGTTCGGCAACGTCCCGGCGAGCCCCACCAATGCCACCACGGCGGCACCCACCATGACCGTGAGCCCCGACGTGCCCGGCCAGTTCACCTACTCGCTTGAGTGCCGGGTAGACGGCGGCGGGTGGCAGATGCCCTGCCCGGTCACCGGAACGCACCCCGGCCCGCTCACCATGTCGTTCAGCGGCCTTGCCGAGCGCGATCACACCCTGTTGGCACGCCAGCGGCAGACGGCGGCCGATAGCAGCACCGCAGTGAGCGTGGAGACGAGCATCCTCTGGACGGTCGACCTCACGCCACCCGACGCGCCCAGCATCGGCAGCCGCCCGGCCGACCCGACCAACCAGACGTCTGGCACGTTCGCAATCGCTGCGCCACCCGGAACGACGCTCGAGTGCCATTTGGGTGGCGGCCAATGGACGGCGTGCACCAGCCCAGCCCCGGTGAGTGGCCTTGCGGATGGCAGTCACACGTTCGAGACGCGTGCGGTGGACCACGCGGGCAACCGCAGCACACCGGCATCCGTCACCTGGACCGTCGACACCGTGGCACCCGCAGCGCCCTCCTTCTCGGCCGAGCCTGCGGCAGACTCGCCGTCGTCATCCGCCACGTTCGGCTTCACGCTTCCGGCAGGCGGGGCCTCAACCGTGTGTTCGCTGGACAACGCACCGCCGGTACCCTGCGCTGCGCCGTATACCAGTTCCAGTCTCGCCGATGGCACGCACACCATTGGCGTAAGCGCGGTGGACGCCGCCGGCAACGTCGGCCCTGCAGCCTCATTCACGTGGACCATCGACACCACCGCACCGGCGTCTGCCCCGGGCATCGCCAGCGGGCCGAGCGGCTCCACTCGGGATCTTGCATCGATGTTCACCTTCACGGGGGCCGCCGCCCGCGAGGCGTACGAGTGCAACCTCGACGCATCGGGATGGCTGCCGTGCGCCACGCCGTACACCACGAGCGCCCTCGGCGAGGCCCCGCACACCCTGGTGGTGCGCATCAGCGACGCAGCAGGCAACGTGAGCCCCACCGCCACGCGCCACTGGACCATCGACCGGACGCCACCTGCGGGCCATGCCACCATCGACAGCGCGCCCACGAATCCGTCATCGAATGCCACGCCGCGGTTCACCTTCAGCGGCGTGACCACCCCCGAGTCCTACTCGTGCCGGGTTGACGGCGGTGGCTGGGGCCCCTGCACCAGTCCGTTCACCCTGGCGTTGCTCGCCGACGGAACGCACACCTTCGAGGTGGCCCTCACCGACGAGGCCGGCAACATCGGTGCCACCACCGCGTACTCGTGGTTCGTGGACACCGTGGCTCCCACAGTGAGGCCGAGCATCCTCACGGGCCCGGGCACCTTCAGCAAGGATCTGACTCCGTCGCTCACATTCGCCGGTGCGGGCGTGGGCGACACCTACGCCTGCGCGATGGACACCGGCCAGTACAGCGACTGTGAGAGCCCGTACACATCGGCGCAGCTCGCCAGCGGTTCCCACACCTTCCACGTGGCCCTGCTGGATGCCGCCGGCAACCGCGGCCCCGACGCCACGCGCACGTGGATCACCATCGCCGATCCGCCCGTGACCGTCCCGGTCATCACGTCCGGTCCCAACGGTGCCACCGGCGACGCGACACCGAGATGGGCGTTCACTGGCGCCGGCGCCAATGAGACCTACGAGTGCCAGATGGATGGCGACCCGTTCAGCGGATGTACCAGCCCGTTCACCTCACCGCGCTTGGCAGATGGCCCGCACGTCTTCGAGGTGCGCACCGTTGATCAGGCCGGCAGCGGCGGTACAGCGCTCACCCGGAACATCACGGTGGACACCGTGGTGCCCGGTGAGCCCTCGGTGTCAGGCGCGCCGTCCGGTGCCACCAGCGCCACCGCTGTGAGCGTGAACATGTCGGGCGAGCCCGGCGCCACCTTCGAGTGCAAGCTCGACTTGGGTGGCTGGGTGCCCTGCACTTCGCCCTTTACGGCAAGCGGGCTTGCAGATGCCATCCACACGCTGCAGATGCGCTCGCTCGATGCCGCGGGCAATGTCAGCAGCGTGGTCACCAGCACGTGGACCGTTGACACCACTGCGCCGGCAGCGCCGACGGTGGGCAACCGCCCGGTGAGCCCCACCAGCCAGACGAGTGCCAGCCTCGCACTCACCCCGGCCGAGCCCGGCAACACGTTTGAGTGCCAGATAGACGGCAGCCGCTGGGATCTCTGCACCAGCCCGCTCGCGCTATCTGGTCTCTCCAACGGATCGCATGTGGTCAACGTGCGCGCGCTCGACGCCGCGGGCAATACGAGCTCGCCCGTTGGGGTCACCTGGACCGTGGACACGATTGCCCCGGCCTCGGCGCCGGGCATCGCGGGCGTTCCCACCGCCATCACCCAGAGCAGCGCGCTCTCAGCGACCCTCACGGGCGAGCTTGGCACCACCTTCCAGTGCCGCGTCGATGGCGCGGGCTGGAGCACGTGCACCGGTCTGGTCACGCGCAGCGGGCTTGCCGATGGCACGCACGTCATCGAGGCGCGCCTGCTGGATACCGCGGGTAATGCCGGCCCGACGTCCCGCCAGTTGTGGACCATCGACACCACCCCGCCGCCCGACCCGCCGTCGATCGCTGACATCCCGGCGGTGACGGCCAACAGCTCGCCCACGTTTACGTTCACCGGTGACGGCACCACCACGTTCCAGTGCCAGGTGGATGGAGGCATCTGGGCGGTGTGCACCAGCCCCTTCACCACAGATCCTCTGCTTGACGGTGCACACACAGTTCAGATGCGCCAAATTGATGTCGCAGGGAACATGGGGCCGGTTGCCACCACGTCGTTCACCGTTGATACCAACGCGCCGCCTGAGGTGGTCGTTACCGGGATCCCGGCCAGCCCCACGCACGCCACCTCCGCCACGCTCGCGTTCGCCATCGAGCCGGATGCAGTTCTTGAGTGCCGTGTAGATGGGGGCACCTGGCAGGACCCCTGCCCGTTCAACCCGCTCACGATCTCGGGCCTCACCCAGGGTGCGCACGAGGTTGTGGTGCGCCAGCACGACACGGCAACGCCACCCAACTACTCGTATGAGACCGCCATTCGCTGGATGGTTGACACCACGCCGCCGCTCGCCCCGGGTACGGCACCGCGCCCGGCCAACCCCACCAACACTCCCGATGCGAGTATTGGGATCACGAGCGAGCCCAACACGGTGACCGAGTGCCGGTTCCTCGGTGGCATCTGGCAGACGTGCCCCAATCCGGTCACGTACTCCGCACTTGCTGACGGCTCGTACGTACTCGACGTCCGCAGCACCGATACCGCGGGGAATGTCAGCGCCCTCTCCACGGTGAGCTGGTCCGTTGACACTTCGCCACCCACTGGCGCCGCCGCCATTACCTCGGGTCCGTCCAACCCGTCGTCGTCATCGGTGGCGGCGTTCAACTTCACTCTCGGTGCCGATGGTGCAGCCGCCCAGTGCTCGCTTGATGGCGCTGAGTGGGCACTGTGCACGTCGCCGGCCACCTACACGGGAATTGCTCCGGGCAACCACGCCCTGCGCGTCCGCATCCTCGATACCGCAGGCAATGCCGGCGCCAACATCACCAGCGCGAGCTGGGAGATGTTCGTACCGCCGAACCCGCCAGCAGGGGCGCCAGGTGTTCAGCTCAACGGCGGGGCCGCGTATGCCACTGATCGTCAGGCGATCGCCGACATCGTCTGGGTCCCGGGGACGCGCTACATAGAACTGTCCACCCGGGCCGACTTCGCTGGTGCGGTACGCAGCCCGATCTCCACCCAGGAGGCATGGACCCTCGCAGCCGGTGGGGCGGGCACCCGCACGGTGTATTTCCGCTTCCTGGATGCCTCCGGGAGAGTCATCTCAGGCGGGTCGGCATCGATCTACCTCGACGCCGACCCACCGGTGGTGGCGGGCATCGCCCTCGCACTGGGCACGGGTGATTCGGTCACCGTGACGCCCGCCATCACCGATACCGGGAGTGGCGTCGCCTCGTGGCAGGCAACCGCTGATCCCGCGACCCCGGGCGCGGTGCTGTCGGCATCCCGCACCAGCACGACGGTGACTGCGCCCGACGGCGAGACTGTGTATGTACGCGGTATCGATCGCGCGGGCAACGTGTCGGCGTGGGTCAGCGCAGCAGTGCCCGCGCGGGCGACGACGCCGTCCCCGGGGACAACTCCGGCCGCGCCTGCGACGCCGCCGCAGGCCACCATCGTGCTCACGGGCACCACGGTGAATAGCTCTGGCGACGCCGAGGTGGGCACTACGTGCCGCAGCGCCAGTGGGCAGTGCCACATCAGGATGGTGTTCCTGATCGGTGGCGTTCCAGTGTCCACCACTGACGGTGTGGTGCCCGACGGCCAGAGCCGGTCGATCGTGTTGAAGCTGCCCGCCACCCTGCAGCGTCGACTTGCGCGAATTGGCACGATAAAGGCCACCGTTCGCAGCGAGGTCACCACTGACGGTGAAACGAACACGGTTGATCAGATGATCAGCCTGGTGGCGCCCGATGCCAAGCAGGTCGTGCAGGCACGCGCGGCCGCGCTGAAGGGCTCACATGATTCGCTGACCGTGGCCGCCCGCTGTAAGGGCTCGCTGGCCGCTCGATGCCGCGCAGATGTGGTGTTGCAACTGGTGGGGGTCGATGGCAGCCGCCACGCGGCGAACCAGGCGACGTCGGTGGGGAAGGCCCACATGGAGGGTGCCACCGGCACCCGGATGGGGGCGAAGATCGTGCTCACCGCAAAGGGTAGGCGACTTCTCAAGACGCACGGCATGCTGCGCGTGCGGCCCGTCATCACGGTCGCCGGGAAGGCTTTCCGGGGCCCCGTGGTGACCTTGGGCGGCATCACCGCTGGCGACTGGATCCGCAAGGTGCTCGCTGAGCTCGATCGTCATGGGCTCGCCCGCACCGACCTCAATGCTGTGCTCGATCAGGTGCAGGCTGGCACCATCTCGCCGCAGGACGGTGCCGATGCCATTGAGAAGGACATCCAGCCCGCGCGCGAAGATACGCTCGCCCGCCTGCGTGCACTCACCCCACCACCTGCACGTCTCGCGCCAATCAGTCGCGAGGTGCTGTCCGCATTTGCCGTGTCGCTGGCCGCCGACAAGGCCACCGCCGGGCACCTCCGCGCGGGCGGCCTGCCGACCAACGACCCCAACTCACCACTGCATGTGCGTGCATCGGCCATCAAGTCGAAGCTGATGGCCGATCTTGCCGCAGCCGCGAAGCCCTTTGCCATCACGGTGCCGCAGGCCCGAAGCCTGTGGCCCTAGCCGGGCTGCGTTACCCGCCGGGCGGCTGCGTGCTCTGCGCCTTGGCGAATATGTCCGCCTCACGCTTGCGGGACGGGTAGAAGAACACCACCACCAGCGCTCCGAGCACCGACGAGATGAGGGCCAGCATGATGGCCGCAGTCTTCCCGTCCGTGAATGCCTGGTTGGCGGCCTCAATGAGTTTCTGCCCATCGGCCGGTGAGTACCCCTCGGCCACGCGCTGGGCACCGGCATACGACGAGCCCACCTCCTGGGCCGCGCGTGCACCGACGGCCTGCGCCTGATCGGGCGGCAGTTTCGTGAAGGCCTTCGTGAAGTAGTCGGCATAGGCGAATGTGAGCAGGGCCCCGAGCAGCGCCTGGAACACCGCTCCGCCCAGATCCTTGGTGAGGTCCGAGGCCGACGAGCCCATGCCGGCGCGCGACACGGGGAGCGACGCCGTGAGCGACCGGCTGGCCGGTGCGCTGGCAAGCCCCACACCGATACCCATGAAGCAGTAGGCCAGGATGACCCAGCCGATGTTCGCGCCCGGGTTCCAGGTGAACACCATCACGACGAACCCAAGCGATGTGATCGTGAGCCCCAGTGCGAGGGTCACGCGGGTGCCCGCCGTGTTCATAAGGCGATTGGTCACAGGGATCATTCCCATGAGAAGGATCCCCATGGGAAGCACCATCAGCACCGCCTCAAGCGGGCTCTTGCCCAGCACATCCTGCGTGAACTGCTGGCCGATGAACAGCGCCCCGATGAGTGCTCCGAAGGCGGTGAGGCCGCCCACGAACGCCACCCAGAACGACGGCACCTTGGCGGCGCGCAGGTCGAACAACGGGTAGTCCACATGCAGTTGCCGCCACGCAAAGAGCGCTCCCGTGACGATTGCGATGCCGAACAATGCGAGCACGGTGGGAGTGATGCCCTGCGCCGACAGCACGATTCCCAGCACGAATGTGCTCACCATGATCACCGACAGGATGCCGCCGGGGTGGTCCACCTTCTCGGAGTGCTCGCCGGCGTGCTTGGGCACCAGCCACCAGGCCAGGCCGACGACTGCGATCGAGAACGGCACGGTGATGAGAAAGACCGATCCCCACCAGAAGTGCGCCAGGAGGATGCCTCCCAGCACGGGGCCAAACACCGAGGTGCCGGCCCCGACGCCCGCCCAGATGGCCATTCCCCTCGTCATCGCCTTGCCGCTCCACAGCGCGCGCACCAGCGACAGCGTGGTGGGGTAGAGCATGCCGCCGGCCACGCCCACCAGCATCTGCGCGGCAATGAGCATGGCGGGGCTGCCGGCAAACGCCGACATGATGGAGAACGGCACCGACAGTGCGGCGCCCAGCAGCAGCAGCTTGCGCCGCCCGTAGCGGTCGCCCACCGCACCCAGATACACCACCGTCGCGGCGATGGCGATCTGGTACGCGTCGGTGATGCCGGTCAACTGGCCGTTGGTGGCATGGAGCGCGCGGCCGATGTCGGGCAGCGCCACGTTTGAGATCGACGTATTGATGTTGGCCACCACCGCACCGAGCACCAGCGTGAGCAGCACCAGCGCGCTGCGCGCTGGCCTGCGGTCGCCTGTTGCCGGAGCTGCCGTGGCTGCGCTCACGGCCCAACAATGTCAGCCCCCGCGTAGCATCGCGGGCGTGAGCCACCTCACTGAACTGATGCACAAGGGACACACGGTCGATGCGGCCGCCCTCAAGCGACACCTTGGCCGCATCCTCACGTATGCCGTGATGCTGCTGATCATCTTCGGCATCATCAAGTTGGTACCCAAGGTATGGGCCGATGTGGAGGCTGGCAATCCCTGGATGGTTGCCCTTTCCGTCCCATTCGAGATCCTGTCGGTGGCCGGGTACGTGCTGCTGTTCTGGGCGGTCTATGGGGCTGCTGCGCGTCGCGGCACGCAGGGCGTTGACACCCCCACTCGTCCACTGGGCCTGCGGGAGAGCATGCAGCTCACCACCAGCCGCCTTGCTCTGGGCGACACGCTGCCGGGCGGCGGCGCCACTGGGTTCGCTGTGCAGTTCTGGGCACTCAGCCGCGCGGGATTCAATGCCGCGCAGATCTCACGCACCACCACCGCATTCCTGGTGCTGAGCAACACCGTCATGACGGTGATGATCTTCGTGCTCGGCATTCTCATCGGCGCGGGGATTACGCAGGGGCACCTGCACCCGGCCATCACCTGGATTTCGGCCGGCCTGGCGCTGGCGGTCATGATCACGCTGCTGATGTTCGCGAGGAAGGGCCGCGACTTCGTGCCGCCCGACCCTGCCGACGAGAAGCCCATCACGGGCCGTTTTGCCAAGACGCGCACCCTCATGCGTCAGGTGGGCGACCGCCTGCCCCCTGGCGCCAATGACGCCATGCACATCATCCGCCGCCCGTGGGCCATCGTCGGAATGCTCGCCAACCCGGGCTTCGACTTTTGCGCCTTCTATCTGGGAATCGCGTCGGTGGGTGAGCCGCTGCCCTTGTCGATCATGCTCATGGCGTACTTCATCGGCCAGGTGGGGTCGCTGGTGCCGTTGCCTGGTGGCATCGGTGGCGTGCAGGGCCTGGCCATCGGGGTGCTGGTGGCGGGCGGCGCCGATGCGAGCGCGGCCACGGCCGGCGTGCTGGTGTGGACCGGCGTGGCACTGGGCACACAGATCGTGTGGGGCATGTGGCAGTACATCGGCCTTCGGAAGTCCATCAAGCAGTGGCAGGCAGAGGGCACCACCCCGCCCGCGGCACCCGCCTAACTGGAGACCCCACAAGCGTCACGTGCCGCCACGACCACCCACCTGTGCACATTTGTAGCGGCGACTGACCCCACCCGGGGTCTGACCCCCAATGCGCCCCCACGCGTGCACTCGGCCGTGGCAAAGCATGCACAGTTGTAACGGTGACTGACCCCATCGAGGATCGGATTCCATCTCGGATCTGGCGCACCGCTGGGGCGTACGCAGGGCGTGCACATTTGTGTCGGCGACTGACCCCACCCGGGGTCTGACCCCAGGCGCCCACCTTTTCGTGCACCCACGTGTGCGGAAGCGTGCACATTTGTGACGGCGACTGACCCCGCCCGGGGTCTGACCCCAGGTATGCCGTGCGTGTGTACCTCGGCCTTTGCAGGTCCATTGCGCAGTGGCGGGCAAAGGCCCGCGCCGCGCCCGCGGCAATCGCTGAGATCGCCCCGCACCCTCGGCATGCCCGGTTCGAGCCACTATCTGGCGGTTCCGGGATGCCATCAGTTCATCGCCGCAGCATTGACGCGGGGTGCTGGCATCCATAGGGTCGGCGTG
>Ga0194059_1000442_pt1 | contig 19814 bp, 27 predicted proteins | sample SepL6211m_MetaG_FD_163426 | JGI IMG/M metagenome (GOLD analysis project Ga0194059, IMG submission 163426) | Anoxic zone freshwater microbial communities from boreal shield lake in IISD Experimental Lakes Area, Ontario, Canada - Sep2016-L626-11m | ecosystem: Environmental > Aquatic > Freshwater >... | reverse complement strand
AGGGCTTCGAGATCGGCTCAGGTTTTGCCGGCACCCTGCTCAAGGGCAGCGAGCACAACGACGCCTTCCTGGCCACCAGCGACGGCTCGCTGAGCACCGCCACCAACAACTCCGGTGGCATCCAAGGCGGCATCAGCAACGGCGAGCCGATCGTGATCCGGGTGGCCTTCAAGCCCACCGCCACGATCCGCAAGGAGCAGCAAACGATCGATTCCGAGGGCAATGCCACCACCCTGGCGGCCAAGGGCCGCCACGACCCCTGCGTTTTGCCGCGGGCCGTGCCGATGGTGGAGGCGATGGTGGCCCTGGTGCTGGCGGATCACCTGCTGCGCCAACAGGGGCAGTGCAGCCTCTGGTGAGAGGAGGGGGTGACCTTCCTGTTTTCGCCGCCGACTTGGCCCGACACCTGTCCAGGCGATAGTCGTGCGCAACCGCCTGACCACACCCACCAGCTCTCATAGGAACTGGACCACTGATGGGGGTCACGTCAGTGGAGGCCTTGCCGGCGGAGCCCCCCCCTAGATCTCCTCCAGATCCACCGTCAGGCCGGGCCACTGCCCCACCTCAACAACCATCCAAGGTCGTAACGTACGAAACGTACGCTTTGAGTCCATCATGGGTGAGCTCACGGTGAGCCAGGCACGCGAGAACCTGGCGGAACTGATCGACAGCACGCAACGCAGCGGCGAACCGGTGGTGCTCACCCGCCACGGCCGCCCGGTGGCCGTGGTGCTGGATCACGCCCTGTTTGAGCGGCTGGTGGCGGCCGCCGACGACACCAGCGACCGCCAGGCCCTGGCCTTGGCCCGGGCGGACGACGACACGGTGCCGTGGGAGCAGGTGAAGGCCGATCTCGGGTTGCTCTGAGGTCCGTAGGCCCGTGACCCAGCGCTACGACGTAAGGCTGGCGGGGCGAGCCGTCCGCTCGCTCGCCCAATTGCAACGGCAGGAGCAGCTGCGCATCCGCGCCGCCATTGATCTGCTAGCCGAGAATCCCAGGCCACCAGGCTGCGTGCCGCTTCATGGAGAACCCGGTGTGTTCCGGGTGCGGGTGGGGGATTTCCGGATCCTCTATGAGGTGTTGGATGGGTTGCTGTTGGTTCAGGTGGTGCGGATCGGGCACCGCCGGGAGGTCTACCGCTGAGGGGTCCCCAGCTCTGGCAGTTTTTCATGGCGGTGACGTCGCCAGGCTCTGCCCCATTCCAGCTGATAGCGGCATGGGCCAAGGAAGCCCCTAGCCTGCAGCCATGACAGCCGTGTTGCCCTCCGACAGGCAGCCCTTCCGGCTTGGGCCAGGACTTGAGGATGGGGCCATCGAACGGGCCCTGGCTTGCCTGGGTCAAGATCCGGAGGTCCAGAGCCTTGTGCTGTTCGGCTCCCGCGCCCGGGGCGATGCCCGCGCCGGCTCCGATCTCGACCTGCTGGTCATTGTGCGGGACCCCCTCACCCCGGAACGGGAGAAGCAGCTGCGCCACCGGGCCCGCGCCCTGCTGCCGGTGGACCTTGACCTGCTGATCAGCGACGCCGCCAGCGACGCCCACTGGGCCGAATCCCGCTGGCATGTGCTCGGTCACATTCACCACGAAGGGGTGCCGCTCGATGCCTCCTGAAGAGGACCTTGCTTACTGAGGGAGAAGCAAGGGCCAATGCCAGCCCTGGTAGGCGTAGGGGGCCCTTTAAGGCCTCACTCCGCAGGGCTGTCGGCACCGGTGCCGAGGCCATTGTCCGTGCTGGGGTAGCTGATGGGGATGGGGGCCGTTGGGCTGGCCTTGGGGGCGGCGGCTTTGCTGGCCGAGCTGCCCATGCCCAAGCGAGTGACCGCCTTGGCCATGCGGCGTGCCGCCGGACTGGTGTTACTCCGCGGCTTGGCCCCGGTGATGGCGGTGCTGCGGGTGCGGGTGCGACGGGTGGTGGGAGCCGATGGGAGGGTGGCTGGTCCTGGGGTGACTGGTGCTGTGATCGCTACTGATGGGGTGTCGATTACAGGAGTCGTGTTGACTGCTGGAACCTCAAGAGCGGGTACTGGCGCCGCCGTGGCCTTGGCCCTGGAAGAGGCCTTCGGCTTGGTGGTGGGGGCGGCTTTGGCCCGTGATGAAGGGGCTTTAGCCCTGGAGGACTTGGCATTAACTGCCTCTGAGGTGTCCGACTTGGCTGGGGCGGCACTGCGGGTTGTCCTGGGCTTGGCGGCAGCCTTGGTGGTAGCCGTCTTGGTGGTAGCCGTCCTGGTGCGGCTCACGCTGGCCCGAGCCCTCGGTTTGTCCCCTTCGCCAAGGCTGGTTCGGGTGCGGTGCGCCAACACCAGCGCCCATTCGGCATCGCTGAGGTTGGCAGGTTTGGCCCCGTGGGTCTGGGCCACCTTGGCCGCTTTTTCGATGTCGGCGATCAGGTTTTGCCAGGAGGTGGCGAAGCGCTTATCGGATTGGGATTTGGCGCCGCTTTCGACCAGGGTTTCAATCACACCCTCCGCACTCACCTTCTTGCGACGCCGTTGGAAGATCTCCTTCTGCAACTGGGCAATGAGGGCATCTCCCTTCTCGCTGATCTGGATGGTGAGCTGAGACATAGAAAAACTGTTCACTGTCTCATCAGTAGCATTAAGAGGCGCAAACAGCAACCTTTCGCCGCCGGCTCAGGGCACAAGCGCGGCGATCAGCCTTCGCAGGTGGACAATCTGGTCCGGGTTGAGACCGCTGGTAAGGGGGGCCGAAGGGGTCATCAAGCTGGAGCCAAGGGCCACGGCATCAACTCCGGCAGCTAACCAAGGCAGAACGTCGTCGATCTGGAGACCACCTGCCGCGATGCAAAAGGGCAAGGGCTCCCCAAGGGGCTCCCGCAGACGCCGCCAGTAGCCAGGTCCAAGGCTGGAAGCGGGGAACAGCTTGACGATGGGACAGCCCAACTGGCGGGCCCGATCCACTTCGGTGGGGCTGAAGACGCCGGGCACCAGGGTGAACTGGAGCTGGGCGGCCAGGCGAATCATGGCGGGATCGAGGATGGGCGAAACGCCATAGCTCAAGCCGGCGGCGGCGGCACTCTCCAGGGCCGACGTCGTGCAGAGCGATGCCGCCCCCAGCCGCAGCCGGGGAAATTGGTCCGTGAGCTGGCGGCACTGTTCAACCCAACGGGGGCCGGACCGCCAGGCGATTTCGACATGAATAAACCCGAGGTCCTGAAGCGACGCCAGCAGGGGGCTGGCGTGCAAGGGACACTCGGGCCTGAGAACCAGCAGCAGGGGCTGGCGACGTAACGACGCGATCAGGGCGTTGGGATCAGACGTAGGACGCCACCGTCACATCACGGTTGATCAGGAGCTCTTGCAGCTGCTCAGCATCGACGGTTTCCTGCTCCACCAGCATTTCGGCCAGCTCATCGAGCACGGACCGGTTGGCATTGAGCACGTCGGTGGCGCGCCGGTAGGCATCGGCCACCAACTGGGAGACTTCGTCGTCGATGGCGGCAGCGGTGTCTTCCGAGAAATCGCGCTCGGCGGCGATGTCGCGGCCGAGGAACATGCCCCCCTGGGAGCGGCCGAGGGCGAGGGGGCCGAGCTTGTCACTCATGCCAAAGCGGGTGACCATCTGGCGGGCGACGCGGGCCACCTGCTGGAGATCATTGGAGGCTCCGGTGGTGACCTCATCGGCCCCGTAAACGATCTCCTCGGCGACGCGACCGCCAAGGGCGACGGCCATCTGGTTCTGGAGATAGGCACGGGAATAAAGACCCGATTCCATCCGCTCTTCGCTGGGGGTGAAGAAGGTGAGTCCGCCGGCCTGACCCCGGGGAATGATGCTGATTTTTTGCACCGGATCGTAATCCGGCATCAGGGCACCCACCAGGGCATGGCCGGATTCGTGATAAGCGACAAGGCGCTTGCGGCGTTCGCTCATGACCCGATCCTTTTTCTCGGGACCAGCCATGACGCGCTCAATGGAGTCGTTCACCTCATCCATGGAGATTTCGGTGAGCTGGCGCCGGGCCGCCAGGATGGCCGCTTCGTTAAGCAGGTTGGCCAGATCGGCACCGGTGAAGCCGGGGGTGCGGCGGGCGACCCGATCGAGGTCCACATCCTTGGCCATGGTTTTGCCGCGGGCGTGGACCCCCAGGATCTGGAGGCGACCGCTGTAGTCGGGCCGATCGACCACCACCTGGCGGTCAAAACGACCGGGCCGCATCAGGGCCGAATCGAGGACATCGGGACGGTTGGTGGCCGCGACGATGATGATGCCGTTATTGCCCTCAAAGCCGTCCATCTCGGTGAGCAGCTGGTTGAGGGTCTGCTCCCGTTCGTCATTGCCACCGCCGAGGCCAGCGCCCCGCTGACGGCCTACGGCATCGATTTCGTCGATGAAGACGATGCAGGGGGCATTTTTCTTGGCTTGCTCAAACAGGTCGCGGACGCGGCTGGCACCGACGCCGACGAACATCTCGACAAATTCAGAGCCTGAAATCGAGAAGAAGGGCACGCCGGCCTCCCCGGCCACCGCCTTGGCAAGCAGGGTTTTGCCGGTACCAGGAGGTCCCACCAACAGCACTCCTTTAGGGATCTTGGCGCCGACGGCGGTGAAGCGATCGGGGTTCTTGAGGAAGTCGACCACCTCGGTGAGTTCGAGCTTGGCGCCCTCAATACCGGCGACATCGCCGAAGGTCACCTGGGTCTGGGGCTCCATCTGGACCCTGGCCTTGCTTTTGCCAAAGTTCATGGCAGGATTGCCACCCCCACCCTGGGCCCGCCGCAGCAAGAAGAACAGTCCCCCCAGCAACAACAGGGGGAAGATCAGGCTGCCGATGGCCTGCTGCCAGGGGGCCGACTCCCGGGTGGGCTGAACGGCGATATCGACGTTGTGGTCGGTGAGCAGCTTGAGCAGATCGCGATCCGGAGCCAGGTTGACGACGGCGCGGCGGCCGTCGTTCTCGACGACCTGGGCCGAACCGCGATCGGGGGAAATCACTACCCGGGAGATTTCATTGGATTGAACCGCCTCAACAAAGTCGCTGTAGCGGAGAGTGCGGGGCTGGTTGGCGGGCTGCCTGGGGTCGAGGAAGGCCGTGCCGACTGCGATGCAGACGATCACCAGTAGTGCGTAGAGCCCTGCGTTGCGCCAGCTTTTCTTCACGGCTGCATCCTCATGGGAAGAATTTGTGATTAAGGAATGTTAACTGCCCCAGGGGTGGGGTTGGAGGCTCAGGCTGCGGCGCGGAGCACCTCCACCACGCTACGGAAGGCGAACCATTCGGGGATCTCCTCACCGCCCCGCAGCATCCGACGGAATTGGGTGCCACTGAGGTTCTTGACATGGAGGCCGCGGGCCTCGGCATGCTCGGCGGTGACGTAGCCCTCCTCCTCGGTATAAACGAGATTGAGGGATGGCACGGTTTCCATGCCCAATTCACTGGCGTGGTCCCGGGCGAAGTCCTGGGCCTCATAGGCACCGTAAAAGTCGGTGCCGCTAAGGCTGGACTTACAGCCCGCCATGTCACGACCGATGATGAAGTGCGTGCAACCGTAGTTTTTGCGGATCAACATGTGCTGCAGCGCCTCCCGCGGGCCAGCCATGTGCATCGAATAGGGCAGGTAGGCCCAATGAATGCGGGGGTTGTTCACCTCAGCCGCCAGCTTCTCGTAGGTCTGGAAGCGCACGGTGCCGGGGATGTCGTCGTCCTGGGTGGGCCCGCAGGTGGGATGGACCAGCACCACCGCCTGGCGACTGACGTTGGTGGCCTCCAGGGCGCGGGTGAACAGCTCGTAGTGGGCCCGGTGAATGGGATTGCGGCACTGAAAAGCCACCACATCCTGGCCTTCCGGCAGGGTGGCACGCACCTGGGCCGGGGTGCGGCAGGGGAAATCCCGCTGGGGCAGGGCCAGACCCTGGATCCGCCCGCCCAGGTAGTAACGGCCCCGTTCGCAGGCGATCATGCGCACCGCCGGGTGTTCGAGGGAAGTGGTGCCGTAACACCCCTTGGCCTCCTTGACCTTGTCGGGTTCCCAGCGGCTTTCCACCGTCAGCACCGCAAGGTCCTGGCCCCGGTAGGTGAGCAACAGGCGCTCACCGATGGCGATGCTGGCGTCATCGGTGTCAAAGACGATCGGCAGGCCGAACAACAGGCCGCTGCTGGTGCGGTTGGTCGCCACCACCGCTTCATAGTCCTCCTGGTGCATGAAACCCCGCAGGGGGGAGAACCCGCCGACGACCAGGAGTTCCACGTCGCAGGCATTGCGATCGCTGCAGGGAACGACCCGATCGACGGCGCCGCCCACGGCCTCCCGCTGGTCGGCCTCCACCATCAAGTCCACCAGGGTGCCGCCATGGGGGCGAATCAAGCCGGCAGCGGCACCTGTTGGAGCAAGGGACATGGCGGGAAAGGGGCGGGCCCGGGGACCCATAGGGGCATGGCAGCGATTCTCCCAGACGACACCCAATCGGGTCCAAAGGCCCGAAAGCCCACCGCGAAACCACAAAAAAAGGGGGGCCATGCCCCCCCCTGATCACGGGTGTGAACGATCAGGCCTTTTCAAGCCGTCCGTAGAGTTCGCCTGTGATCTTGACGTCAACGGCGGGCTTGGTGCCCATATCGGTGTCGGAGGGCTGAATGGCGCTGAACACCCCGGCGAATTCACCGGTGTCGCTGTCGACCTTGGTGATTGAGAAGCTCATGGTGCCGGTGCCATCGACATAGGCCTTCACCGTTTCCTTGCTGTACTCATCGCCAGCGGGCACCAGGCCCATGGCACTGCTGTAACCGGTGGTAAGGCCCCGACCCTTGGGATCGAGGAAGTTGCTGGTGCGATAGCTGGGGGCCCGGTAGTTGCCGGTGAAATCGGTGCTGGTGGTGAGGGCGTTACCGATGGAGTCGGCCAGCAGTTCCTTGGTGGAGAAGGTGAAGGGGATTTCTTCGCCGCCGGGGAGGAGCACCGTCACCGGCTGGAAGTCGATGCCACCGAGCTCCTTGAAGGTGAGTTTGTCGCCGTCGATGGTGAGGTCGCCGTAGACCTGATCGAGGCTGGAGGTGAAGCGGGTGAGGATCTTGCCCGTCACAAATTGGGCTTCCTGACGCTTGTTGGTGGGTTCACCCTTGACAGCCACCTCACTGGGATGGAGGCAGATTTCCTTGAGTTGATAGCTGGCGTTGGAATCGAGGGCAATCGAGCCACGGGCCGAATCGGGCAGCGTGGGGCAGTCGTTGGCCCGCCCGGTGTTGACGATGTCGTCGTAGGTGATGCTGGCACGATCCCCAGCCTTGGCCCCGCTGGTGCAGGCGGTGACCAGGGTCAGGCACAGCGCCAGCACGAGGGCCAGCAGGGGTCGGAAACGCATGGGGAGAAGAGCCGCAGAGATGCGTGGTGAACTGGGCTGGCGGGATCCTACCGGCGTCCCCCGTCCATGCCTGATAGGTTGCCACTGCTCTCAACAACCTGTATGAGAGAGCGGGGCATGGACAGCAGCGATCCGAGCGAGCCGCAGAGCCAGCAAAACCCAACAGCCAGCGATGATCTGGATGCCAAGGTGGCGTCCCTTGAGCAACTGGCCCAGGTGCTCAAGGACGATCCCCAGGCGTTGCTGCGGCTGCTGCGCCGGCTGGAGCAACTGCATCGCTCGATCCAGGATGGTCCCTTCCGCGCCAGCCTGCCCTCCGGCCGCAATGAGTTGTTCCGGCTGCTGGAGGACATGGAGCACAGCGGCGGCTGGCCCTACATCCCCCGGCTGCAGTTGCGCACCTTCATGGACCTGCTCCAGGTTCCCGCCGCCGTGGCAGCGGCGCAACCAACGCTGGAAAGCTGAGGTCAACGCCAGGGGTTGGCCCCAGGCAAGACCAGGCCGGGCCCTCAGGCGCACTCAGCCTCGGCGGGTTTGGCCCCAACCCAAGGCCCCCTCACTCCTCATCAAAGGGTTCCTGGTCCACCAGGTGCACGTAGGGGAAGGCCAGATCGGGGCGGTGAATCGCCAAGGACCGCAGCAGATGCCAGTCCTGGAGTCCGGCGAAGGGGGTCGGGTAATCGTCCTCCTCCAGCCGGGCGGCCAGCACCGCTATCGACTCCTCGTCAAAATTCGCCAGCTGCTCAGGGGTGATCGTGGGCTGGGGGTCTGCCATGGCTTGGACCTGGACGCACTAACGGTGATAATGGCCTGCGAAGGGGGGAATTAGCTCAGCTGGTAGAGCGCTGCGATCGCACCGCAGAGGTCAGGGGTTCGAGTCCCCTATTCTCCATTGGGGGGCATTCCTGCATAGCCTCCAACACCGCGTCGTAGGCATCGAGCCGGCGTGTGTCGCCCAGGCCCATCACCAGCAGATCTACATCCGAGCGGCGGCTGGCGCTGCTCCTGGCCCAGCTGCCAAACAACCAGAGGCCCTCTCGGGGTGGTGCCGCTCCACCAGGAGTTGCAGGGCCGGCAACAACTCGCTGCGCAGAGCCGGGGGCAGGTTGGCTGCCTGGATGGTGCCGGCGGCCAGAGGCTGAATTTCAGGGTTCATCGCTTGCCTTCATGGCCCTGTCCAGCTCGGCACCCTGGAGAATTCGCAGTTCGCCATCGATCTGCACGGCAATGCTGGTGCCGGTCTGACGGGCCAACTCCCGGGCCCGCTGGCCAGCGCGCAGCAGGGCATCAGAGACCCGCTGCAGGTCGGGATCTTGGCGCTCGGTGGTGAATCCTGCCGTCATGGTCGGCCTCCTTCGCTGAGCAGCCTCGGGGCTGGAGCCCCATTATCGATGCTCTGCCACTCGTTGACCAACGGACGGTAGAGGGCCTCGAAGTTGCTGAGCCCCGCCTTGAAGCGCCGGGCGATCACCTCTGGAGGGATCGAATGCCCGCCCTGACGCACGCGCAACTGAACTCGGGCCGCCGCTTGCTCAATCGATCGCAGCTGGAGAAAGACCAGCTTTACCGAGTATCCCAGGCTTTGCCAGGAGCGGATCCGATGGCCATAGCCCTTCCCCGCCAGCGTGGTTTCAAACGAAAAGCTGATCCCAGCTGCCCCGCAGCGATCGATCTCATGCAACATCAAACGCCCCGCCCGCCGCGCCGCCAGTTCCGGTGCAAATGGCGATAGGCCGGCGGCGATCAGATCGGCATTGATGAAGGTGGTGATGCCAACTTCGATAGGCAGAAACTCTCGGGCAAAAGTGGTTTTGCCGGCACCATTGGGGCCGGCAATGATGATGATCCGCCTTTCAGTCACGTAGACCCCAACTCATTCCGGTTGAAGTAGGGATGCCCATCTTGGCAGCTCGATAGGTTCTCGGTGTTATGCTTGCCCAGCAGATTGCGCTAGTTTCGCATTACCATATTTTACCGCAGCGATCTACGGCTCCAGTTCCCCCAATGTGCTGCTCAAGGCGGGCAACAGCCTCATCCATGACCCCGCCGGCCGTGGCGATGGCCAGCAGGGCTATCGCGTCGCCACAGGCGATGTGCACACGACAACCGCCAATCCAGCCGAGCTGATTCTGTTGGCTGAAGGCATGGCCTTCTTCTAGGGCTATGCCACAACGGTCCAGCAAGAGGGCAAAGCCCAGGAAGGCGCCCGGCAGGCCAGCTTCACCCTGGCCGTGCTGCACAACGCCTCTGGCCATGCCTCCACCAGCTGGCTCGAAAACGACGGCCAACGCTCCGAAGAACTCTGGTGTCCCCTCTGGGAAGAACCCGTCAGCTTTCAGGAATTGCGGGATGAACTGGCCCGGGTCTCCCTGCTGCCCCTGCCACGCCAGCTGCGCAACGGCACCGACTTCGCCCTCTTTGCCTCCCAGCTGGGGCGCCGCCATGGCCTCTCCGGCTTCGCCCGCTACTGCTTCCCGCCCAGGGTGGGGCAGGGCACCAAGATCCCCTCCCTAATCGAGGTCTTCCAGCTCCAAGACGACCAGGAAGATCGCAGCGATGCCCTGGCCGCCGTGGCCGGTTTTGCCACTGACGTGGTCAGCTGGCCCTGGCCTGCCATCGCAGCCAGTGATCCCCAGCGGTTGCTGCGGGCGGTGGCGGTGCCGGTGCATCCGCGCACGCTGGGGAGGGCGAAGGCTGGGGGGTGAGGGAGGTAGCGCGACAAAGCAGCAACAAAAGCAACAGGTTCTGGAGGGGTCTGGAGCCGCTGCCTTGGGTGCAGCTCTGGGTGCAGCTTGGGAACAAATGCCCTCGCAGGCCAGAAACAGAAGCCATTCACCGCAAGGCTTCTCTTGTTAGGGCTAATGCACCTCGTGCGGGAACAGCTGCTGCAGGTTCGCCCAAACGCCGTTGCGATCGATGGCAGTCAGCTGGCCCAACGGCCCAAGGATCAGGCGTTCATCCAGGGTGAAGAGCTTTAGGCGCACGCAGCAGGCCACGTTCAGGCCTGCAGAGCCAAGATCCTGGAGCGGCCAATCCAGTGGCCAGCTGGAGCGCTTGGCCGAGGTGATCATCGCCAACAGCACATGGGCTGAGCCCAGCTGAAACGACGGCTCGGAAAGTACGAGCGCCGGCCGCCGCCGCTGCACGGCGCGATCCGTGAACGGGAAGGGCACGCGGACCACGGAAAAGGGCTCAGAGATCGGCAAAGGCCTGTTCATCCTCCGGGGAGGCCCATTCCTGCAGCCCGGCCTCGACGCCCCGCAGGTAAGAGAGATCGAGGGGGCTCACCAGCCGCACCCGCACACCGCCATCGTCGAGATCCCAGCGCAGCTGATCTCCCTGCCTCAGCGCGAGGGCCTCGCGGATCGCCTTGGGGATCGTCACCTGTCCCTTGGAGGTGATGGTGGCGAGATCTGGATCCATGGGGTTTGGCAACGGGTGGATCCTTGAGCTTGACCTTTTCAGCTTTCACCTTACCGCCTTACCTCCTTGTTGGGCAGGTGCCAAGGAAGCGCAGTTCAGGGTTCGTCGCTGTTGTGCGGTGGCCTGTCGAGCTCGGCGCCGCGGAGGATACGGAGTTGGCGCCAGGCATCCACGATGGGCTGGTACACGGTTGTTGCTGGGTACACGGTGTGTGAGCGAAAGGTGGGCGCTTCAAGCCACTCAGATTGGCGGGCTCAACTCCAAATCTCCAAGGATCTCCTCCATCTGCTCCAGGACGCTGCGCAGGTCGTCTGCGATTTCGGCGGCGATCACGTCGGGCTCGGGGAGGTTGTCGGAATCGAGCAGGCTTTCGTCCTTGAGCCAGAACAGATCGAGGCTGATCTTGTCGCGCGCCAAGAGGTCTTCCAGCGGGTAGCTCCGCCAGCGGCGCTCCGGGGTTGCCACACTCCAGGTGGGCTGGCGCTGATCGATGGCACCGGGCTTGTAGAGGCCCACGAACTCATCGAGGTCGGAGCGCTGCAGCGGGTTGGTCTTGAGGGTGAAGTGCTGGTTGGTGCGCAGGTCGTAGACCCAAAGCCGCTTGGTGCTGGCCTGGGCACTGCCGGCACGGCGATCAAAGAAGAGCACGTTGGCCTTCACCCCCTGGGCGTAGAAGATGCCCGTTGGCAGGCGCAGCAGGGTGTGGACGTCGCACTCGTGGAGGAGCTTGAGGCGGATCACCTCACCGGCGCCCCCTTCGAAGAGCACGTTGTCGGGAATCACCACGGCGGCCCGGCCGTTGATCTTGAGCAGCGATTTGATGTGCTGTATGAAGTTGAGCTGCTTGTTGGAGGTGGTGGCCCAGAAATCATCCCGTTCATAGGAGATGGCTTCGCTGCCCACATCACCCTCCTCACCGATCACCTTGATCGAGGATTTGCGCCCGAAGGGTGGATTAGTGGCCACGACGTTGTAGCGCTGGGTTCCCAACTGCCGCAGTGCGTCGTCCGTGTGCACCGGCAGCATGGCATCGAGTTGGTCGTCCACCTGATCTGGCGGCACCCCTTCGCCCAGGAGTTGGCGCCGCACCTCGTCGATCTGTACCGCCGTGGGCCCCACGTTGTGGAGCAGCAGGTTCATGGCACAGAGCCGGATCACCGACTGCACGATGTCGATGCCGTGCAGGGCCTGGTGGCGCAGGTGCTCCCGTTGCTCCCGGGTCATCTCACGGAAATGTTCCACGATGTAGAGGAACATGGCGATCAGGAAGCCGCCGGTGCCGCAGGCGGGGTCGATCATCGTTTCCCCCGGCTGGGGGGCGAGGCATTCGATGATGCCGTCGATCAGGGGCCTGAGCGTGAAGTATTGGCCGGCGCCACTTTTTGTGTCGCGGGCATTGCGCTCCAGAAGGCCTTCGTAGGCATCGCCCTTGATATCGGCGCTGAGGATCATCCAGCGCTCTTTGTCGAGCAGATCGGAGATCAGGCGCTTGAGTTTGGCGGGATCCTGGATCTTGTTCTGGGCCTTGCGAAACACCAGCCCGAGCAGGCCGTGCTGCTTACCGAGGTGCTCAAGGATGCGGCGGTACTGGCTTTCCAGCTCCACGCCGTCTTTGCCCACCAAAGTGCTCCAGTCGTAGCCCTCGGGCACCGGCGATTCCTGATTCCAGGGCGGTTGCGTTTGCTCATGGGCGAGCTTGAGGAACAGCAGCACGCTGAGCTGTTCGAGGTAGTCGCCATAGGAGAGGCCGTCGTCACGCAGGACGGTGCAGTAGCTCCAAAGCTTCTGAACGATGCGGTTGGCTTCGGCGCTCATGGGGTGGTGTTCGTCATTGATGCGCCGGTGGGCTAGGCAGCCCAAGGTAATCACAGCACTCACGAGCGAATACAGCCGCTTGAGTTGTGATCCCTCTGCAATGAAGTATTTCTTCGATAGTTTGGGGATAGCGGGTGTTCCTGGCTTCAATTCGTCTTAAACAATCGACCACCTGAGGGCGATCGAGATGAAAGAGATCAAGTAGGAATGTGCCAGGCGTTACGACTCTGATTCCAAAAGGGTCTGTAGACGACTTGGGAAAGTCTTTAGTGTTTTGGGTGGCGATGACTTTGCATCCCCCAACGATCGCAGCTGCAAGCACATGCCTATCTCTCGGGTCGCAGGTCAAGCATTGTTCGAATCCCAACGGAACTTCAACCATGGCTTCAGGGAAAGAGTTGTGCAATTTCTGGCCTAGATGGTTGATTCGTCTGTCATCCCAGCCTTTCTTCCTCAGATTTCTCTCCAATTCCGCCAAAATCCCATTCGACCAGTGAGGGCGATACATTCCGTCCCAAGCAGCCTCAAGCAGGACATCCCGCAGATTGGGCCCGAAGAGTGCGCATGTGTCTAGTAAGACCGGGAAAACGCCCGAAGCCCCAACGACGCTGGTAAACAGTGAAGGCGTCACTCTCGAGTTGTTTCCCCATAATCATCGCCATAATCATCACATTCCTGATTGAGTGCGGCAATGGCATCAAGGGCTTTCCTGCTCTCGGCACGACGACGCTCACGAAGCGCTACAACGTCAGCCAAGCGTAGCTTGCGATGCGTACCTACTTGAATGAAGGGGATTTCGTTCGCATCCAGCAATCTGTAAAAATAAGGCCTAGAGATGTTGAGAATCTCTGCCGCTTGCTGCGTGGTGAGCAGGGTATCATCAGGAATCAAAGAGATCGCCTGACCATCCTTCAGATGCTGAAAAACTTCCCGTAGGACCGCGTAGATCTCTACAGGAATATCCTCAGCAACGCCATCAGGCCCAACCAGCTTAAGATGATTGACTGGCTTAGCGTCAACAAAGAATCTGCCAAATACATGGCTGACGTACTCGGCTCTTTCAGGAGTTGGCTCCAGTCTGCGCACAGAAGGAGACATCCTTCCCTCTCGTGGAGGATTCTGAGTGGCCATGATGATTAACCCCAAAGCGGGGCGCCAAAGGGACAAAGAGCGGGCTGGGGCCCGGGGACCAATGAGGGCGTCTCGTAACTGAAATAACAGTAACGCACGGGTTCCGGCAAGTGTTGGATGGTGTGCTTTTCGTTGCAGCTTGCCGAGAAGCCAAGCGCCGCAAAGGTTCTCGATGATCAGGAGGGCAGGGCGGGTTGGTCTGCTAAAGGGCGAGCTTGAGTAACAGCAGCACGCTGAGCTGTTCGAGGTAGTCGCGATAGGAGAGGCCGTCGCCGCGCAGGACGGTGCAGTAGCTCCAAAGCTTCTGGACGATGCGGTTGGCTTCTGCCGGCATTCAGCAATAAACAAATTGTTCATACGTTATCATAGAATGGAGATATCAACTTGGCAAGTTCTGAACTTTTGGCGAGTGTATCTTCGACATTCTTTTGCGCATTCCTGATTTCAGGGAGCCTTTCCTTGTCGTCGGAAGAGCGAAGCTTGGCAGCTTGGAGTTTTTTGTAAGCACTAGCAAGCCGATCAAAGCTTTCCTTGAATTCACTCTCAAGGCTTTGCAGATCAGTAGTTGGGCTCATGCCATATAGAGCATTTATCGATGATAGGTTAGCATGGCCTTATGTTCGTGCTTGAAAGGGGCCGGAATCCACAACTCATTTCACCCGTATAGCCACTGATGCTGGATTTGTGTTTTTTCCATTATTGAAAGCCGTCTAAGTTTCAGCCAAGATAGCCCTTCATGAAGCTGGCACGAGCCCACCCTCAAAGGCCCGTTTAAGGATTGCCTGCCGCAACTTGCCGCAGCGATTGAGACTAGCTGCGACGGTGGCTTCGACTTGATCGAGGACGGAGAAGCGGCGATCGACTTCGTCAACAATGCGAACTTGCTCTGGCAGCGGAGGAAATAATACAGAAATAGACCTAATATTCTGAAGATTTAACCCAGGCTTTCCGGCGCCATAGGCTGATGACTCTAATTGGGACTTGCCGGCTCCGGGGGCCATTAGCCAGAGGTGCAGATATGCAGAGCTGATCTGCTCTCTAGGCCTGCAAAGAGCGACATGCTGACTGACATAAGCCTCCCCCACATCACTCACGACCCTTGCAGAAACAGTTACATTCGCTCCTGTGATAATTAAAAGAAGATCCCCCTTGCTGACCCTTGTGCGAGATCCCTCTATTGAACCTGGAAGCGAGACTCTGGCAACCTCTGTGAGTTCTAGCTTGTAAGTATTTATGTCTTGAGAGCGAATAAAGATTGCCCCTTCGTCTGAGTAGAATTTTGACCAGCCTCTAGAACCACTTGTAACCACGCTCGTCAAATCGCTGATCCTCAAAACAGACCACCCAGAAGGCACCCTTGGCAAAGTACCGTAACGATTAGGCTTATCAGAAACACTGTCTTTCGGGGTCATGTCAGCCGTCGGCTGTACTTGATTTTGTATCCGATGAGCCAGGTCGGCATCAGAGGTAATTAAACTCCCCTCCACCGCCGCCTTCAGGATGCTGGCGCGCGCCTGCTTGAGTTTGGCCTGGATGGTGCCGAAGATTTCAACCGAAGCTTGTAGGCGGCTGAGCTGCTGATCAAGGTAAGAAACGACGCGATCTCTTTCCTCTGCCGGCGCTAATGGCAGTTGGATCTGGCGGATGCTCTTCTGGCTGATGTTGCGCATCGACTCCTGATTGCCGGTGCATAGGGCTTCAATCTGGTTCCTGCCTTCCCGGCTTCTGAGGTAATGCAACACCCAGGGCTTGAGCGATGGTTCTTTGAACTGAATCCGCAGGGTCTTGTCGCTGAGCATCACTTGTTTGGTGACCCGCTCGGCAATCACACAAGCCCCCACGAGCTGCACAGTGTTTGCGCGGCTGATCAGGAAGTCTCCTTTTTGGATCAGCAGGGTTGGATTAATACGACTGGCATCGAGACAGGTCTTGCTTTCGTTTTCGTCATAGCGGCCCCAGCTAACGGCACTCACCTTGGCGACGCCCACCTCATCGGCCTCGGGAGGTGTTTCACGGCAGCGGAAGCTGGCGCCGGCTTCAATTGAGGCGATCAGCTCACCCAGCGAGACGATCGGCCAAGACCCCTCACTCACGACGCCACCACCTCATTCAGCTCCGACACGATCGTTCCCAGCTCCTCGCCAAACAACGCATACACCTTCCCCAATCCCCCTTGCTGCGCAAACGGCGGCTCATCAAGATCCTCCATTCGCACTTCCAGGTCCACCACGATCTGATCGCGGATCAGCTCCAGCCAGCCCAGCTGCTCCGCGCTGAAGGTACGCCCCCGGTTGGCCTGCTGCGCCAGCCAGCCGGCGAAGCGTTCGGCGGCCTGGTCTTGGAAGCTCACCAGCTGCTCCTCCACTCCTAGGGCATGGCGGGCCAGGGAGATGAGGTCGGTGAGGTGCTTGCCCTTGCTGGCGCCTTTCACCCGGTTGGCCTTCACCTGCTCGTAGGCCTGCCATAGAGCTTCGGTGGTCCACTGGCGCGGCGGCCGCTGGATCGCCTCGGCCAGCTCCACCAGCTTGGCCCGCGTGATCCGCTGCCGGTAGGGCTTGGCGAACAGCACGCTCAGGGCATCCAGCTGGTCGCGGTTGTCGCGGCAGTAGGCCTCAAATTCACTGGTGAGATTCTCGGCGACGGTTTCGTAGTTGAGGTTCTGGTCCGGCCGCGCGCCGGCGAAGGTCACCTGGTCGGCGGTGAGCACGTCCACGGTGATCTCCTGGGCCTGGCGCACCGTGAGCAGCGCCTGGCAGAGCTGGGGGTTGCTGGCCAGGGGCTGGGCTGCTTCATCGAGCAGCTGCATGCAGGCCTGTTGGCGCTGCTCCTCGGTGGGGGCTTCCATGGCGGGCACGGCGAACAGCTCGCGGGCCCGCTCTACCTCCAGGTCTGGATCCAGCCGGTCCAGCATGTGGGCCACCAGGTCCCGCAGGGGCATTGCGTTCGGGACGGCGGCCAGCTCGGCCCGTTGCTCGGGGGTGAGGCGACGCTCCATCCGATCCAGCCGACTAGCCAGGGCCGCAAGCACGTCTTCGTCGCGGTTGCCCATGCGCACCAGCTCCAGCAATTTGCGGAACGGCACCGAGGGGTCCCGATCCAGGGGCGGATCGGCCTTCACCCCCTCCATCACCCCCACGCAATCAATCACCACGAACTCGGTCTTGCTACCGCCATCGGGGCTGATCGCCTGGAAATCGGCGTCCGCCACCACCCGCACACCCCGGCCCTTCATCTGCTCAAACAACGCCTTGGAGCGCACCATCCGCAGGAACACCACCCCCTCCAGCGGCTTGATGTCGGTGCCCGTGGCGATCATGTCCACCGTCACGGCCACCCGGGGGTTGTAAGCATTGGCGAAATCCTTGATCAATTGCTCCGACCGCCGCGAGGGCGCCACGGAACCATCGTCCCCTACCTCGGCCTTGTAGGTGATCTTCACCGCCTGCTCATTGCTCAGGCTCCACTCCTCCCGCAGGATCCGCAGGATGTCCTCGGCGTGGCTGTCGCTTTTGGCAAAGAACAGCAGCTTGGGGATCTCGCTGCGGCCCGGGAAAAGTTCGGTGAACAGTTTCTGGCGGATCGTGCGCAGCACGGTGCGGATCTGATCCCGCGCCACCACGCTGCGATCTAGTTCCGTTGCCGTGTAGGTGAGGTCTTGCTCCAGGGCTTCCCAGCGCTCCTCCCTGGTGAGCCGATTGCGCTTGTACACGCCCAGGCCAGGCCCGGCCTGCACCGTGGCACCCTGTTCGCCCACCTTGGTGCGAATCTGATACACCCAAAAGGGCACATTCACCTTGTCGCGCACGGCCTCTTCATGGCGGTATTCACTCACCACGTTCTGCTGGAAGTAGGCATAGGTGTGGCCGCCGGGGGTGGCGGTGAGCCCGATGATCGAGGCATCGAAGTAATCGAGCACCTGGCTCCAGAGGCTGTAGATCGAGCGGTGGCACTCATCCACCACAATCACATCAAAGAACTCCGGTGGAATCTGGGCGTTGTACACCACCGGCTGCGGCCCCCGCACCAGGGCGGCGCCGTGCCCATCAAACGCCGATTCCTCCTCCAATGACGCATCGAACTCGGGCTCACCCTTGAGGATCGAATACAGACGCTGGACAGTGGTGATCACCACCTTGTTCACCGGATCGATTCGGTTGCTGCTCAACTTGACAACGTTGTAAAGCTCGTGGAACTTGCGGCCGTCATCGGGCGTCGTGTAAGCCTGGAACTCCTTGAGCGCCTGGCGGCCCAGGTTGCTGCGATCCACCAGGAACAGCACCCGTCGCGCACCGCCCTGGGTGATGAGGCGGTAGGAGCCCGAGATGGCGGTGAAGGTTTTGCCGCCACCGGTGGCCATCTGGATCAGCGCCCGGAGGCGACCCTCTCTAAAGCTCGCCTCCAGGTTTTCTACGGCCCGGATCTGGGCCGGCCACATGCCGGCGCGGTTGAGCTGCTGGGCCAGCCGCATCCGGCCCTTGAGGGTTGGCGCCAGGGGCGCATCCGCCTTGCCCGAGCGGCGCAGCACCTCCGCACCCAGCCAGGCACCGAGGGTTGCGGGCCGATGGAAGCTGAACACCCGCCTAGCGGTGGGATCGGGGTCGAGCCCGTTGGTGAAGAATGTTTCGACACCCGTGCTCTCGTAGCGGAAGGGCAGAGGCTGGATCGGCACCTGCAGCCCCGGCAGGGTTTCGCGGGCGTAGGCGAGGGTCTGGGCCTCCACTCCGCCCAGGGTGGTCCCCACCTTTTTGGCCTCCACCACCCCCACCAGCTCCTGACCCAGGAACAGCCCGTAATCGGCTTCTCCGCCGGCGGTAGGGAGTTCCCGCAAGGCCACCCCGGGGGCTGCACTCAGATTCACGGCGCTGCGGTCCTGCACCGCCCAGCCGGACGCCTCCAGCAGGACATCGATCCGTTGACGGGCCTGGGCTTCGGGTTTGGAAGCAGCGTCAGGCATTCTGCAGAGCGGTGCGGTGGCGGCCGACTAATTGTGACCGATGGTGTGGTCCTATTCCTGTAGACCTTCCTCAGAAATTTCACCACCAGGTTGGTTCAGCTTCTGCAGCACACCACCCTTGGTACTCGGATACCGCCCCGTAGAGCCCATCGAGAATTAACGAGCCATCAAAGGCTGTCATCTCGACAATTTGCGCATAGGCCATCAGGCCCAGTTCTCCAGCAACAACCCCTCGACCCGCTCGAACTCGCGCCGGTTATTGCTCACCAGGGTGAGGCCTTCGCTGCGGGCGTGGGCGGCGATGTGGAGATCGTTGACGCCGATCGGCGTGCCCCGGCGTTCCAGGGCGGCGCGGATCTGGCCGTAGTGCAGGGAAACCTTGAGGCCATAGGGGAGCACATCAAGGCGGCTGCAGAAGTTCTCCACCACGGCGAGGTTCCGTTCAGGGGCAGCACTCTTCTCCACCCCATGCAGCAATTCGGACAGGGTGATGGCCGAGAACGCCATGTGACCGGCGTGGCTATTGAAACTTTCCAGCATCGAGCGAGGTCGCGCCTTGATGACGTAGATGCAGATATTGGTATCGAGCAGATAGCGGAGCATCTCCGGGCTCAGAACGCTTCCCGTTCGGCCTGCTCCTGGGAGGCGCGGTCGTTCAGGAAGTCGTCGCTCACCGGGGGGCCATCAAGGAAAAAGCTGTCCCAGCTATGGCCGAGGGGGGCGATGATCCGCTCCTGGCCGCAGGCGCGGACCTCCACGTCCTTGACGGAATCGGGCAGGCGCAGATCGGCAGGGATACGCACAGCTTGGCTGCGGTTGCTGAGGAAGAGCTTAGTAATGGCGACCATGGTCAACCTGGGATATACGTACAGTCTATCCAGGTCGGCCCGAACGTCTCAGGAATCGAGCGGCGGGGCAGCGAAGACCTTGAGGCGATCCTCAACGACGAGGCTGGGATCGCCCTGGCTGTCGACCCTGAACCGTCCCCAGGTCGCCATGGGTTCAAAGCGACGCGAATGCAGCGGCCAGTCGAGGCGCTGGCCGCCGTAGGTGAGCCCCACACAGGTGAGGCTGGTGTCGTCACCCAGCAGGCTCCAAAGCACGGAGATCCTGCTGCGGTCGTAGGGCTCCAGGTTCAGCTTGTCTGGACAATCAACAATCAAGCCAGGTTGCAGGCT
>Ga0194059_1000440_pt1 | contig 19923 bp, 18 predicted proteins | sample SepL6211m_MetaG_FD_163426 | JGI IMG/M metagenome (GOLD analysis project Ga0194059, IMG submission 163426) | Anoxic zone freshwater microbial communities from boreal shield lake in IISD Experimental Lakes Area, Ontario, Canada - Sep2016-L626-11m | ecosystem: Environmental > Aquatic > Freshwater >... | reverse complement strand
GGAGACACAGGGTTCACTGGACGGGGTTGTGTATCTCACCGCTAAACCGGTTTTCAACGCACAAACCAATGTGTTTTCCGTAGAGGATGTTGATTTTGACCTGCAGACTCAGAGCATGCTGCTGAAATCAGCCGACTGGTTTCTTCATGGGACCATCAGGGGGATAATTCAGGAAAAGCTCAACATGAACCTTACATCACAATTGGAGCAGTCGAGACAGATTGCTGCCAAGGCCCTTAACCGGATGCAGCTGATGGATCACGTTTTCCTGAAAAGTGATATTCACAACCTGAAGTTTAAAGATGTACTCGTGCAGCAGGATAAAATATCGATCCAGGTGTATACCGAGGGGGAATCGGCCATTCTTTATCAGTAATTTTTTTCAGGGTGTCGCCCGCTCCGCCAGCACCGTTTCATACCCTTTGCGTACCCACATGGCGACGCTGCCGATGTTGAGTTTTTCGAGCCCCGGCGGCGCCTTTACGCCCGGATCAAGGGGGTGCAGCTGCAGGGCCTGCTCCCCTTTTTCCTTGATGGCCGTTTCAAGCTCCCAGCCGACCCACTGTGATTCACTGGCGCTTTTTGACCAGAAGAGGAGGAACAGATCCCGTTGTCTGATTTCGGTATCAAGGCGTGATTTCCACTCTTCTCCCGGATTGAGGTCAAGGCAGTCCTGGAATACATCGATGCCGGCACTGATCTTGATGGCATCAACCCGGTCGAGGACCCGCAGCCGGTCTTTGGAGGAGTAGGAGGCGAAGGCGCTGCGGGCCGGTTCGGCTACGACAGTGGCCTGACCCTTTTTCTTTGCTGTCGCGGTGATCTCCAGTTCCAGCCGCAGCCGGGCAATGATGATTCCCTCAATGGCTACGTCAAACTTGAGTTGGATAGTCTCTTCCGCTGCATCACCAGCTACCGTTACGTCAAAATCGAGCAGAGAACGCCCGCCGTTCCAGGTGAAGGACTGTTCAGAAGGGCCAATGGTCAGGCCGCGCCCCGAGAGGCGCACCGTGACAGTGGTGCCGGTCTTCCAGCGGCACTCCTGAATGCCGAGGACCGCTTCGGCCGAGGGGGATAGTTTGGTCAACAGGTCGCGTGTTTCCTGCTCCAGCGCTTTTTCATACGCGACAAAACGCGCGGTGAACTCACTGCCCGGTTTGGCCTGTTTGGGAGCCGCTGCGCCAAGCTGAACCGGCTGCAGCTCTGTAGCGCTCTCCGGCAGTACGGTGGCGGGCGCAGGTGGCGGCGGTGGTTCACCCCTCGAAGGCGTGTGCGGCGCGGCAGAACGCTTCGGGCGAGCCGGTAGTTTTGGCTCTGCAACGGCTGCCGGTTTTGCATGAGACGTGGCGCTCTTGTTGCCGATGTATTCTGAACGTTCCGCCGCCTGCCTGATCTCCTCCAGAATTGCCATCAGGTGGCGCCGCTTGTCGCTCTCGGGCGCTGAAGCGAGCACGTTATTTAAAAAATTCAGGCGATCGAGTACCGAGGAAAATTCCAGTGGTGAGCCGACGTTATTGGCTTTTCCGTAGTCGGTGATGATTTCACCGCTGTAGTCGGAAAGGTCTCCGGTGGCCAGATGTCTGAGGAGCAGGCAGTCAACCGGTGTGGCAGTGTTCCAGAAATTGGGGCTCTTCTGGTTGTCATCCGCTGCCAGAGTTGCCGCCAGATCGAGGAAATGGTAAAAATCGGCGGCAAGTTCCGCTGTCTCATCAAGCAGATAAGAGAGCGCCTGCCCGGTCAGGCTGTTGACGAGAGAATAAAAGTCAGGTTTCCCCCGTTCGGCGCCCAGATTGAAGGCCTTGCTGTAATGTTCCGCCATGGAGCAGATGGCAGCATGTTTCTCTCCGCTCTCCGCAGCAATCATTGCCCTCCGTTTGGCAACGCTCCCCAACAGTGAAATACGCTCACAGGTTTCGCCGATGGCCCGATTCAATTCGAGCAGTTTCTCCTCGGCTTCCCTGACGAGCCCGAGGGCTTTATCCGGTTCAGTGGCGGCAAGTTCCTGAGCCCAGTCAGACTGAAGGTTCCAGAGCTGTTCAGCTGTCCTGACTGAGGCGACGGCCTTGTCATCGGCCATGGCCTTTCTGTAATGGCCGACTGCGTCCTCGAACTGTGCCAGTTCGCCGCAGGCGTGTCCCAATGCCGACTGCAAGGCACCAGAGCAGAGCCACTCAGGCGGAACGCTCTGCTCAATAGTCCGTATTGATTTCTGATAATCGGTAACAGCCGGACCTCGAGCGGTTTTTGCCGCTGCAGCTATGTTCTCCAGATCAACGATCGCTTCGGAAATGGCGGCGTACCTTATTTTGCGCCGCCGTGCCGGAGCTGATGATTCCCCTTTGCAGAGGGTGAAGTCCGGGTCTCCGTAACACTGGTATGCACCCCAGGTGTTGACATCGGGATGGGCTGTGTACGTGGTTTCACGCGCCGTAAGGACTGCATACCCAAAGGGGGTACCCGCAAGCAGTTCGCGGTAGAAGGTGGCGGCGAAGAGTTCTGCAGCGTCGTCCTGCACAGCCCAGCCTGCCGCAACGACGCAGCGGACTCCCATCTTGATCAGTTCGGCGGCGAGATTGGCGGCCAGGTCCGCCGGCTGGTTACGCGGCGGCCTGGTGTCGTCAATATGACCGAGGTGGCAGCAGTTGACAAAGACCAGTTGCGGCACGGCACGCATCTGCCGGACCTGGGCGGCGGTCAGAAACAGGTTGTCGCCGATGACCATGCCGCTGACCGGGGTTGTCGACGCTTTCTGGCCACTGCTCTCAATAATCTCCGGATAATAGTTGAACACACCATGTCCGGCCAGATGGATGATCTGGTAATCACGGGCGAAGAGTTCCGTGAGGATTGTTGTTCCTTTCGCTTCAGGGCCGATCAGCTGGGTTACGGTGTAGTCGGCATTCTTCAGGGCCGTGAGCACCCCGCGCGCCTCCAGTTCGGCGCTCGGAAGATCTGCAAAGGGGGTGGGCGGGTTGCCGATTACCAGGGCCGATTTGTCGCGCGCCATCACCACCCGTTCGCGAAATTTTTCCACCTGCAGCTGTCGCAGCATGCCGGCCTGCACTGCCAGCGGTTTTTCGGCATGAACGGCATCATCGCCCCTGAAGCGCTCCTGCATCATCTCCCATGGATAGCGGGCAGCAGCGTCATTCAGAACCAACACCACGTCGCGGCGGTCAGGGGAGTACTCCTTCAGTTCATTGGGGATCAGCATCTCGTACAGGGTAATGGCAATCCCTTCATTGCTGGTGATGGTCTCAGACATCTCTTTGATAAACTGGTCAGCCAGATTCCGCTGGGACTGCATGAGATACACCTCGGCACGGGCCCGGTCGGTGAGCAGGTTGAATGAGAGCCGTGCTTCCGCATCCTCAATTATCTGGAGCCGCTGCCACCAGGGATCGTCTTCGGAGAAACTGGCCCGGCGCATCCCCCCCTCAAGCGGCAGCACCAGCAGATCGGAGCCGATAGCGAAGCTGCGCGATATATCAGGAGCGCTGCGCAGACCGGTCAGCGCCCGTACCGCATTAATGGCGCGATCCTCATACAGCTCCACAAATTCAACTTCTTCGATATGGGTATATTCGTTATGGCCGGACTCCTCGATGCAGCGGTTGGCATCAATCACACCGCGCAGCACGGCGGCTACCGAGTCCTGCAGCGAGATGCCGCCGGCCCCGGTGCCGACCAGGATTGCGCTGATTCCTGCCGAGCCGGCCGTGCCGCTCTTTACCTGCGGACATTCGGCCCGTGACACCAGGTAGGAACGTACCCCGCGCGAGACGGCCCGCAGCAGACGCCCCAGGGAGAGCTCTCCAACGTTGCCGAGACCTATGACAATGGCGCCGGCCGGTTTGCCGTCACTCTTCTGCAGCCGTTCCCACTCGGGGTTGAGAAAAATCTCGGCAGTATCGTCATCACCCGGGTAGATTCTGAGGCGGTGCCGGGCGCTGAGCCGACCGTCGAGGGTCTGATCCAGGTAGGCCTCGGCGCTGATAATCGCATCGCCTTTGTAATGTCCCACCAGTATCGGGTGACTGGCAAAGGCAAGGCTGCCGTGCCGGACGCTGACCTTGATCTTCGCTTCGGTGCCTTTCTTGCCGGGAATGCCTGGGGTGCTGGTAGCCATAATCGGGTACTCCTGAATGGTCTGGTCAAAACGCGGCAAAATGCTCCGGGCGCAGTTTTTTCTCCACCACCGCTCTGCCCACCCGCTGCAGTTCCTTGATATGGTCAGTGGAGTCGAGCTTCTGGACATCCTTCGGGTTGATGTCACTAAGTCCGAGGAGGTCCAATCCTTCCCTGGTCAGTTCGGCGTTGTAACGCAGGTAGGTAAAGAGCTTGGGCGTGACGGGGCCTCTGCTGCCGATCATGTCACCCACTTCCCGGTCGAGGGGGTCGCCGACCAGGCAGTTGCCGAAGGTCCGGCAGAGGAGGTCCTGTTCATTGAGAGCAGCGTACATAAGGGCTGAGGGGATCGAACTGGCGTTGTAAATCAGGTTCATATCATCAGGATCGAGATTATTGTTGGCTTCCGGGCTGGTGCCGGTACCTAACGAGACCACCAGCAGCTTGTCTTCTCCGGCGGACCAATTCAAGTTGTACGGTTCGGTCGTTGCCATCAGAAACGACTGGAAGGAGGGGTTGTTGTAGGTGGTGATGCCGCCGTCAACAAAGACGAACCGGTGCGAGCCGATTTCCACCACTTCCGGCGGGAAGTAGACCGGCGCGGCGGTGCTCGCCCGCACCAGCTGCCAGAGCGGCAGCTCCAGATTGCAGTCCTCCCGTTCCGGCTGGTTGTATTTGGCGCCGGGGTTGTTGGAGAGTGTCCAGGGAGAATCGGTGGAGACATTGCGCATCACCATCATCAGGAGCGTTTTAAGTCTGTCGCTGCCAAGGGTGGTGCCGGGGCCGAACACGCTGCGCAGCTTGGCGGCCAGTTTCTCGTCTTCATATTTGTTCATGGTATACCGCTTGAAGATACTGGCTTTGTCGAACATCTCTTCACCGCTGCTCAGGTAAAATGTGCGAATCTCGTCTGTTGACATGCCGAGTGACAGACAGGTGGCGATGATGGCGCCGGTGCTGGTGCCGGCGAAAAAATCAAACCAGTCAGCCAGAACCAGTGAGTCGTTTTTGAGCTTGTTGCGCAGAATGGTTTCGATGCCGGCCAGTACTTCAACGGTCATCATCCCGCGGATGCCGCCGCCGTCGAGGGTGAGAATCTTCTTGGGACCTGGTGCGGTGATGCGCTCGTGTAGTGTCATGATGTTCCTCCGCGAGAAAATAGTGTGTTAGTGTCAAGAACGTGAACCTGCCCGGTTCGCTTGATGACTTCGTAGTACATCTGTGCGGTGCCGCCGGAGCCGTCGCCCTCCTGACGGTTCCAGAGGCAGATGAAATGGACTTTTTCCTCTCCCCGGGCAAAGGTGCTTTCAAGCAGCCAGAGGTTGGTGCGCACGTATGCGTTCTCACTGACAGCGAAAGGAAGCGGATCGTCCGGCAGGATGAAGAGAGTCGTAAGTGGATTTTCCGCTATACGGTAAAAACGGCTGCGCCACCCCTCACCGGCAAAAGTGACCGATTTCTCAAGGAAGGCCGGCACCGCGCAGGGGAGACGCATTTCCAGATGCAGACCACGCTGCAGGGAGGACTCGGCAAACAGGATGTCGCCGCCGCAGGCACCGCTGCAGAGTGCCAGATCTTCCGGGCCGGCACCAAGTGTGATGAGGGTATCGTTGATAGCCTGGGCGGCGACCGCTTCCTCTGCTGCCGGGAAACGGGGCTCGGCCCGACCCGGGGCATCGATCATGTGGCCGCTGAAGAGGAAAACCAAACGCGGCTTGAACTGTTCGCGACGGTCTCTGATGCAGCCGGCGGACCGGCCGGCTGCATCATGGGGTGAGTCCGAAGGCATGGCAGTAACGACGTGCGTTTTCATCTCATGCCCTCCTCAGTTGATATTTTAGCGCCCCAGCCCTGCCAGATACGCTGTCAGGAATTCGTCCCATCTGCTCTGCTTGGTAAAATCAAGCGTGCTGTAGAGGGGCGAAAGCTTGCGTTTGGGGAAGTAAATGGAGATACCGCGTGAGTTGTCAACGGCCGTTCCCTTGGAGCCGTTGGCGATGATGGCGGAGGCTGCAGCCACCCTGACTGCGGCAGTAGCGGTTTTGACCGCCGCTCTGGTGATCCCCTTGTCGAGGAGGTCGCAGAGGTCGAGCAGATCGCAGTAATCGTCATAGGGGCGGCTGTACTCCTGTACCTGGGCACGGGCGTTGATCAGGGCGGTACGCGAGGCGGTGTCGGCCAGAATGTTTTTGAGCGCTGTGGCCAGACCGCTGACCGCCGTTGCCAGCGGTTTGAGGACCGAAAGATTAACGGCTGACTGGGTGACGACGTCGCTGGCCTTGTAGGAGGCGAGATACTGGTTGACTATAGTTTTGGACAACTCTTCCGGGGTCATGGCCGGTTTGGCGGCCAGGGCTGTGAGGATGCGGTCGTACGGCCACCCTTCGCCCGGCTCGCTCTCTTCGGAACCGACGCTGAACTCGGCGACGTCGCGCATCTGGTAGTACACCTCCATCATGCTCATCAGGCAGGCGTCCATGCCAAGAATATCAATCTTCCGCTTGAGCTTCTTCTTGATTGCCAACATCACTTTTTTCAGCTCTACGTTATCAAGAAAATCCTGGGCCTGATCGTCGAAGGCAATTCCGCGCTGCTTGACGGCGGTTGCTACCGTGGTGCTGAACAGGGCACGTTTGGTACGGGATATGCCGGCCCGGGCCTGGGCAAAGGCGATCGGTCTGGCTCCGGCAGTGACTCCGCGGATGGCAACCGGCTGACTCTTGCGACTGACCGGCGGCGTGCTGCCGCTGAAAACGTCACCCTGGTAGAGGTTGGCGTCATCCCAGCCGGCGCCATGGTTCCAGAGCACCAGCAGATAATGATCGGCCGGATAGTTGACAACTCCCCAGGTCACAAACTCCTCAAGCACCTTGGGGTCGCCCATGTTGGTCTCTCCGAGCGTCTGTACGGCGTCCTTGGCAAGCGTTGTGCCGTTTTTGAGGCAGTAGCGCGTGGTGGCCCCTTTATTTCCCGCCCGGTCGAACTGGGCGAGCACGGCAATTTTGTCAGAACTGCCGACGCTCTTCATTTCTTTCAGATCAACAACGCCGGCACTATCGAGGTTGTTGTCTCCTGCGAGGTACACCATGATGGTCCAGTTTCTTACGGTTGCGGTTTTTGATGTCATGAACATCTCCTTTTGAGAAATATGATTTGTTTGTTGCTTCTGACGTGGCGTAAAAACAGATCATGAACCGCAATCACACACAATTTACCGTATAAATTACAGTGCATTATGTTTGTATACTATTGTATTATTATGAATAATACAAAATATTTTTGATATTACATTTTCCCCTGATGGTGAGGCGCTACCACTGCTAAAGAATGATGCCGTGGCGGAATTCTCATGCAATATCGTTAGTGATGATCTATATTCGGGATCAAACAGATAAAACGCGGAAAAGGATCTGAATCGCCATGGCGTTACCTTCAACAATCTACCGGGCAAACATCCAGCTTTCAGATATCGACCGGGGTGTCTATGAAACGCTCCAGACTACGGTCGCCAGACATCCTTCTGAGACAGAAGAGCGACTGGTGGCCCGGTTGCTGGCATTTTCACTGTTCTATGAGGAACAGCTGCTTTTTACCAAAGGGGTCAGTGCCGGTGACGAGCCTGATCTCTGGGCGAAGGGGCCTGACGACCGGGTATTGCTCTGGATAGAAGTTGGCCTTCCCGATGCTGAACGTGTTATCAAAGCCGGTCGCCACGCGACACGGATAATTCTCATTGCCAGTGGCAAAGCCCTTCTGAACTGGGAACAGCAGCAACTTCCGAAGCTCAAAAGCGTAGCAAATCTTGCGGTAATCACTTTTGACCAGACATTTATTGCCGCTCTGGTAACAAAACTGGATCGCTCTATAAACTGGTCAATTACCATTACTGATGGCAATCTCTATCTGAATGTCGGCACGGAGACGTTTGAGACGATGATTCAGGAGCGGGTTGGCAGCAGAAGAGAGTAAAAAGGAGAAGTACATGATCTATGTGGGCATGTTGTACAAATTGGCAATCAGTTTATGGGCCGGCGGCAACGCCATTTTTTCTCTGCTGCTGACGCCGATTCTCTTTAAAACCGAGGGGCGTGACACTGCTGCGCGTATTGTCGGGAACCTGTTCCCCGCCTATTTCCGTTGGGGGCTCGCCTGTGGTGTCATTGCGCTGGTATGTCGCCTGGCAGGCCGCGGGCTTGATGCCAAACTGCCGGTGCTTGTGCTCATCTGCATGCTTGCTGTTACCTCTTTTCAGGCGTTTTACGTGGAACCTCATGCCGCTGAACTGAAGCGGCAGATCGGCTCTTTTGAGGCGACGACCAAGGAGCATCCGCTCCGGAAGGAATTCTCGAAGCTGCACGGCGTTTCGGCAGTCTGTAATCTGACGGTTCTGGCTGGAGGAGTGCTGCTGGTGGTGCTGCCGTAGGCGGCCTGTTTTCGGGGATATGACACACGAACCCTCTACAGAGGCGCTTTTGCAATGGTATGTCTATATGATCCGCTGTTCCGATAACTCTCTCTACACCGGGATCACGACAGATATTGACAGGCGCTTTCAACAGCATTCAGCAGGGAAGGGCGCCAAGTATTTTAGAGGACGTAAGCCCCTGCAGGTGGTCTATGTCGAAGGAAATCACAGCCACTGTTCTGCCGCCGGCAGAGAATATCTGATCAAACGTATGGATCGCACAGAAAAGGAATTCATGGTGGCGGAGTTTACCATAAAAAGTATGCGGAAGACACCAGTGGTCAAGAATCCGTCAACCTGTAACCCTGAGCCGGGAAGCGGCAGCGATACTCCTCCCTGCTGAGGGCCGCCGACTTCCGCCGGTGGCGGAACAATCACGGAGAGTGTTCCCGGTTTCATTGCGTGGCTGGAGACGCCGGCAGGCCGTGTCGCGCGTATTGAGACGAAGCTGGGGCGTGATGATCATCTTGGGGCGTGCAAGGTGCGTTGGGGTATCGGGCGCATGGACTATATTGTACCACCCGGCCTCTATGCCGTCGGTCATCCCGCTTCATCTGATCCGGTAGTGGTAACGGCTAATTATAAAATGAGTTATGACGCAGTCCGCCAGTCACTGTGCGGGCGCAATGTCTGGCTGCTGGTTCTGGAAACCTACGGCATTAACGTCTGGTGTGCAGCCGGCAAGGGAACCTTTGGGACCGGCGAACTGGTCAGGAGGGTCAAGGCAACCCGGCTCGCCGATATTGTCAGTCACCGACGCCTGCTTCTTCCCATTCTCGGCGCACCGGGGGTGGCGGCCCATGAGGTGGCCAGGCGCTGCGGTTTCTCAGTCAGCTACGCGACCATTCGGGCTGCCGACCTGCCGGAATATCTGGATAACGGTATGGTCACCTCGCCGGAAATGCGCCAACTGACCTTTACCCTCTACGAGCGTCTCATACTGATACCTGTTGAGCTTGTGCTGGCAGTGAAAATGATCGCCATGGTCGGGGCAGTGATACTGCTGGTGATGACGCTGCTGGGCGGCATGACGGCGGGTATCCTGGGCTTCTGCGCTTTTGTTGGCGCCAGTTTCTCCGGTATTGTGCTCGGGCCGCTGCTGCTCCCCTGGCTACCGGGGCGCAGCTTTGCCGTCAAGGGAGCCATAGCCGGAATTCTCTGGAGCGTGCTGTTTTACCTCCTTGCTGGCGGTTCAAGCTGGAATGGCGCTGTCTCCGCTGCCCTGTTTCTGACCCTGCCCGCAGTAAGTTCCTTTTACACCCTTAATTTCACCGGCTGCTCCCCCTATACCTCCCGCTCCGGGGTAAAGAGAGAGCTGCACTTTGGCCTGCCGGCCATGGCTGCGGCAGTGGTTGTCGGTATTATTCTGTTGCTGGTCGGACGGTATCTGCTATGAAAAATTTTCGGTATCTGGAACATGTGGTTACATTGAAACTGGACGATTTCATCTGTATCGGCTGCGGCAGATGTCTGGAAGTCTGTCCGCATCAGGTGTTTGCTGCCAACGGGGAAAAGGTCAGGCTCGCTGACCGTGATGCCTGCATGGAGTGCGGGGCATGCGCTCTCAACTGTCCGGTCAGGGCCATTACCGTTGATGCCGGTGTCGGCTGTGCTTCGGGGCTGATTAACGAATGGCTGCAGGTGCATAACCTGAGAAAAGTGAGCAGCGGTGGCTGCTGTGCATAATCATATCTGTGTCGATAGATAGGAGGGGAGTATATTTATGGCTGTTTGGTTGATGTATGTTTCACTTGGCGCGTTTGCAGGGATTTTGGCCGGTCTGCTTGGTGTCGGCGGCGGCCTGATCATCGTTCCGGTTCTTACCTTTATATTCACCGCCCAGCATCTGCCCGATGCGCATATCCTCCATCTGGCTCTCGGCACATCACTGGCCAGTATCATGTTTACTTCAGTCTCCAGCCTGCGGGCTCATCATCAGCGAGGCGCCGTTGACTGGATGGTGGTGCGGCGCATCAGTCTCGGCATCATGGTCGGGACATTTGGCGGCTCATGGGTTGCCGCTCAGCTTTCAACCCGCTTTCTCAAAGCCTTTTTCGTAATCTTCCTCTACTATGTCGCAACCCAGATGCTGCTTAACATTAAGCCAAAACCGCATCGGCAACTCCCCGGACTGACAGCACTGTTTGGTGTCGGTGGTGTGATCGGCGGCGTGTCAAGTCTCGTCGGCATCGGCGGCGGCAGTTTGTCCGTGCCATTTCTGACCTGGTGCAATGTTGCCATTCATCGCGCAATCGGCACATCTGCGGCAATCGGTTTTCCCATTGCCGTGGCCGGAGCGGCTGGTTATGTCGTCAACGGTCTGTCGGCCCAACTCCCTCCATATAGTTTCGGTTTTGTCTATCTTCCCGCATTGGCAGGTATTGCAACCGCCAGCATCGTTACTGCACCTGTCGGCGCAAAACTGGCACACAGTCTGCCGGTTGACAGGCTGAAGAAGATTTTTGCGCTGCTGCTGATAGTGATGGGGACTAAGATGATGTGGAGCTTGTTTTGATTCTTTCAGTACCTGGCTGGTTTACAATCATATGAATTCGTATACGGACAGGTTTCAACTCTCTTCAGATGCAGAAATGGAGAGAGTTGAAACCTGCAGCTCTTTTACCCTCCTGTGATTATCGACATCATCTTCCTGCTCAATGTGAATGATCCGCTGCACCGATTTCTATCAAGTAGAGGCGGACGTCAACCGAGTAATCTCCTCCAGACGATGTTACCAATGCGACAATTTTTTCGAGAATCTTTCGGGCCAGTTCATTCTCAGTTGATGACCGCGGTTCATTATTGCGTGCGAATGCCATAACTCGAATATCTGAGCCGACATCCCGGGTGCTTGCCTGGGAAAACTCCAGTGAAATTTGTTCCGGTTTGAGAATTGCCAGCTTTCCGCCAGGCACCTCCATAACTCCGGAAATGATGGAAGGCAGTCCCCTGGCCAACTCGTCCAGCACAGTGCTAGTGACCTCAGCCTTGCTAACAATAGATACATTCATTGATTTGTCTCCCTCATTTAATGCTGTATTTTGTCCCATAGCGGATTCGGATAAATACTACCATTGATACTCCGGAAAGCAAGAGTACAATAATAATCGCCATGGAACTGGCACCCGATGATATGTATTGACATATTCAATTTTATATATATAATAAGCGCTATAATTTAGGGGGTTATATGTTTCAATTACTGATCGTATATGCGCTGTTACTGCTTTCGGCTGTTACTGTTGAGGCCGGGACGGTGAAGCTGTCACTGAAGGACGCACTGAATCTGGCGCTTGTAAACAATAATCAGATCAAGGCCGCGAATTTCACTGCTCATGCTGTGCAACAGGGGATTGCAGCTGCCAATTCCCGCTATTTACCGGCTATCTTATTTGAGGAAGCGTTCGTCGCAACTAATTCACCGTCGAATGCGTTTATGATGAAGCTCGATGAAAGCCGTTTTAACCCTGCGGATTTTGCCAATCCTGATACAGTGAATCATCCCTCCACCCGGCATGACTTTAAAACGGCGGTGTCGATTCAGCAGGCTCTCTTTGAGCCATCTCTCTCTCCCCTTAAAGAAATGGCCGTCAAGGATGCGTATAAATCTGAGCTGGAACGCGAAGCGGTGCGTCAGGGCGTCGCCTTTCAGGTGTTTTTTACCTATCTTGAGGTTCAGAAGGCAGACGCCCACCGTACGGCAGCTGACAGAGCTGTTGCCGATGCACGGGAGAATATGCGCATTGCCACGGTCAGAACAGCGAACGGGGTCGGCCTCAGGTCTGATGAGCTGCGGTCCCGGACACACCTCTCCACCGTCGAGCAGCAGCTCATTACTGCGCATAACAACATGACACTTGCGCGTATGAAACTTGCCCTTTTGATCGGTCTACCTGATGATACGACGTGTGAGATATCCAGTTTTTCCGAGCAGATTGCGCTTCCGGTCATGAGCGATCAGGTCATCAGCGATGCACTGCTCAATCGCGTTGAAATCAGGCGGTCTCACACTGATCTGGAAAAAACGGGCGCGGCACTCACTCTTGCCAAAGCCGGGTATCTGCCAACGGTTGGAGCGTTTGCCTCGTATCAATTGAATGGCAAAGATGCCCCATTTTCTTCTGATAACGATGCCTGGACGGCGGGTATCTCTCTGAAATGGAACGTTTTTGACGGATTCCGGCGTAACAGCGAACGAACCCGGGCACTCTCCGGGGAGTCGGCAGCGCGGGAAATGCTGGAAGCAACAACGAAAGAGGTCACATATCAACTGCGGGAAAGCTACCTGCGCCGGGCTGAGGCAGATAAACGTCTTGAGGTGGTCAGACATTCGGTAGCTGATGCCGAAGAGACCGTCAGGCTTCTCTCAAAACGCTATGAAAATTCACTGGCAACAATGGTTGAACTGCTTGATGCCCAGACGGCGTTGAATCAGGCGCGGGCTAATTTGATTGAAAGCGAGGCAGGACAAGCCCTCGCCGGTGGTCGAGTATATGTTATGACAGGAACATTTGTGAAGGAGATGCTGAAATGAGGAATTTTATACTGCCGGCAGCAATCCTGTTAATTTCGACGTTATCTGTTGGTGGCTGCTCAAAGGAACATGCTGCTGATAAGGCAGCAGAAAAGGCTGCTGAGGCACCGGCAGCTGTTGTTAGCGGTGTTACCATTGAAACGGTGAAGAGCGCTGCTATCCCGGAGCTGCTGGATGTGGTCGGCAGCGTGCGGGCCCGTACCAGTGCCGTCGTTTCGACCCGCATACCGGGCAGCATCAGTCTGCTTAAAGTCCGAGAAGGTGACCGGGTGAGCAAAGGGCAGCTTCTCGCACAACTGGATGCCCGGGAGAATCAGGCCACTGCCGCTGCCGCAGTTGCTGCTGTTGACGAGGCCCGTCGCGGAGTTGATGAAGCACTGTCGCGAAAAAAACTGGCCGATGCCACCTTTGCTCGCTACGAAAATCTCTTTAAAGAGCAGGCGGTCAGCCGTCAGGAATTCGACGTCAAGTCGTCAGAAAAGGAGGTGGCTGTTCAGGCGGTTGCAAGAGCTGATGCACGGCTCAGGCAGGCCGAGGAGGGGTCAAAGGCTGCCGCTTCAATATCAGACTACACGCGCATACTTGCCCCGATATCAGGTGTCATCGCCAGCAGACAGGCTGATCTTGGTGCAACCGTTTTTCCGGGCCAGCCACTGATGACTATCGAGGATGACGGAAGTTATCAACTTGAACTGGCGCTTCCTGAAAATGCCGCAGGCAGAGTCAAGCCAGGAACTGCCGTACAGGTGACGCTCGATGCCGTGGGAAGCTCCTTTGCGGCACGGATAGCGGAGATCGTGCCGACGGCTGATCCGGCAAGCCGTACGTTTATCGCCAAGATCACCCTTAACCAGAAGGGTCTGAAGTCCGGCATGTTCGGACGCGGGGCAATCAGTGCCGGAACAACGACTAATGGCATGGCGGTGCCGAAAAAAGCTGTTGTTGAACGGGGTGCCTTAACTTTTGTCTGGACTCTCGATAAAGGTAACATTGCCCGCATGCGTATCGTCAAGGTTGGCAGACTGACGGGGGACCGTGTGGAGATTCTTTCCGGCCTGACTGATGGCGACCGCGTTGTTGTCACCGGTGGTGAGAAAGTCACCGAAGGAATTAAGGTAGAATAAACCATGGAAAATCTCGGTTTTGCCGGAAAAATTGCCCGCGCATTTATCAATTCCAAACTGACACCGCTGATTGTCGGCGCTTCTCTGCTGCTCGGCCTCTTTGCCGTAAAAATGACGCCGCGCGAAGAGGAGCCGCAGATTGTCGTGCCGATGGTGGATATCTATCTCCCGTTGCCCGGCTCCACTCCCCAGGAGGTTCAGGAGCGGGTGGTCAAGCCGTTTGAGACAAAACTGTGGGAGATCAAAGGGGTCGAATACCTCTATTCGATGAGTCGTCCCGGCATGGGGATTATAACGGTCCGCTTCCTGGTCGGGGAGCCGATGGAAGAGTCGCTGGTCAAGCTCTACAACAAGGTGATGAGCAACCGCACGCTGCTTCCCCCCGGCGCTGCGGAGCCGCTGGTGGTACCGAAATCGATCGATGATGTCCCGATTCTGGCCCTGACACTCTGGTCGGAACGCTACGATCACGGTACGCTGCGGACGTTGGCACGTGAGGTTGCGGACGAACTGAAAAAGAGTGAGAACAGCGCAGAAGTCGCCATCACCGGCGGGCTTTCCCGCCAACTGCGCGTGACGCTCGATGCCCCGCGATTGTCCGGATATACGCTCTCGCCTTTGCAGGTCGCTGCAGCTCTGCAAAAAAGCAACGTGTCCCTGCCGTCCGGCAGCTTTTCCAGTGGCAACAGGGAGATGCTCGTCGACACCGGCGGCTTTCTGAACAGCGTCGAAGCCGTCAAACGGCTGGTGGTCGGCGTTTATGGAGGGAAACCGGTTTATCTGTCTGACGTGGCACGAGTGGAAGATGCATTGAGTGATCCGGTGGATTATGTGTTTATGGGACTGGGACCGGCGACACATGTCAACAAAAAAGCCGACTACCCGGCGGTGACAATCTCCGTCGCCAAAAGAAAAGGCGCCAATGCGACCTGGGTGGCAGAGGACCTGGTCAAAAAGGTCGAGTCGCTGAAGGGGAAAATTATTCCCTCCGATGTTCAGGTGACGGTGACCCGCAACTACGGCGAAACCGCCCGGGAGAAGAACAACGAGCTGCTCTTTCATATGTTTCTCGCCGCGATCTCGGTGACGATCCTGATTGCGCTGTTCATGGGGTGGCGTGCCGGTGCGGTGGCGGCTATCGCCATTCCGGTGACACTGGCGCTGACCATACTGATCTTTTACCTCATCGGCTACACGCTGAACCGCATCACGCTCTTTGCCCTGATCTTCTCGATCGGAATTCTGGTCGATGACGCCATCGTGGTCGTCGAGAACATTCACCGCTACTTTACCACCACGATCATGAAACCGCTCGATGCGGCGATAAGGGCGGTTGACGAGATCGGCAACCCGACTGTGCTGGCCACCTTTGCCGTTATCGCCTCCATTCTGCCTATGGGCTTTGTCGGCGGCCTGATGGGCCCCTATATGCGGCCGATACCGGTTGGCGCCAGTATGGCCATGCTTTTTTCGATGCTGATTGCCTTCATCGTCACGCCATATTTTGCCTTCCGTTTCATGAAGGGTGAATCGCACCATGGCAGCAGTGCAGAGCCCGAAGATTCAAAGATGACCGCCTTTTATCGCCACTGGATGGGGCGGCTGATCCATGAAAAAAAACTGCGGTACGGATTTCTGACGACTGTTGTCGTACTGCTGCTGCTCTCCTGTTCTCTGATCTACTTCAAAGCGGTGACCGTCAAGATGCTGCCGTTCGACAACAAGAACGAACTGCAGGTGATTATTGACGCTCCGGACGGCACACCGCTCGAGCAGACCGTCCGCATGACACGGGAAATGGGTGATGCCCTCCGGACGGTACCGGAAGTGACCGATTTTCAGATCTATGCCGGCACAAGTGCACCTTTCAATTTCAATGGCCTGGTACGGCATTACTACCTGCGTAAAGGAGCCGCTCTGGCCGATATTCAGGTAAATCTGCTGCCGAAAGATGCGCGTAAGGATCAGTCCCACGCGATCGCCAAACGCATCAGGCCGCTTGTTAAAGCAATCGCTGACAGATACGGTGCACGGGTCAAGGTTGCAGAAATCCCCCCCGGTCCGCCGGTTCTGGCAACGCTGGTCGCTGAAGTCTATGGTCCGGATGATATCTCGCGGGCCGGCATTGCGGCAAAAGTTAAAGCGATCCTGACCAAAACTGTCGGTGTGGTTGATGTCGACTGGTACCGTGAAGAGGATCAGACCAAGCTGACCTTTGCCGTTGACCAGGAAAAAGCGGCGCTCTCCGGAGTGGCGGTGGAAGATGTTGCCAGAACGTTGCGCATCGCTCTGGATGGCGATACGATCGGTCTTCTCCATCTGCCGAAGGAGAAGGAACCGGTCTCCATAAACGTGCGCCTTCCCGCCGGACAACGGAGTTCCGCAGTGGTGCTCTCTTCCCTGTCGGTACCGGGCCCGAGGGGCAACATCCCGCTGTCGCAACTGGTCAGGATCGGCAGCAGTACCGAAGCAAAAACGCTCTACCGCAAAAATCTGAAAAATGTTGTCTATGTGACTGCCGATGTGGCGGGAGAAATTGAAGCGCCGGTCTATGCGATCCTGAAGATGCAGCAGGAAATTGACGCCATTGCGACGCCGGATGGGAAAAAGATAGAAGTGCTGGCATCCCGTCAACCCTGGAGCGAAGAACATATCGGCATGAAATGGGACGGTGAGTGGCATATCACCTTTGAGGTGTTCCGTGACCTGGGTATCGCGTTCGGCGCAGTTATGGTGCTGATCTATATTCTGGTGGTTGCCTGGTTCAAGGATTTTACCACGCCGCTGGTCATCATGGCACCGATTCCGCTGACCCTGATCGGTATCCTGCCGGGGCACGCCGCGTTCGGAGCCTTTTTTACCGCAACATCGATGATCGGCTTTATCGCGCTGGCCGGCATCATCGTGCGTAATTCAATTATCCTGATCGATTTTGCCGAGATGAAACGCCGTGAAGGGATGGCGCTGGATGAAGCGATCATCGAGGCGGGCGCGGTCAGGTTCCGCCCCATGCTGCTGACTGCTGCCGCCGTTGTGGTAGGGAGCTTCGTGATCGTCTTCGATCCGATTTTTCAGGGTCTCGCTATCGCCATGATGTGCGGTGAAATCGCTTCAACAACGCTGTCGCGCGTGACGATACCGATACTCTATTATCTGGTGCAGAGCTGGAAAGAGCGGAGGCAGAATGTTCTGGAACAAAACAAAGAAAATGTTACAGGAGGAATGTGAGTTGAGTAAAGAATGCCAGGCGGAAGCTGAACAGCTCTACCGGTCAGGAAAATATCATTGCGCGGAAGCGGTGCTGGAGGCGGCGCGAAGGCGTTTTGCCGCACACCTGCCGGAATCCATAGTCGCTTCGGTGTCCGGTTTTGGCGGTGGTTCCGGTTCCGGATGTATCTGCGGTGCGGTCTCAGGAGGCACCGTTGCCCTCGGTCTGGTTCTGGCGGATAAGAAGGAAACCAGCCGTCTTACCAAAGAGTTACACACATGGTTCAAGGAGAAGTATGGCGTCACCTGTTGCAAGATAATCCGTCAGAACCACAAAGGCGTCTGCCCGGTTCTGACAGGAGAAGTAGCGGGAAAAGTTGCAGAGATGCTGGCAGGGAAATAATACCAATTTTAAATCAAGAGTGATATCAAGGCGGCGAGGATTGAGGCGACGAAGGCATACAACCAGTATGTTGAGGAGCCGAAGACGAGCCAACGAAGAGAGCGCCTTGATTTAGAATTGGAATAGCGTTGAGAAAGGAGACGTACATGAAAGATATACTGGTTATGATTGGCATCCTGATATTCTGGGTTGTGCTGCAGAAATATATTCTGCCCCGCTTCGGAGTGAACACCTGAATGTCCGATTCATGTGACCTCGGGGACCGGGGTAAAAAACAGGACATCACAAAAGAGAACCCGCTTTAACGCAAAGACGCCAAGGCGCAAGGATGCAAAGTTTAAAAATGATAGTTTCATGGTTATAACCCGTTTTGAAGACTTTCTTTGCGCCTTTGTGTTAATGCTTTTGACTTTATGCTTTTTTCAAAGCGGAAGATGGAACAAAACTGGAGATAATTTAATTGTTAAGGAGTTACAACGACATGAAGGAAGAATTTTACATTGAGCGTATTGTTCGTATCGTTGCGGGATCATTTGTGCTGATCTCACTGGTGCTGGCGCATTTTCATTCACCCAACTGGCTCTGGTTCACCGGCTTTGTCGGTCTGAACCTGTTCCAGTCCGGCTTTACCCAGTTCTGTCCGATGTTCAACATTCTGCAGAAGATGGGCGTGCCCCGTTTTCCGAAAAGCAGCTGCTGTAAATGAACTTTCGCATTACCATTCTCTGCGAGAATTCGGTCGGCCCGCTCTCCGGTACGTTAGGCGAACATGGCTTTTCTGCCCTGATTGAACCGTCAGCGGGAGATCCGTTGCTGTTCGATACCGGCCAGGGCCTGACCCTGCTGCACAATGCCAAACGGATGAACAAGGATCTCTCTCTGGTGAAACAGGTGGTCATTTCGCATGGCCATTATGATCATGCCGGTGGACTGCTGCCGTTGCTGGAGCAGTGTGGCGCCAAGCAGGTTTTGGGTCACCCCTCCATTTTCAGCTCCCGCTACCGGGTCAAGGATACCGGGGAGTGCTATCCCATTGCAATGCCGGCAGGTCGTGAAGAACTGGAGGGGGCAGGGGCCACCTTTGAACTTTCGAAGGAATTCCGCAGCATAGCTCCGGGAATTTTTCTGACGGGAGAAGTACCTCGCGTGACCGCTTTCGAGACAGGCGATCAGGGACTGTATTGCGACTGCAGCGGTCAGGAACGTGACAATACACCGGATGATCAATCACTTGTCCTGGAAACGGAAAAGGGTCTTGTCCTTATGTTGGGCTGTTGTCATGCCGGGTTGGTTAATACGGTAGAGCATGTCGCTTCCATGACCGGAAGACGAGATGTTTTTGCTGTGGTTGGCGGCACACATCTCGGCTTCTGCGGTCAGGAGCAACTTACAAAGACGATTACATCACTGCGAGCTATTGGAATCAGGAAACTGGCCGCCGGTCACTGTACAGGCTTCAACGCCTCAGCGCGCCTGTTGCGCGAGTTTCCGAAGGAATTTCAGATGGCGATGGTTGGCTATACACTGGAGGTATAGGTACAATTGGTATAATTCATGCGCAAGCCCAGCCCTGGTTTTGTCCTGATAAAAGTCATCTTGTTTCGCAGTATGAAAAAATCTCTTCCCGATTCCTCAAAGCACTCCCACGGTAAGGGGCTTGCTAAAATAAGTAATTGCGCTATTATTAAATACAAAATCATACAAATTGGAGGTTATCTATGGAAGATCGGGAAAAGAAGGTTGCAGCTGCTGCACTGCTGATAGTAGCAGGCGGCTTCATCGGAGCGAGTCTTGCCCTGCTGTTTGCTCCTCAGTCGGGGGCCAGAACGAGAAATGATATCGTGCGCTACTCACGGAGAGCCCGTAACAAAGCAGATGAGGTTGTAGATGATCTGGCCGCTAATGTGTCAAATCTTGTTGAGGTGATCGGTGAAAAAACCGATGATCTGCTTGAAAAGGGCAAAGATGCAGCGGGGGGTGCCCGTAAAGACCTCATCCGCCTTATCGAAGAGGGAGCATCAAAACTGGAAAAGTTCAGGACTATCCTGAGCAGAATGAAATA
>Ga0194059_1000438_pt1 | contig 19953 bp, 23 predicted proteins | sample SepL6211m_MetaG_FD_163426 | JGI IMG/M metagenome (GOLD analysis project Ga0194059, IMG submission 163426) | Anoxic zone freshwater microbial communities from boreal shield lake in IISD Experimental Lakes Area, Ontario, Canada - Sep2016-L626-11m | ecosystem: Environmental > Aquatic > Freshwater >... | reverse complement strand
TGGATAAAATCTTAAATCAATTGACAATATTATTTGAAGAGAGACTAACTAAATTTATTAATCAATGAAGCACAACAAATCTTAACTTACACTAAATTTGGGGAGTTGCCAAAGTTACGTGTAATCAACATGAACTCTGCAGGAATCACCTTATCATCTTCACTATATTTTATTGGATTGTATTCAATTTCATATTGTAATTTAGACAAAAGTCCGATCTGATTTAACTCGGATATTATATCTCTAATATTAAAATCATTCATTCCAGCCCAATTACAGGTAATTCTATAAATAGTTTTGTATTCACTAGGATAAATATCCTTACTGTAAAAGCATCCCCAGTTTGTTCTTATTATTTTAGCCAATTCTTCCACATTTTGTTCAACATTCTTTGGACCTTTAAATATATCTTGCATTTGAGCAATCTTAGTTCCGCCATGCAATAACTCAATTTTTGGCTTTGAAAGTGCTAATTTTGCGGCAGCAAGCGTTGAGGCAATTAATTCTAAAGACATATTAATAAGTTAAACTAGCATAGTTTAGGATGGGGATTAATGTTGTTCTAATCCTCTTTCCCTACAGAACGACTGCAGTCTTCTAAATTCTTCTGTATTAGTTGTGTTTAACTCTTCTAATTCAAAGCCAGTTATTCCTGCTGCGATCTCTTGAAGCTTCTCTACTGCTAAGCCTGTCAATTCGCTTACTAATTCCCATGTTGGTTCAAGACCAGAAACTTCAAGTGCAATTAATTTAGCGACAGGCTCGTCATATCCAGTTTGTTGTCTTAATTCTAAGCCTACAAGATTGTTGAAAGTCGAGATTCTTGTCCTTCTCGCTACATCTTGGGGGTTTTCCGAAGGAAATATTAACTCTCCGGGCTGATTGTTTGAATGTGGGATACCTTCCATATGTATTTAACACAATCTTAAAAGCTCAATACTTTCAACTAACTATATAACAAAATAGTTTTAAAATTCTAATAATCTCTATTTTACATTATTTTAATTTAAATTTATATTACAAATATGCTACAAACCAAAATTGTCGAAGCTGTAATTGAATTAGGTTTAACAGAATTTGAAGCTAAAATTTATGCCCTTCTGGTTGATTTAAAGAATCCAACTGTTACCGAACTTTGTACCCAAACAGGAAGCTATCGCCGTAAAGTTTATGAAGCGTTAGAAGCACTCAACCAGGCAGGTCTGATTGAACACACCAGTGATTATAGTCGAAATATAAAAGTAAAATCTCCAGTTGTTTTGGATACCCTGCTAAAAAGTAAACAGTATGAATTGAATAAAGTGAGCTTAAATTATCAGGATTTATTGCCCCAGCTTTTAAGCAATTTTTTTACTGAGGGGAAAGAGCCACAAATTCAGGTTTTTGATGGTCTAAATAAATTTAAATATTTGTTTAACACTCTACTTGATCAAGTTGAGAACGATACCGAAATACTAAGTTACAACGAAGGTCAAGACTTGTACGATATTTTAGATTTGAATTATTTTTTAAATATTTGGGTGGAAAAACGCATTAGCAAAAAGGTATTTGCTAGGGTTTTGGCCAATGGTGGTAGTCAAGCTGCAACCAAAGAAAAACAACGTGATAAAGAGAAATATCGAGAGGTCAGAATGCTGGCTAACACTGTTGAAAACAAAGGGTGTTTTTGGATACTTGGAAGTAAGATTATTTTATGGGACACTGCAACGGTTAAAGCTGTGGTGATTGAGAATAAACTGATTGCTGATCTACTTAGTCAATTATTTGAGGGTGCTTGGAACGCATAAGCTGGAAGTAACTGTGGGACCTTGTTAAGCATAAAAAGATCCTGAAACAAGTTCAGGATGACATAAATGGCTATATTGTATGCAATTATTATTTAAAAGAGTTTTTAAAATTATTCATTTTTAGTTTTTCATTTTTCATTATTTCTGGAGCGGATAGTGGGAATCGAACCCACACTCTAACCTTGGGAAGGTCAAGTTCTACCACTAAACTATATCCGCGACTATTTGGTAGACTCGACTCTTTTCCAGACTTCGTCAAACGATTTTTTGACTACTTTTTGCTCCCAAAAAATTAACATCCAAAGCCAAATTCTGACTGGAAATAATTCTAAAGACCACAGCAACTGTTGTAGGTTTTTAGCATATTTTAAAGGAAATAATACCATCTCCAGCTCTTTTATAAAAGATCTAGTTTGAGGCTGGTTATCCATTACCCCATATTTTTTTAATTGAACAAAACCTCCAGCCGAGCGCTTCTTTTGCTTGAAAAAATCGGCAAAATTTGTAGCGTATTTAATGTAAACTCTTGCTTCTGGTTGATAGCCAAGTTGTTTTCCTGCCTTTAACAATTTGTAGGAAATAAAAGCATCATCTGACAGGCAATCTGCTGGTAATCGAATATCAGTTTTTTTCATGGCAAAAAGATAACCTGAAAGCGGGAAAAAACCTCTTCTTTGAGTCAATTCTTGATCTCGTTTAAAATGAGCTCCATCTGCAAGTAGATGTCCAATATAACCAAAAAAATTGTCTATTTTATCCATGGAAATTGGCCGTCCTGTGATTGCTTCAAGCTCTGGATTTTCTTGAAATTTTTCCAGTAGCAAATTGATTGTGTTTTTGCCAAAATAAGTATCCCCATCACCAAAAAACCAAATATCACCTGTAGCCATATTCATCAGCTCGTTTAATTCAAAGGGTTTACCTAGTGCTTTACCTGACTTTGATATCTCTGATCGAAAGATTTTTTTTTCAATTCCCAGCTCAACTGCTTTGCTCATCAACCCTTCATAAGTTGGCTCATCTGGAATTGACGCAAGAACCTCAAAATCGCCTGAATATTCATTTAGAAATGTTTCCAAGCATTTGCCAATGGTTTTTTCCTCCTTCATCGAACAAATTAAAATTGAGATTTTCATATTTGTATATGTTGGTAAACAGATTTTATTAGTCAACTTACCCAAAACCTACAATACCAGTAACGGCGACCACCGCGTCGCCATCAGAGACCAAAACTCCACACAAAGAAACCTACACACCAAGTCAAAACGCTGTAACGGCGACCACCGCGTTGCCATCAGAGACCAAAACTCCACACAAAGAAACCTACACACCAAGTCAAAACGCTGTAACGGCGACCACCGCGTTGCCATCAGAGACCACCATGTCGCCACAAAAACCGCAAAAACCGCAAAACAAAAATATGTCATAAATGATTCCCCACTTCGTGGGGCCCCTGTAGGTATCAAACCCCAGGGCAAAGCCCTGAACCCGAAACAAGTTTCGGACCCCGACGCAAAGTTAGTGTTAGTGGGCAGCTAAAATGAATAATGAATCATTCAACCTTAGACTGTCATCCTGAACTTGTTTTAGGATCTGTTTAGCCCAACCTGGAGCTTAGGTTTCCTTACTACCCCAACTATCAAAGATCTCCAACCCTAACTAGGCGTATTTGGTATGTGAATGATTTAAAGATGCATCTTATACAACCGATACATTCTGCACAACCTTTTTCGATAAATCTTCTACCACACTTGCAAGCTTACTTTTAACTACTATAATATCTTTTTTGCAGAATACCTCCATGCTCATTTGAGTAGGATTATCCAATAAGAATTCAGCAATAGGATCTTGAATTTCTCTAGCAACAAGGCTTTTGACTTCACGAGCCCCATATTCTAGTTTTTTGTTAGCTTTTTCTACTAAAAATTCGATCAGGTTTTCCTTGAAAACAACACTCTTTCCTTGCTTAAGCATGTGCTTTTGAATCTCGCTCAACTCTTTATAGAGAATTTGCTTAAGGACAGTACTCGAAATGGGTCTGAAGACAATTTTTGCTGTTAACCTACCTAAAATCTCTGGCTTAACTTTTCTTTCCACCTCTTCGATGACTTGTTTTTTGATATCCTGATAGGACTGCTCTTCCTCATCTGATGGTTCAATAAATCCAATCTTGGAAGCAAAGCGGTTAAGCTGGTTTTTACCTAGATTTGAAGTTAAGAAAATTAAAGCATGTTCACAAGTAACACTATTGCCTTTAGCATCAGTAACTTTGCCATCTTCAAGCATCTGTAAAAGAATGTTTAAATTCTCAGGATGACCTTTTTCAATTTCATCAAATAAAATTACTGAATATGGTTTTTTGCGAAGCCATTCGGTCAGTTGTGGAGCGTCTTCGTAGCCAACATAGCCTGCAGGGGCTCCCAAAAGCCTGCTCATTTGATGCTTTTCACGAAACTCACTCATATCAATTTTCAACAGATATTTGTTTGGATCACCGTATAATTCAGAAGTTAATACTTTAACTAGCTCTGTTTTTCCAACACCTGTTGGACCAAGAAGTAAGAAACTGGCAATTGGCCCAGTATGAGGGTTAACTCCAGCGTAACTTCTCTTGAGAGCTTGAGTAATTTCTGCGGTAGCCTCAATTTGGCCAAAAATCTGCATATCCAGGCTACTTTTCAAGCTTTTAATTTGAGTGTAAACATTCGAACTGATTCTGACAATTGGAACACCGGAAACTTCAGAAACCACTTTTTCCAATAAATCCAGGGTAACCATGCTAAACTTTCGAATCTCCTTACTTTCAATATTCAACTTTGCCAGTTGCTCTTCAAGCCTTTTTTGATCATCTTCAAACTTTTTAGATAGCTCGATATTCTGACTCAAAATCGCATCATTTTTTTGCTTAATTAAGCCTAAAATTTGTTTTTCGATTGACTCCCAGTCTTGTTCATTTTTCTGACTATCTTTGTTTTTTTGAGCAGTTAAAATTCGACTTCGAACCAAAACCTCGTCAAGCACATCAATGGCTTTATCAGGAAAGTTTCGTTCGGGCATGAATCGATTTGCTAAATTCACAAGAGGCTCAACCAATTCATCTGGCAGAATACTAGTATGATAATTTTCATACATTGGTTTGATTCCTTTAATAATATCAATAGTCTCAGGAATACCCGGTTCGTCAAGTCTTACAGGTTGGAATCTTCGCTCAAAAGCCTTATCCTTTTTAATGATTGTGCGGTACTCATCTTCGGTTGTAGCTCCAATAATGCTAATTTCTCCCCTGGCTAATGCAGGTTTTAAAATACTGCTCATTTCTGGGCCACCGGACGAACCACTTCCGCCCGCACCAATTACAGTATGCACTTCATCAATAAATAAAATAATGTCCTTGGCCTCCACAACTTCTTCCAGAATTGCTTTAACTCTTTGTTCAAACTCTCCTCGGAAAACCGAACCGGCAACTAAATTACCCACATCTAAGGCTAAAATTTTCTTGTTCACTAACCATTCAGGCACCTTACCTTCGTTAATTCTTTTGGCTAAACCCTCAACCAAGGCAGTTTTACCAACTCCAGGTTCGCCTAAAATTATAGGATTATTTTTATTCTTACGAGTTAAAATCTGCAACAGTCTATCCACCTCTTTATCTCGAGAAACTAGATTGAAACCGGTCTCGTTAGCAACCTTTTGATTTAAACTTGTTGTAAAAAAGTCCAGAGCTGAATTTTGTCCTTTAAACTTCTTTTTAGCTACGTTTTGAGCCGAAACTGTTTCTTCATTTTTAGCACCTTGAGAGTATGAAGTAAAAATAGAATTCAAAATTTCACGTAGTTTGGTGGAGCTTGTATCGGTCAAATTCATGATTTGCTGACCGTGGGAGCTCTTGGTTTCTAAAACTCCATAAATTAAGTGTTCAATCCCGATATAGCTATAATTGTACATTTCAGCTACTCGTATACTGCTGTCCAAACAACTCTGCAATTCTTGAGTAATTTCTGGAAGCAATGAATTATTGGGTAATGAGTTGGTCTTGTTTTCTCCTTGAAATCGCTGAAAACCTTGTCTACGAATAATCTCCAAAAGTTCTTGGTTGGAAATATTATCAATAAAAGCCATTTGGAAAGGCAGTCCATCTTGTGGCTGAGAAAGAATTCCAAATAAAAGGTGCTCACTACCAATGTAGCTATGACCAAGTTGAATGGCAATTTGCTGGGCAATAGCTAAAGCATTTTTAGCACGATTATCAAATTTAGGAAGGGCGGACATAGATTTTGTATTATAATATTGTTAATTGCTGCAAAGCTTTTGATTCTCAAATTCCTGCTATCTAGAACCTAATTATAGATTAAATAAAATTCATTCTCTTGGCAAGTAAAAGCTGAGGTTGCTAAAAATTGCCTACTCAAATTTTGGCTAAAATGATTCCCCACTTTGTGGGGCCCCTGTAGGTATCAAACCCCAGTGCAAAGCCCTGGACCCGAAACAAGTTTCGGACCCCGACGCAAGCGTCGAGGTATTTTCTACGAATAACAGTTAACTTTTGCGAAAAATCTTTTTAAAAAACTTTGGAATCAAAATCGTTATACCCCAAAATACTAAAACACTTTTCCAAGGAAATTTGATGGTATTCTTAACTTGGATTAAAGCTAGGTTTAACTTAGTTTTAGGAGCAAAAACGAGAGTTCCTGTAGGTCTAGTAGTCGGCTTAAAAATTGCTTTTATCAGGGGTATATTTGCCATATAGTATTTATAATTTATCAGAGTATAAACCATAAAATGCGTGTTAACAAATTCAGTTTAATTTACAACTTGTCACAGTCGGCTACTAGTTAAGGTCACAAAATATTGGTATTATTTAAAATCCTGTGATATAATAAAGTACAATGACTATGAAAACGGCAAGGAAACAAAAAACTTTAATTTTAAGAACACACGGGACTATCTTAAAAATAGCTACTTTTGCGATCCTTTTAATTAACCTACTACAGTTTAATTTTAAAGTACAAACACTAGCCTTAAGCCTCGAACAAGTTAACTTGGATTTTACAAGTGCTGCAAGTAAACTTTATTTAGATGGTGACAAGTCAATCCAGACAAAACAGGCTTTAATTAGAAAAATTAATACTGAAAAACTAGCTGACCGAGATTTCGAAGTAACTAATATCAGCCAATTAACTAACTTTGACGTATTATCTTTAACGAATCTATTACCTTCTGATTTAATAGACAGTGATGACAAAAGCATGAAAACTGTGAATAAGAAAGTACTTTATTTTAATATTTTTATGTTTAAAGATAATGGTTTGTACACTGCTAAACTGGATACCGAAAATCTTAATTCAAATTTTAGCACTCAATCATCAGTTATAAATGATGAGCAAAAAAATCTTTTAAATGCTTTATACAAAGGCCCCAAGGGAAATTTTACTACACAAAGCACAAACCGTTATCCTAATTATAAACTACCCTGGAAAGGTGGTGAAGCCTGGACGACTGAGATGGTTTTCAACAACCAGCCTTGGGCTTGGCACACAGATCATGTAGGACCTGCCTTAGACTTTTTACCTCAAGCAGGGAGCAGTCTGCAAATGTTTGCCAGTAGCGGCGGCGTAGTAGAGTGGATATGTACTACAGACAATGCTCGCAACCAATCTGGAATTCATATTCGCACAATTGATTCAGGGGTTGATTATGGTGAATCTCTTAGATACTATCACATACGCAAAGATATGTTGGCTGTTGGCTACCAATTTGTGTCTCAAGGACAATATCTTGGACAAATTAAAGAGGGAGGCAACACAGGCATGGCTGGATGTAATCTATATAGTTTTAACACTCATTTACACTTTGGTTTTCCTGCTCAAAATTTTATGATGCAAGGGGCTATTTTTGACACCGCCCTGAGTCAAGCAAATTGTCTTTTGTACTCTACTCAAAACATGCAAAATGTAGCCATAAAAAGTAATTACCAGCTCATGAAAAACTTTGCCGATTATGATTCTGGTCCATGCAAGAGCACTCCGTTGATTATATTTAACCCAAATAATACACAAGTAAATCTTCAGCTAAAAATAAATGGGCAAATTAGCACAGACACCATATCAGTGCCAGCAAATCAGACTATAAAAGTACCGCTAGAAGGTATGTTTGGTAATTTAGAAATTTATTCTGAAAATTCTAAGGATGTGACCATTACATTTTTAAATACTTCCAACTTTGGAGGCAACTACAAACCAAGACCAATTGGAAAATCATCTCAAACGAGCGATGTCCAAACTCAGCCAATAATAAAAGTTACAACTTCAGCAACAAATCCTGAGTTACAAAATAACCCTAGCCAGCAGCCCAAACCAGAAATTAAATTAGCTCAAAACCCTGTCAGTAATATTGCACAAAAAAATTCACCTGAAATTGCTACCATGGCCTTTCAAAATCAAAAAATTTTACAAAATAAACCTAGGGATAACAATCAAAACACAGTCCTTATTTTTTCCGCGATTGTAATGGCCAATCTTACAATAGCTGCACTTTATCTAAAGAAAAAATATCGAAACTAACCCCCAAAATACACGCCCATTTTTTTAGCTAATTCAACAATCTGACTACTTGCGTCTACTTGTTTGAGGCTGGTCACACACTGGCTCAGATTTTTTTCCACAAACTCTCCGTTCTCATAGCCCACCATTGAACCAAACTTTCCTTTTAAAAATAATTCCGCGGCAAATGAACCATATTGTCGGCTTAGAATTCTATCCATACTGTTTGGAGTTCCTCCTCGCTGCACGTGACCAAGTCTGGTGCACCGGGCATCAAAACCACTCTTGTTTAAAAAACTGGCAATTTCATCACCTACTCCACCAAGTAAAGACTCACTAGATTTGCCACCGCTACTTTTATGAATTTGACCCCTACCCTCAAGTTTGGCACCTTCTGAGACAACAATTAAAGCATTTGGCTTGAGTCTTTTTTCCAAGAATTTAAGTATATTTTCTAGTTTAAAACCTATCTCTGGCAATAGTATCACGTTGGCTCCACCTGCAAGTCCTGAGTATAGTCCAATCCAGCCAGCATTTCTACCCATTACTTCTAATATCATCACTCGATCGTGGCTATAGGCTGTGGTTTCTAGTCTATCCAGGCTTTCAGTGGCAATTTCCACAGCAGTCCAAAAACCAAAGGTAAACTCCGTACCAAGTAAGTCGTTATCAATACTTTTGGGAACGCCAATAATTTTTAGGCCATGTTGTGAAAACTCATTGGCAACGCTTAAACTACCATCCCCACCTAGAACAATTAATCCATCCAAACCTAACTCATGATAATTGTGGATCGTCTTTTCTAGTATTTCAGGTTTAATTTGGGAAACCAGATTTGTACCAACTTTACCTGGAAAATGACCGTTGTTAACGCTTTTTAAAATTGTCCCTCCTTGAAACTTGTAAGGATTTGTATTGCTACGAGTAAGAATTGTGTAGTCCTTATTCAGAACACCCTCAAAGCTTTTATAAAACCCCAGTATTTCACATTCCTTATCCAATCCCTTCACCACCGAATCAATGACAGTGTTAAGCCCCGGACAATCGCCACCTCCCGTAATAATTCCTACTTTTTTTGACATAATAAAAAGTATTTTAGGGTAGTTTGTTGATTTTGGCAAAATCACCTTTTATTAGAATTTTAGTTTAGATTACCAACTTTCTTGCCAACTCGAAAAACCTATAGCATAATAGAGACAATAAAAATAAATACACATATGTTTCCACACATTTCACTTCCAGAAGTTTTAATAATTGCTTTTCTTGCAATTCTGTTTTTTGGTAAAGATAAATTACCCGATGCTGCTGCAAGTTTCGGTAAAGCTTTCAAATCTTTTAAGAGTGAGCTTAGTAGCGTTCAGTCCTCAATAAACTTGGATGAACCTGCAAAAACTGAAGAAAAAGTTAAGGTAAAAAAATCAGCTGCCAAGAAATCTGCAAAAAAAAGCTCTGCCAAAAAAGCCTAAGTCTTAGCATATGGATGCTAACAAAAAAACTGTTTGGGAGCATATAACAGAGCTTAAAAATTTAGCTCTAAAATTATTTGTTGTCTGGCTAGTAGCTACTGGAATCTGTGCCTTCTACTCAGAAAAATTGATTGACATTTTTACAAGTCCTCTTAATGGTACAGGTTTGAATTTAAATTTCATGTCACCCACAGACAGTTTGTTTTTTGTCATAAAAATTGTTTCAATTGCTGGTCTTCTAATCAGTTCACCAGTTTTATTTTACCTGCTTTGGCAATATTTAGGAAAAGCATTGGATAAAAGAGAAAAAAAGTTCTTGTTTACATATCTTGGAGGTGCATTAGTTCTAACAATTTTAGCCACAATCTATAGCTACATTTATTTAATTCCAACAAGCTTAAAGTTCCTAACCGATTTTACACCAAAAAATACAAATATAATTTTAAGTGCCAACGAATATTCTAGCTTTCTGCTTTCTATGCTACTGGTAATTATAGTAGTTTTTCAAACGCCGATTATGGTTTTATCTTTGGTTAAAACAGGCTTGGTTAAGGTCAAAACATTTCGCTCAAAACGAAAAGAGATTTACTTTGGGATTTTAGTCCTCACTGCAGCTTTTGGCTCACCAGATGTATTTACTTGGGTAATTTCCAGTATTCCAGTATTTGTACTTTTCGAAGGGTCTCTTTTGATTGCAGCCAGAATTGAGAAACAAAAATTAGCAGAAGTAAAAAATTTGCCCAAACAAAAAACATAAAATATACTATAGTGTAACGGCGACCACCGTGTCGCCATCTAAGACCACCTCGTCGCCATCTAAGACCACCGCGTCGCCATCTGAGAGACCTCCGAGTCGCCACAAACGAACAACTTGTAGCCACAAAAAAACAAAACTATATGCCACAATTACCAACACCAGCAGCCTCAGGAGATGTCTGGGGAAATACACTAAATGGTTTTTTAACTGTTGCACACGATAATACTGATACTTCAGATGGTGGGAAAGTCAAACCCTCTGGAATCTTACCAGGGACAGCAGGTCAAGTCTTGACTACTACTCCAGCTGGTACTGTGGGCTGGCAAAATAATCTAATTACAGGAGGTCCAGGATCTGTTGCTATTATTACAAATTCTGTGGTGCAGAGTGCATCTTGGTTGGTGGTAGGATTATTTGTATTTGAAGAAAAAATTGTAAATCTTGATATAAAAATCGATCCTGGAAATCTCTGCTCACTGTCAAATAATATTATAACCTTAAACACTAATGGCTTATATGTGATAGATGTCACATTGACTTATTTCAATATATATCCATTAAGTGTGCAGGGTGCTCTAACTTCAACTATCGACAATATTGTTAGACTAAAAAACATAGTGAATAATGGCAATCTCTTGGATGTAGCAGGTGGTACATTTGTTAGAACTTTGAATAGCTCTTGGATAAATGACTCTATTAATAACACAGGCTCTTTTTCAGGTTATATGTCATCAATTCTCGATTGTTCAAATCTAAATAACAAATTTAATTTAATGATGGAATTAAAAAACCCAACTTTGCTCATTAACCCTCGTCAAATTACAATCAAAATAACCAAATTAAGCTAGAAACACAATAAAAACAAAAAACCTATGTCCAACACAACCCCAACCCTAAACAAACAGCTATCAAAAAGAGATTTCTTAAAAATGATCGGAGGCTTGCTAGCTTTTTTCTCCTTTGGAGGATTTACCGCTCTGATCACTAGTAAACTTACAGGTACAGAAACTAAAGCTCAAAATAGTTACGGTTCTCGACCTTATGGGATGTAAGGAAAATTACAATTATAATTTCATCCATTTCCAGCTTTCCAACTACTCCACACGGGGTAGTTTTTTAGCTTGGATATGATTTTGACAAAATAGACCAAGAATACTACACCTTAAAGGTAACTAAACATACTAACTCAAACAATTTTATGTCTACCACCCAAATTTTAAAAACTAAATCCAAAACTAAGCAAATCCAAGACGAGCTTTTGGCTACTTTGAGTTTAGAAGAAATCTTAGAGTTTATCCAAGAGCTAAGCAAAAAAACCTTGGCAAGAAAAAAGTCAGATCAAGAAGTGTTACCACCACACATCAGGCAAGGGATCTCAGAAAGTTTGGAAGATTATCGCAAAGGTAATTATACTACTTTGAGCACTAAGGAACAGATGTTTAATCATTTTGAGAAATTATCACAATAATTTTATGTTTAAAATTGAATCAACACTTCCTTTTGATAAAAAGTTTAGCAAATTAGTAAAAATAACGCCATTCTCAAAACCAGAATTCTGAAAACTCTTGACTTTTTGTCTGACAACCCTAAACATCCAGGACTTCGCACTCACCAAATAGACGACTCAGAATATGGTAAAATCTGGAGTAGTTGGGTTCACGGTGATTTACGAATCTTTTGGAAATATGAAGGCGAGCAAATCCTGATCCTCCTACTCGATATTGGTGATCACGACCATGTATATTAGTGTCATTGAAAAAGTTTTTTTCACCCCAACAATTCCAGCCAATTCTCCCCATTTATAACTTTAAATGTATGATTTGGGTAAGCCTCTTTAAAACTATCTGGTAATTTGGCTTTTTTTCTGTCATTCCATTTAAATTCAAAACAGTTTAAAATCCCATCTTTTTCTTCGATGTAGTCGATCTCTGCTTGAGCATAGTTTCGCCAGAAATACATATTAGCCAATACGCGTTTGTATTTATTTTGTTTCAATCTTTCAATAATCATAAAGTTTTCCCAAAGCGACCCTAAATCATCTCTTAAACTCAGTGGGTTAAAGTTTTTAATCAGACTATTTCGCACACCCAAGTCGTAGAAATAGATTTTACGAGTTTTAAACACCTCTTGTCTGAGGTTTCGACTAAAGGCAGGAAGCCTAAAAATAATAAAGGCATCCTCTAGAAGTTCGATATATTTTTGAACTGTTTCTTGGTTGATATTTAGATCATTTGCCAAACTAGTAAAAGAAACTTCATTACCAATCTGAAAAGCTAACAACTGAAGTAATCTATCCAAGATTTGCTTACTGTTTCGAATTTCCACCAACTCTAAAATATCTTTATAAAGATAACTTTCCACCAATAAATCTAATTTGTCTTTAGCTTTACTTTGGTCAGTCTGGGAATAAATTTCAGGGTAAAGTCCAAATACCAAAGCTTTTTCTAGAAAACTAATATTTTTGAGCTCAAATTTTGATAATCCAAGCTCATTTGAAGCCAGTGGGTATAAATTAAAGATAATTTTTCTACCAGTTAAAGGTTCATTGATCTCTTTGCCCAATTCCAAACTAGAAGAACCTGTGACTAAAATCTGTGTTTCGGGGTAATTATCGATCATCAATTTTAGTTTTAAACCTATGTTATCCACTCTTTGAGCTTCGTCCAAAATAATTAGCTTGGAGTCACCAAAAAATTCTTTAAGATCTTTTGAGTTTTCGAGCCGATTTAGATTTTGTCTGACAAACCCCTCATCGCAATTCAAATACCTACTATCTTTAAATTTACTCTGGATATTTTTAACCACAGTAGTTTTGCCCACTTGTCTAGCCCCATATAAAATCACAATCTTATCTTGAAACAAGCTTCGTTCGATATCTACTTGGGTCGATCTGATAAACATAACATGACAATTAGGCTTAATTACACGGATATAATATTGTAATTAGATATAAATGTCAAGACTTGCAGTATTTTACCCCAACATCTCCAGCCAATTCTCCTGATTTATAACCTTAAAAGTATGATCTGGATAAGCCTCTTTAAAACTATTGGGTAGTTTGGCTTTCTTTCTATCATTCCATTTAAATTCATAGCAGTTTAAAATTCCGTCTTTTTCTTCGATGTAGTCGATTTCTTGCTGTTGATAGTTTCTCCAGAAGTAGCTATTTACAGAAATTTGATTGTATTCGAGGTATTTTCTTCTTTCCAAGATACAGAAGTTTTCCCACAATGCTCCAAGGTCGTTTCTAAATTTTAATTCTGAAAAATTTTCAATTAATTGATTTCGCACTCCCAGATCATAAAAGTAAATTTTAGTAGATTTTCCAATTTCCTTTCTTTGGTTTTTACTAAAACTTGTCAGGCTAAATACAATAAAGTTTTTTTCCAACAAGTCTATGTATTTGGCTACCGTTCGCTTGTTCAGATCTAGCTTATTGGCTAATTCTTGAAGTGAGACTTCATTTCCTACTTGATAGGCTAGTAGTTTGAGTAAATTATGAATTGCTTGAGGTTTTTGAATGGTCTCAAACTGTAAAATATCTTTATACAGGTATTGATTGGTTAGATTTTTAAGAAGTTTCTGAGTTAAATTTCCAGTTGATGAGTAAATATTTGGATAGCTTCCATATAACATAAATTTTTCTTTGGCTCTATTCATCTCTATACCGTTTGCTGCAACTTCTAAAATAGAAAGTGGATACAAAACAAACTCAAGGCTTCGACCAGTTAGAGGTTCATTAATTTGGTTGGCTAAATCGAAACTGCTACTTCCAGTAGCTATGATCTGCATCTGAGGTCGGTTGTCGTGCAGGATTTTGAGAGTCAAGCCAATATTTTCCACTCTTTGAGCTTCATCAATTATCAAAATATCTGGTGTACCAGTTTGACTTATTAGTTTTTCAAAATTTGTTGGCTTTAGTTTTTCCCTAATATCAATATCATCTCCACTAAAAATAGCCTGAGTTTTATCTTTGTTTTCTGCTAAGAGTTGATTGATTAAAGTAGTTTTGCCTACTTGCCGAGCTCCATATAAAACAATTACAAACCCTTGAAAAAGACTGACCTGAATCTGTTTTTGCAATAAACGAGAATACATAAATTATACTAAATATAGATATTTTAATACACTAATTCTACTAAATTTGGGTAAAGTTGTCAAATAAACTTTTTGCTAGACTACCATTTTCAATAAAACCCTTGCAATAAAAAAACCTGTGTGATATAATGTAAGTAACAAAATTAAAACACAAACAAAACTATATGCCACAATTACCAACACCAGCAACAGGAGGACAAGATGTCTGGGGAAATACACTAAATGGTTTTTTAACAGTTGCTCATGATAATACTGCTACAGATGGTGGAAAAGTTAAGCCATCGGGAATCTTACCAGGGACAGCAGGTCAAGTCTTAACCACCACAGGTCCTAATACAGTAGGCTGGCAAAATTCAACCGCTGGAGCTGGGAGTATTGTTGCAGCTGTTAATTTTCAATTTGTATATTATAGTGGAGGCTTTGTATTTGGCGTCCCCACATCAGGATTAGATACAACACAGCAAATTTTCTCAAGCTTAAATGTTTCTTCTGTAATCAACAGTCTTAATGCAACTGAACCTATAACTACAATCAATTTCACCAATCCACTTCCAGATGCAAACTACTTTGTTAGTTTCAATTATGGTTTAAATGGTAATTGGATGATGGGATTAGAATCTAAAAGTACAACTAGTATAGCACTAAGAACAAGATTAACAACATATGCAGATTCAAACGGCACTATTGTTGTTTCAGGCATCGGCGGCTATACTCCAGCAACAGTGTCTCTAATTGTTGTGAGGTAAATTATTTTAAATATAAACAAAAACACAAAAACCTATGTCTAACACTACCCCAAAACTACCAACCCTAAACAAACAACTATCAAAAAGAGATTTCTTAAAAATGATCGGAGGCTTTCTAGCTTTCTTTTCATTTGGAGGATTTAGTGCTCTAATCACAAGCAAGCTTACTGGTACTGAAGCTAAAGCTCAGAATAGCTTTGGTTCTCGACCTTATGGAATGTAGAGAAAATTAAGATGATAATTTCATCCCTTTCCATATTTCCAACTACTCCAAACGGGGTAGTTTTTGGCTTGGATATAATTTTGACAAAATAGACCAAGAATACTACACCTTAAAGGTAACTAAACATACTAACTCAAACAATTTTATGTCTACCACTCAAGTTTTAAAAACTAAATCCAAAACTAAGCAAATCCAAGATGAGCTTTTGGCTACTTTGAGCTTGGAAGAAATCTTAGAGTTTATCCAAGAGCTAAGCAAAAAAACCTTGGCAAGAAAAAAGTCAGATCAAGAGACAGGTCAAGAAGTGTTGCCACCACACATTAGGCAAGGGATCTCAGAAAGCTTGGAAGATTATCGTAAAGGTAATTACACTACTTTGAGTTCAGATCAAGAGATTGATGAATATTTAGAAAGTCTAATTGCCTAGATTTTATGTTTGTTTTGAAAAAGACGGCAAGGTTTGATAAAAAATTACAAAAACTTTTAAAGAAAAATAGCGATTTAAAATCAAGAATAGGAAAAACTTTGAAACAATTGTCTGACAACCCTAAACATCCAGGACTTCGCACTCACCAAATAGACGACTCAGAATATGGTAAAATCTGGAGTAGTTGGGTTCACGGTGATTTACGAATCTTTTGGAAATATGAAGGCGAGCAAATCATGATTTTACTACTGGATATCGGCGATCACGACCACATTTATTAGTGATTTTGAAAAAATATTTGCAAGAAAAAAACCTGTGTGTTATACTGTAAATAACAAATACAAATAAAAGAAATTTATGCCACAATTACCTACACCAGCAGCTTCAGGAGATGTCTGGGGAAATACACTAAATAATTTTTTGACTGTTGCTCACGATAATACCGTTCCAAATGGTGGAAAAGTCAAACCATCAGGAATCATACCAGGGACAGCCGGTCAAGTCTTGACTACTACGCAAGCTGGTACTGTAGGTTGGCAAAATTCAACCGCTGGAGCTGGGGGTATTGTAGCGGGGGCAGAGTTAGATCTAGTGGGACAACTAAACCCTGCAAACATTTTTGGTCCTAGAATTTATACTCTTTCTTACGCACTGAATGTACAGTCATTTACAGGTGGAGGTATGATCATAGGAGGTAATTACACTGTCACTTTTATCAACCCGCTTGATAATGCAAATTATCTTGTAAGTATTTCAAACAATCCTGGGTGGGTTTGTGAGGTATTTTCTAAAACTGTAAACTCTTTTAGCCTTTCAATAAAGGCTGCCATATTTGATACTAGCGGTGGTCAAATCACTCTCCCGTTTGGTACTAATACCTCAAATCAATTCATATTCACGGTGTTTAAATAATAAATTTTATTATATGTCTCAAATTCCAACTCTAAACAAAGAACTATCAAAAAGAGATTTCTTAAAAATGATCGGAGGCTTGCTAGCTTTCTTCTCATTTGGAGGATTTAGTGCTCTTATCACTAGTAAACTTACAGGTACAGAAACTAAAACACAAAATAGTTACGGATCTCGACCTTATGGGATGTAGAAATACCCGTCTTAAAACAACAAAAATATGTCTCAACCAAAAATAAAAAAAATCATCAATAAAAAGACCAGAACTTGGCTTTTAGCTGGGGTGTTGATCGTTTTAGGATTTGGACTTGGATACAGTTTGGTAAGCAATTTGACTCATAAAAATGGTACAGCTTTAGCTGGCTTAACGCCACAGCAATTTGGTGCTGGTTGTCCCTATGGTGTAGGTACATATGGTACAGGCGATTGTGGAGTGGTGGAGATCAAAAACCTTGATATTGGTACTTCTACAGACTGCACTAACGCTAAAACTGTAACTATATCAGCTACTTCTACCTATACTTGTACATTCCCTCTTATTGGAGCAAGCACTAGTGTAACTTTTGGCACTCCTACAAATGGAATAAAAGCTACTACTTCTACTAATGGAAGTGCTGCTGCTGATCTTACAGCTATTAGTGGAGGATTATCTCCTCTTTGTACAATTATTACAAACACTACAGCTACAGCTAGTTTATCTTGCAGTGGTATTCCTACTAGTGGAGGTACAGCAGGACTTAGAAATGTATTGTTATCAATAGATAATGCCACACCTTTAGTAGATAAAGGTAACGTAACTTTACAGGATCCTGCTCCAACTACTACAGACCCTCTCTTCATAGACCCCTCTAAAATTACCTTTTCTCCAATTGAATCAGCAGCAGTTAAATTTGGTAGTGCTGATCTAACCCTAACTGTAGGAGGTGGCAATGCTGGAGCTCTTAATGATCCTAGATTTACTGCTAACAGTACTACAGCTACTTGTAAGTTTAGATTAAAAGAATATGGTGTATTAGATTCTGATACTACTTCAAAAGGTTTTGATCTTAGTACTGCAAAGTTGGCAGGCAGTGTAGCTGATTTAGATCTTACTAACAACAGCTTTGATGTGGCTTACTCTGCTACTACTGGTTGTAGTGTAAAACTACCACTAGGTGCAGCTCAGAATCAACCTAAGTGGTTCTTTGAAATTAGAGTGGTCAGAAGTGATGGACAAGTCTTCGGACAGAATATGAGTTACTTTATGACTTATGGAGCTATTGGTGGGGTTGCGGTTAGTTAGGATTAAAATGAATAATGAATAATGAATGACTAATAACTAAAAATTAAGAATTCAAAATACTTTCCCTGACACTGCCGCCCTAAACTTGTTTCAGGTTTTGATGGCCCAGGACGATGTGCTATGTATTTGCCTACGCTTCCTTTTTCTCCCCAATTCTAAACTCTTTAGGATAGCAATTATTAACCTTTGAGTAGGTTTTTTTAACCCAGCCTAAATTTAACCCTTCATAGCGTATCAAAAGCCAGCCAGAAAGTTGTTGCTGAGAGTATGTTAGCGGGAAATCTTTACCCTGTAGATACAAAAAACTATTTGTATAATCTACATCAATACCTTCAAAAATCGGATTAACAAGATCACTCAAAGCTAGATCATGACTAGGTAAAAAGTCCTCATTTTTAAACACTCCTATAAAGACTCCAGAAGTTAAAAAGTGAAGATTATCTTTATACTTTTCGTAAAATTCAAAGGTTTCAGGGGTAAAAGCGTATACTTGACTACCTCGTAGTAAATATTTTATTTGCCTTCGGTTTGGATCGATAAACTTCTCAACTTGATCTAGCTCTTTCTTTGATAATTGCTTGAATTTAGGAAGCTCTTTTTTACCATATTTTTTGTTGACTTCAAAAGAAATAATTGAACCACTTTCAACCTTTTCTAAAACTGCAAAAAATAGACCCTCACCTTTAAACTTATGTGGTAAGCATCGGTAGGTTCCAGGCACAAAGCTTGTTAAACCCCAGTTTTCATCAAGATCAAAATGCTTGAGTTTAAATTCAGGAAAGTTTTCTAAAAACCAGCCTATCACTTCCTCATTTTCTTCAATATTGAAAGTACAGGTTGAATATATTAGATGCCCCCCAATTTTCACACTTGCAGCAATTTGCGACAGGATTTCAATCTGTCTTTTTTGACAGCCTTCTACTGTTTTTTCACTCCAAGCGTTTAAAACATATGGATTTTTACGAATCAATCCCTCACCTGTACACGGAGCGTCAATCAATATTACATCAAAAGCTTCGCTAAGTTTGGCAAAATCTTTAGGCTGATTAATTGTTACCACGTTGTTACTTCTACCCCATTTATTAAGATTTTCGATTAATATTCTCAGTCTTTTAGGAACTACATCATTACTAATAAGTAAGCTATTTGGTGTTAGTAAAGAAGAAATCAGGGTGGATTTACCTCCTGGAGCTGCACACAAATCCAAAACTTTTAAATCCTTAGAAAAATCAATCAGCTGCGATAAGATCATCGATGAGGCTTCTTGAACGTAGTAGCTTCCGGCATGCCACAGCGGATTTAGGCTAGACTCAAGCTTGTGATTAAGGTAGTAACCGTATTTTGCCCAGGGTATGGGAGTGAAATTAAGATCAACTTCACTGTTTTTCTGCAAAGCTTCAAAAGAGCTTATTTTGTTAGGGTTTAACCGAATTGAAATTGTGGACTCAAGCTCAATACTTTTAAAAAATTCTTCTGAATCGGATGCTAATAAGTCTTCAATATTACTTTTAAAAATTGCTGGTAAATTCATCTTAAAATCCAAGGTTAGTTTTAAATTCTACACAAGTGAAAAATGGTACTCAACACAAACATCGGCAACTCCCCAAATTTAGTGTAAGTTAAGATTTGTTGTGCTTCATTGATTAATAAATTTAGTTAGTCTCTCTTCAAATAATATTGTCAATTGATTTAAGATTTTACCCCAGTTGTGAATTGGCA
>Ga0194059_1000437_pt1 | contig 19960 bp, 8 predicted proteins | sample SepL6211m_MetaG_FD_163426 | JGI IMG/M metagenome (GOLD analysis project Ga0194059, IMG submission 163426) | Anoxic zone freshwater microbial communities from boreal shield lake in IISD Experimental Lakes Area, Ontario, Canada - Sep2016-L626-11m | ecosystem: Environmental > Aquatic > Freshwater >... | reverse complement strand
CTTTTGGTAAATCTAATTGTGCTGACGGTATTCCAGCATAAAAACAAATTAATTTTGGTCCTGACTTTCTATAGTCGACATCTAAAAATGTTCCCCACATATTGTCAGCAAACTCTAAAGACCCTTCGGCACTTTGTGATAATGTTGTACCATCCGCATCTTGTACATTATAAAAGTTAACATATGCAGGTAATGGCATCACATTAAATTTATTCTTAATCAATAAACCACTAAGGAATGTGAAGACGCTCATTTCCATATTAAGTGAACTTTCTTCAAATTTCTTATCACCTAATAACATGTCTTTTAATGCAAATATGTCAATGATAATTGTGTCACCAACATTTCTTGATGCTCTATCTAAAAATAAGAAGTCTTCAAATAAAGTTTTATTTGTAAAATCACCACCCGCAATCCACTTATCATTTAACGCTTTAAAGACCTCATAATTTTCAACTTTACTTTGTTGACCATCAATAACACTTTGTATTTTTTTCTGAGGTACTTCTTGTTGATTAGGTAAATCAGCTCTGACTTTTGATAAAATTTGATTTAAAAATATATTCTGTAGTTCTGACGTTCCATTAAAATATGTTTGAAGTCTTGTTTTAAATTCTGAACTGGTAATCGTTGGCGTATATAATTTTTGGGTTGCGTATTGTTTAATTAATTGAGAATTCAATACAATATTATCAACTGAGAATTCAATATTATTATCAATAAAGAAATCTGTAATATACGAACCGTTGTTAGTATATGCCAAATTTAATATAGTTGAAAACCCTACTTCTGTTTCTAAAGCCAACCAAGCATTTTGATTTGCCGCTTTTGATTGGGTTAATGTAATTCCCCCATTTATTGATGGTAATGTATTATTAACATACGGATTAAATTGAATCGGGTCTGTGATAGTATTTGTCCCTCCATTCGATGCAAGAAAAGAATCGACAACTCTTCTTTTATAATTTGCAGGATTACCATACTTTAAAATAACATCATATTCTAAGAAAGATTTTATTGTATTTGAAAATGTTGTTAATTGTGTGTTACCAACAGTATTAAAATATTCTGTGGTAGTTAATGATGTATTTCCATTAATTGTCATTAATTTTCTAAACAAATACTGGAAATTTTTATATACTGCATTATCATCAATAGGAGATTGTCCAATAGGTATCGCAATTTGTGGCCCTAAATCAATATCCGTAACTGGTTTACAGAAGTTTAAAAATTCTTGTTCAAATTTATCTAAAATACTTTTATCAAAAACTGAGAATATTTCTTCAATATTTGAATAGTCATTATTAATTAATAATTTAAATGAAGATTGTTTTACATTATCTGTATTAATTTTATTAATGTATGCATCAGGATTTGGCTTAGATATTTCATCATTATTAAAATATCCATAGTTTGGTGCTGACCATAATAATCTAACTGAACCATTATAAATTGATGGGTTGTTAACAAACAAAGATATTTGAACGTTATTTGATAAACATTCTGTATTAACTTGGTTAATTGGTGAACCAAAAGACGGAACAACAAAATAATTAATACTTGTCGTATTTTGATTTGGAGAACATGTTCCTGTAACTCCTAAATCAATAATCGTGTCGGGTAAAACAACCGACCATGTTTGAATTGATGATTTAGGTGCACCTCCAAGTATTGTAAAAATAGAACTACTTGGATTAATGTTTGAATCCTTAAAGTTATATACTTTCATACCTCCATTAATACTTGTTTGTATTTCAGTATCGGTATATTCACGATATAAATCATATCCATTATAAAAAACATTAAAGTCGTTAATTAATTTTGGATAGAAACCTGTTTGTATTTTTGATTCATTATTAACAAGACTTTGTAATGTAACATTTTTCTCTCCATCAAATAAGAACTTGTAAGTTTTAGTATCAGAACTTGTGATGGGGTCAAAGTTAACTTTATAATCAAAATTATCCCAAGCTGAGTCAATAAAATCAACACCAGTTGTTTTATAAGTTTTATATCTATACCATATAGAACCCATTTTCAATACCCAAGCGTAAGGCATTTTATGAATCGCCCCAAACTTCTTAAAACATGAGGCAATATAATCTAATTCGGTTGCCGCGCCATATGTTTGATATTTTTCCTTTAATGACGCTAAGGGTAATGAATTTAAGAATAAATAAGCGGCTTGAACATATGGGTATTTATCACTTTTTCTCCAATTTAAAACTCCGTTTTGAATTGCATTTACCATGTATGGTGTGTTTAACATGGTAGTCGTCGTTTCGGTTGTTACATTTGTTGATGGTCTTAAATAATTAACATAACCTTCTGTTGGTATGAATTTATCAGGATTTTTTCTTGTATCATAAAATGTTGTTAAATTTGTTGCAACAATTTCAGTTGTAGGATTTGTAACCAATAAATAAGAAAAATTAGTTACAGGTCTATTTGTTGTATAATCATAAACACTATTAAAGTTTGAAATAACATTTCTTTCTTTAAATACTTTTAATACTTGAGTTGTGTTGTACACCGAATTATTAACATTACTATTACTTTGACTCATATTATCCGAAACCCAAGTTGGGTTTGTAAATGGGTATGTGTCTATAATTATTGGTGTATTTGAGGCATTTTGAACTAGTTGTTCTAACGATTCATATTTAGCACTCATTTGCGGTTCTTTACCCAAATCATTTGTTGCAAGAATATTAAAAGAATTTTCTGTTAAATTTTTAATATATGGAGTAACATAAAAATCTCTAATAAATTCTTGATAAGATTTACCTGTTCCTTGATTTGAAATATTTTGTAAAAACTGAACGTAATTTTGTGCAGTTATATCATAATTTTTAAGTTTTAATGTTAGGTATGGAGAACTAGTACCTAAACTACTAACAATATTATTTGTTTCAGAACTAAGTACTAAGTCAGTTAATTGACTTAATTGGTTTGTATTTGCTCTAATAAATCCAGAATAATTTGATGTTAAAAATTGTCTTTCCCAAATTTCATAAAAGAATTTAATTTCTTCTTTGTTAACATAAGCAATACCATTTGATGGGTATTCAATCGCATTTATGTTTATAATGTTAGTGGTTGCCTGACTATCAGTAGGTACTTGAGCTATAGGTGGGTTAAATTTCTGTGTCAATCCTCTCATATATTCTTCAACAAATTCAACCTCAGGCCATTTATCATATAAGTAACCTTGAGTTATGTCAACAACCGAAGGGTCTGCAATATATTTTAATTGGAATCTCCCCTTTTTATCTTCAGGTGTCTCAACAAAAAATTGTGGCCAAGGGTATACAGGTATTTTACTTGTAGATAATCCTTGATTTTGATTATTAGCTTCTGTAGATATTTTAAGATTATCTTTTGTGTCGGTACCTGGCGCTGATGATGGATTGTCTAAAATTGCAAGTTGTCTGACAGGGTCGTATTTAACATTCCAAGCGTTAGTATGAACCTCGTCAAGTAATCTAATAAACGCCTCTGCGGATGCCATAACAACCGCACAAATATTTCTAACTGTTGGTCTAAACCCAAAACCAATTGTAGTATCTTCAATTTTTTTAGAAAAATCTGCGGTTAAAGCAGTTTCATATTGGCTAAGTTTTCTATTAGCTTCCGCCTCAATTTGATAAATTAAATTTTCAAATCTAGGTATTGTTTGATTAGTTATTGTATTCTGTTTAAAAATAAATAAAGGATTAATAATGACGTTAACAGACTTTTCAGGTTCAGTCGCCAATTGAGTCCCTGTTGTTACCTCAAATTTTTGACCCAATAACTGTTCTAAATAACTTTTAATTGACTTAGTATTTTCATCGTTTGGAGCTAAAACACCTGTTAAACTTGTTGTTGTTTTGGCTAAATCAATATCAGTCAAATTAACATTGATTAACATAGTGTCATAAGTAATACTATTTTTTATAGGCGCCGCTCCTAAAGTTCCTAATGTTGGATTTTCCGATAATAACTTATTATACTCTGTCGTATATCCAGTTAAAAGAGAACGAGCCTCTACTTGTTTTTTTGTATCAAGTTCTGGTTTTAACGCATAAACAAAAGTACCATTTGTTAATACAATAGGTTTTGGATTTATATAAGTTCCATACCAAGAAGTACTTGAACCATAAACATCATCATAATAATTTTTTAAAGTTTCTTTGTACGCTCTAATATTAGTTAATGGTTGAACGTCGACCTTAGTGTATGAACTAATCACTGTTTGTTCAAATAAGTCAAGTTTATTCATTAATTGAGCAAATGTAATTTCAGGAAAATTTTGGTCTATTAATCCCTTTGCTTTATATTCACTATAAACCTCAACAACTTTCTGATAACCTTTCTCGCTGATGATTTGTGTTACCACATTATCAGCACTATTTGTAGATTCTTTAGATATGTTTCCTGTTTGTTTTGTACTTGATTCTACATTTTTATTTGGGGATTCTGATGATGTTGTAGATTTAGAAATATCAAATCTTGAACTATACATGTGTGGAGCTGCCAATAAATTAGCCATAGATATTTCATTCAAAATGTTAAACTTGTATCCGACAAACTCTAAAGTAACTTGATAATTACCACTAAACGAATTGAATCGAGCATTAAATGTTCTTAAATTTAATTGGTATTTAATTGCTTGACCGTAATATCCCTTGAGTGTTAAATAAAATGGTGGATATGGTAAGTTAAAAAATGCCGAATATGGTGAATTATCTCCTAATTGAAACAATGCTCGTCCTTGAATATCCTCTAATTCCATTGTCACTGTAGGTATAAACGAAGTATTTGTTCTAACATTAATAGATGTAATACCTAATAGTCCATTATCAGTAGATTTATTTCCAGGATTATTTACCGTAACTTTATTGTATGGTTTAGTACCATCATTTGGGTCAATAATTTCGTCACGAATTTGATTAACACCCAAACCATTCTTTGCGTTTTTTCCTGTTAACTCATCATAATATCCTGTTGTAAGTGAGGTACCTTCAGTTGGTCTTAAGAAATTCATCTTAGCCACTGAAACAATTCTAATCCTATCTTCAGGACTACCACCAACCGCTAGTTTTGTTCTTGGCAAGACTTCAGCTTCAAGGTTGGCAAACATAACCAATTTTTCATGGTCAACCAATCTTTCACGAATATTTCCAAATGCATCAATGGTTTTGTTTGGGTCTACAACAATAATGTTGTTATAATCAAATTCCACTAATATATTTCCACTATTGTCTCCTGGTCTGTTACCTGCCATAATAATAAAAATAATTTTCCAAAGCTGCTTTATAGTCTTGTAATGAAGGTAGTAGAGGATAAGGAATAATCAATACCGCACCATCATATATGTTATTTTCTAACCCACCAAATTGTGGGTTTGCCTGTAATATTAACCAACCAAAATATGGTGAGTTATAATATTCTTGAGAAACAACGTCAAGTCTACTTCGAGCCACTTTATATATGTAAGACTTATCAGTTGGCTTTTGAGGTAATTGCACAAACGGAACTACAGTTTGTTCACCGTTAATTAAAAAATCACTATATCTATTATAATATTGATATGCCATTAGTTAAACTTTGCTTTTGAGATAAATACGTCACCTAATGGTACTTCCTGTCCATCATCCCATGTTTTATTATTTGTATTTTGGTTTTCAGTTGCTCCTAATCCCTTAATCAACGCAATTTGACCTTCAGAGTTAGCATTTTCTGTAGTATATGAGAAAAGTCGTTTTTTACTTGGGTATGGAGTAAACTTTAAGAAGTTTTGTAGTTTTTCTTTTTCCATATAAGTAATAAACTCTTTTGTTAGAGTATTTTCACTGACAAATAATGGTTTAGCAATTTTATCCCAATACGCATCAAACTCCGCACTTAATTTAACACCATCCCATCCATCCCCAATAAGTCCTGTATTATTAATTATATTACCAATCATTGCAGTTTTAAAGGTTTGATATTTTTTATCATCAACAACATCATCAGAAACAATCATATAAGTTCTTCTAAATGGTGCGCTTTCAACACCACTAAATAATGGAGCTTTACTAAATGGTACAAATATTTTTTCGTTTTCAGGTAATTTATAATCAGTCGCAAAAACCAAAATACCTGTATATGATGTAGATTCATATGTGAATGTTTGAGCAACCTTTGTCACGTCATTGAAGTCCTCAATCGCCTTTTTAATTAATATAATATCATTAGTTAATTCGTTTAATGTATTTGTTGCTCCCTGTGAACTTGTATCAATTTCGGTTGTCGGTATTAAAACAAATGATGTAACATTACCATTTTTTTGTTGAGAGCCATCAGTACCCGTATTTGTATTTCCATCTTTATAATACGGAACAGTATTTGCTCTTGATACATATTGAAGATATCCTTGTTGGATATTAACCATACTTTGCGTTATGGTGGTTACCGCATTTTGATAACTACCCTTTTTGTTTTTAACAACATTTACGTAATTTTCTTTAAGTTGTCTTATCACTTTAGGCGAGAAATTCTTTTTATTTGTAGGAGTCCCACTTATAAATTGAATAAATCCATCGTTATCATTTTTAATGTCAGTCATTAATTCTTCAAAAATAACATCAATTCTTTTTTCTGTGTTATATGGTTTACCAAATAAGATAGTATTATTGTCTTTAGTTACTAAGAATTTACCATCAGTATAATTTCTTTCTAACATCCATTGTTGACGTAAGGCATTATTATATTGATTAACGGTCTCTCTATTTTTATTAACAACATTTGTAAAATAAGTTTGAGTTTCTGTCGCAAACTTATCCATGAATGCTTGATATCCAATTGTACCTGTTTGACCTTCTTGAAGAAGTGTTGTTGATATAATTGTACCAATAGTATTTTCATTACTTAAACCGTTATTTGGTGTCACATTATTTACTCCAGGAGGTTTAACATTATTTAACGCCGCAAATTGTAAGAAATCTTTATCAAGTACCGTATAACTTGTATCAGTTGGGTCTGCTCTGTCATCATAGATTTCAGTATTTGCATAATAATTGAATGTTAATGCATTTTGTAATTTATCTACAGATTCTTTTAATCCACTACCACCAACAAAGTTAAACGCCATAGTAACCTTTGCAATCATCGGTTGAATACCAATTCCTTCAGGGTTAATATCTAAGTTTTCGTACGCTATTGATAAACTTGTTGGAATGATTTTAGTATTAAAGAAATCACCAACTCTTAAAATTAATACTGGCGGTGCCCCAAACGCTGTGTTTGTTGCATTATTATATTCCATAACATCTTTACCACCAACAGATTTAACCACAGGTATTGTATCACCAGGTCTCATACATTGTTGTAAGAATGTTAATCTTGTGTTAAGTCCTTCAGGTGTCATTGAGTGAAACGCTGGTTGGAAGAATTTTAATTTATCTCTAAGGTTATCATAAACCATAGGAGTTTCTTCTTTTATAACCTCAAAGTAATCACATTCCGATAATAAAGACCTTAAAACTCTTTTAGTGATATTATCTCTTGGTACCGTAACATCGTTAATTGTTGTTTGAGTTTCAGTTGTAGTCACGACTTTACCTGTAATAGTTGTACTTGTTTGAGGTGCGGGTTGTGGTACAGGGTTTGGTTTTGGTGCGGTTAATGTTGAATTAATATCTGAAATATAAGCTCTTCTACAAGCCATTGCACTGGTTGTGTAGATGTCTTTTGAACCTGATTGTGTATCACCACCAACAGTATTAGTATCGTTGTCAGTACAATTAACTGTTGTACCTGGAGATAATTGGTCAATAGAATATGGTGCAGTAGGTGTTTTAGACTTTAATGGTTGTGAATTTGTATTTTCACCAAATCCTTTACCACCAACAACAATTAATCTTTTTTCTTTAATATAATCATTTGTTGCAGGATTTTCCGAGAAAAATCTAATAACAGAATTAATTCTTCTTTGAGCTAATTCTTTATTATATGCAATTGTTTGAGGGGCGGAACAACTTGAATCGATTGTAATTGTTACCGTAGTACCTGGTTCGCTATTTTTAATTTGTTTTCCAATGTCAATTGCAAATTGTTGTGCAATTTCATAATTCGCAGTAACAACAGTATTATAAAATTCGTCTAACTGAACACCATTTGATTTACCTAAATATGTTGGTTTTTCCCCAATATATTCTGTATACATGTCAGGATAATTTGGAGATGTTTTAGGTTTTGGATAATCGTTTGAGAAATAAAATCCTAATTGTTTATATTTTTCAAAATACGCATTGCTACCTGGTGAAGGAGCACTTGAGCTATTAGCTCCTGTACTACCATTTCCCGCCCCATTACTTTGAGCACTCTGAGGATATGTTGTAATCGTACTAACTGCATATTCCATCTGTTCTCTTGTAATTTCTTTAGATGTAATTGCCTGTTGTATTTGGAATAAATCGTTTGGATTTATTGTATAATACTTTTTGGCTAATTCGTATAAGTCATATTTTCTACATCCAGCAAAGAATGAATCCAATATACTATCAATTCTTGTCTTGTTAGTTTCGTTAGCCAACACTTTATTAACAATAACATTTAATACTGACGGGTGGTCAACAACAATGTCCCAAGTTAAACTACCTGTTCTACTTGTGTTTTTGTAAGTATAGATTGGTTCAGGTCTACCGATAAAATCGTTTTGATTCCAACTCGCTTGAACTGATTCACTAAACACTAAATTATAAGGTGGGAACCACATTACCCTACCACCATTAGGACCTCTTTCACATATTGCCAAGTCAGATACCGCGAAACCAGGAGCACTTGATGTTGCCCATGCTAAGTTTTCCAATGAGAACATATACTTCTTAGCATAACCATTATTCATTGTTCCAATAATATTAGTGGAATCTTGACCTCCTTCTTGTTTGTTCGGAGCGATGTTAAGGTTATATGTTTTGTCTAATACAGACCACGAAAATCTTCTTCCTTCAGTTGTAATACCATCAGTTTTTTGAAGGTCATTATATTGAAGATATGGAATATCTTTAGCAAAAACCCTACAATATTCAGTTCCAACTTCTTGTCCAATAGCACCAACATAGGTTAATACTCTTGAACCTTTTGTCATTTCTTTATATCCATCGTTGAATACTTTACTAACTTGGTCAATCGCATTACCAACGTGTTCTAATCGTTTACCACCTTGTGGTTGGCTGTCAATAATTCTTTGAGTCTTGTCAAGTATTGAACCTTCTTTAAATGTTCTTTCTGTGGACTCTGTTGAATTATAAGATGATGGTTTGAAGTCCGAGTCTTCTCTAACAATTTCTCCACCTATACCAACTTTTTTACCAGCATTACCTTTGTACTTTGGTGATACCCATGTAAATCCACCTTCAATACCACCACCATTACTATATGTCGGACCGTTAGCACCAAGTCTAATCTCTTTACTTGGTCCTTCATATAACTGAGCTAACTCAGACGGACCATAAACAGGGTCTTGTTGTTCATTACCAAACGCATCATTTGGTAATGCACCTGATGGTGAAAATATTCTCGATGGGTCTGAAGAAGTACTACCAACATAAAAGTTGGAGTTGTTTGTATTAGTTCCAACAATAGCGCCACCTAATCTATCCAATAGAGTTCTATCGTAATTTGGTTTGAATTTATTGAAATTAAGGTTTTTAAATAAAATAGATTTTTGACCCTGACCTGTATTTTCGTAGAATATTTGAGTTCCTGTTTTATTTGCCCCCAATAAATTACTAATAAATTTTCCACCAGCAGCAAGTGGGTTTGCCAATAAAGATTGTTGTATTGTTGTTGGTTGTGCAGGATTAATACTTTGGTCCCAATAAGAGCCAGGTATTGTTGAAAATGGTAACGTACTCCCCCCTAATCTAAGAGCGAAGTCGGCAGCAGCACCCAACGGGTTTGAGGGTACCGTAATGTTATAGTTTGGTTCAATTAAAGGTATTTGACCTGATAAAATGTTAACAAGGTTACTACTACTATTAACATTTAATATGTTGGCACGTCCAATAGTTTGTCTTAATAATTCTCTACCAATTCGTTCTTGAAACTCTTTCTTTAACGTTTTTGCACCCAATCGGGCAATAAAGGAGTCATCACTTAATAAACCATCACTACCTTGTGGGTCTGGATTTAATAAGATTGAAACTGCCCTATACGATGAAGGAACAAATGTAAAATATGGTTGGCCATTTGGTGTCCTATCTTGGTCAGGTCTAACCGTTTCTAATGATGAAACCGCCTGACCCGCATCAAAGTTGTTAGGACTTGAATAAGCATTTAACGGTCTCCATAATTGAGTTGCCGCAAACCCTGTGTCTACAATATGAGCATCTTGTTGTCCTGGCCCATATTCACCTTGATTTGAAATGGTATTTAGATTATTTGAAAGGGCGGGAGCTTGATAGTATCCCCCTTGATTTCCCCACTTGTTAAGTGGATACATTTTTGAATTGGCAATGTATGGGGTATCAATTAGATAATCAGGACTATCAACAGGTGTTAAATCTCTTTGTACTACCTCAAAAGTAATTGGCGGAGTCGCAGGGCTAGGTGATTTAGCATATGGTACTAAATTTCGAACGATTAGTTTTTTTCTAAATCCTTCGGTACTAATATAATCTAACGGACTACCCATTTATATCTTTATCAATAAATAGGTTGAATAGAATTTTTTTTATCATTTACCATAACTAACAACACCTTGATTTTTACCATTTGCCTTTGATTCACCTAATTTTGCAATATATTGTTTAAACTCTTCACTATTAAATGCTGCATTCAATTGTTGTTGATTTAGTGTCGTACCTGGAGGTAAATCAAATTTAAATGTTATAGTACCACCCACATCAACTTTACCACTACCATTAACCGATTGGGTTCCATTAGATGATGCGGTTTTTGCTCCCGAATAATCCTCAGCAGTTCTTCCTCCAAAAACTGACGGAGCAACGGCCTTTGATTGTAAAGAATCTTTAGTTTTTTGTAAAAGGTCTTTATTTGTAATATTCATACCACCACCACCTAAAATATCTTTACCCATATTTTTAAAGAATGTTTCAATACCACTAGTTCCTGTAATCTTACTATTAGTTTCGGCCAGAATATCTTTTAGAGCTCCGATTCCTTTTTCACCTAAACTATTCGCATCCGATATAATAACATCTTCAAGACTTTTTAATTGTTTTGCCAATTCATCACCACTTATTTTATTTGATTCTTTTGACTTGAATAACTCACTCATTATTGCAACCGCGTCATTAACCTTTCCAATGATTTGACTACTCTCAGGAACCGCACTGTCAACCGAACTGGTTACCGCTCTACTAATTCTTTCGGCACCTGTAATATTACCTCTAATAACCGCACTACCAGCAACACCAAAACTACCTTTTGCGGTATTTCCTTTAATTGAGCTCGAGATGTCTTTTAACACATCTAACTGGCTTATTTGAATTTCTTCTAATGTTTTTGGAGCGTTTTCTTGTTGTTCTCTTAATTTCTCCATTTCACCTTGAGTTAATTCACCCAATTTTTTGGTTTCAATAATACCAGTTTCGTCATTCTTTAACTTAATGACATAATCACCATCTTTAGACATTGTCGCCATGTTTGCGATAAATTGTTTGTCTTCTTCGGATTTAAAATCGATTGACGGGCTAATCGCTGAAAGTCTTTTATCTAAATCAGCTGCGGCTAATGCGGTTTTTGAGAGTTCTTTAGCACTAATACCCGTAACATCGGCCATTTCTTTTAACATTAAGATACCTTGAGGGTTTATCTTAAATGATTTTGTTTTTTCGTCAAACTCAGTATATTGTTTTGTGGCCTTAATAATACTATCTTGTAATGCGCCAGGGTCATTAATTGACTCATTCATTAAAGCGAATGGGTCAGATAAATTACCAATTGAAATACCTAATCTTTGAAACCCAGCTGCAGCCTCAATCGCCGCTTCGGGACTCATTACTTTATCTGCAAAATTTGCGGTGTTTTGCATGTCAAACCTCAACATTGATGCTTGAGCAGCCATTTTAGTTAACCCTTGAACACCGTCAGTAAAGTTGAATTGGTTCATCATGTCCATGTGAGATGAAACATCTTGCATAACATCCTTAGCATTTAAACCAACACTTTGAATATATTCAATAGATTTTTCTAAATTTGGGCCAATTTGAGATGTCTCAATACCAACTTGAGCAAAATTTTCAACTAAGGTTTTAGAATTAATTCCTAATGTTTCTGAAGCTGCGTATAATTTACTAACTTGTTCTTCTGTGGCAATAACATTTCTTCTTGAACCTTCAGCAATTTGATTCATTGTTACACCCACACTGGTGACATCTCCACCTAAACGAATAACACCAGCAGCCGCTTTAGCAACAGCATCGGACATTTCGTCCATTCTAGTTCGACCTTGTAAAAACGCATTGTTAAGCTTATCAGCTTCCGAATACATATCACCAATAGCGTTTAATATTAAATCTGCTGGTTTTGATAAACTTTCGAGAGAGTTCTTAATATCATCTAACGAACCTTGGTCATTACTATTAACTTCTGCCATTATAATTTTTTGGTTTCTATATAAATAGAAGAAGGACTATTTTTTTAGTCCTTCTTATTGTCTTCAATCCATTTATCTAATAAATATTTTCTCACAAACAATGGCATTCTTTCAAAATCTTGATAAGAAATTTTCATTAATGTGGTTAGATAGTAAAATTCGTCTATCTGAATTTTCCTATAATCAGAAGAAAGGGCGAAAAAAGTCAGCCCCAAACCCAACATTCACTGTTAGTTTTTCTCCTGACGGGGCTATAATTGATTTATTCATATCCAATCTTGGTTCGTTTTTATTCATAAAATTTCTTATGAATTTTGAGTCAGCTATCGGCATTGACTCAACAAATTTTGCAATCATTGCTTTGTCAGTTGAACCATCAACTTCAACAATTTCTTTTTGCATTCTCCAAGTAATTCTTGGAACAACCCTTCCTTGAGGGTATGATTCCGCCATTTTACCAATCTCCATAATTTCACCATAACTTAATGGTTTAATTTTAATAGTTGATTGAGATTTTGGTAACATAACAATAAATGAACCTTCTTCAGTTGGTTGTTGTCCGTTAATAATTGTTAGTTGGTCTAACAATACTGTTGTTTTGAATGGTAATTTAGTTACAGGGTCTGTAACATTTAATGTCATTTCAGGTCCAAATCCTGTATTTCTTAAAAAGATTAAAATTGCCTCAACATCACCTTCAAGTAATTCCTCAACTCTGATATCGGGTTCATATATTTTTGCCCTTAATAAAGTCATTGTCAAATCGTTTGCCCCACCCATCAGAATGTTTTCATCTGATGCGGTAAGATAACCAACCTTAATTGATTTCTTTTTGTTTTTATAAAAAATACCTTGTGATGGTAATTGTACCACATCGTGTGGTAGTGTGAAATTGTCTTGACCGTGGTCTCTTGATTGATTGTCCATATATAAAAATAACCGTAAAGTTTATTAGCTTTACGGTTAAATATAAGTGAGTGTAATTTTATGTAAAGTGAATTAGTAAACTAAAACACATCTATCCATTCTTAAAGAAGCTGTGATATCCGCTAACGCATCTTGACTATAAGATAACGCTCCGAAGTTTACATCAGTTAAGAATGTTCCATAAAGAATCCATTTCTCAACAACAACTCCTGTTGGGTCCAACATCTCAAGGTCGATGTCTTTTTTGTATCCCGCAGCATAACCCATACGACCTGTCACTGATTCAGCGTGTAAACGAACCCACTCCATAAGAGCTTGAGCCGCTGACGGTCCAATAGGGTCACGGAATTTAACACTAATAGGGTCCCAGTTAAATCTACCTGCAACAAATGTAGATGTGTTTAAGAATTGTATTTCAGTTGCACCAATCTTAATAGACGGTCTTGAAGCGCTTTCAACAAACCATTCGTTGATACCCAAACTTGACGGAAACCTTAAAATAAAACGGTTCTGTCGTTTTGGTTCGTAAGGTATCGGCATTTTCATTAATAAATCAGCCATGTTATTTTAATTTTTTTTTGTTTTTTTTGTTGTTTATATCCTATAAATATAGTCTTGTTAAAAAATTTTTCTCTTTACTTTTATTTTGTCAAGATTATAATCTAATTATATTCCTTTTTAACGCCTCCAGCAGTAGAATAAGTCTTAACTATATTATCTGGTTTATCTTTAAAATGTTTATTCATTACTTCTACATTCTTGATATCATCATCTGAAAATCCAATACTAGGTTGCTCTGGTACAAAGTTATTAGATATATCATCTTTAATAAAGGCTTTCTTATTTAACTTATTTGCCATTCTTTTAATATAAGAAACAAATTCTTCCATCGCACGGACTTTTGCTTCTTCAGGATTGGCAGCACCTTCTTCATCACCAAACGACACTGGATGATATTTGTTGAGATTTAAATATGATTTGATTAATTCATCGTCCGTCATATCGTCTTCATCAAAAAACGACCTGTATTTTTTAAGGTTCTTAACTAGTTGGTCTTTATCAATACCATGAAATCCATTAATAATATAGTTATAAACGGCTTGTTTTAAAGTCTTTGGATTGTGTCCTCTTGCAGTGATGATGGAAAATATCGACCCATTATTAATTGCTTCTTTAAAATCATTAAACGCTGGTCCAAGTTTTGCTCTCATTGAGTCCACTAAAAAATCTTTGTCACCTGCGGTTCTAAAATTTCTAAATGGTTCTTCAGAAAAACCAACAATTGTGTCACCATTATAATCAAAATCTTCTTTTCCAATTTTACTTCTGTATTCCGCAAAATCATCTGTACTCATACCAACTTCATCACCATCTTCAGTTTTTAACATTATCTTTGTTGGCATATGAACAATATTGTCATCCCAATCAAACGCATAATATTTCATATCTGGTGTACCTTCACCTTTAATACCCTCTCTAAGTTGTCTTTCCATACTTGGCAAATAAAGGGGGTATGATTAGTACCCCCGTTAAGTTTATTAAATATTTTCAAACGAAGCTCCTGTTGGAGTAATGAAGAATTCGATGTCGATGAATTCTAATGCCTTCGTAGGTTTTAAGTAAATTTTACCTGTTAATGTGTTTCTGTCTAAGTCTTCAGGTGAAGATGAAACAGTTACACGGAAATCGTATAAACCTCTATCTCTTCTAATTGAATCCAAAATAGGATTAACACTATCCAAGAATTGTTGTCTAACAATTTGGTCGTTTTGTTCAAACAATAATCTTACTGCCACCGCTGAAATCAACTTACGAGCTTGAAGTAATAATCTTCTTACGTTCAATCTGTTAAGTGCTGTGTCCGCAACTTGTAAAGTTTTGTTACCCCAAATTACAGTTCCAACATCAGAGAAAGTTGCAATAGGGTTGATTCTACCTTGATACAATGTATCTCTGTTAGTTTGTGTTAGTTTTTGTCTAGCTTTGATTGAGTTTACAAGACCTCTTGTGTAACCCGCAGATGCGAACCAAGGGAATGAAATGTTATCAGTCAACGCTAAGTTTCTACAAACCTCACCTGTTGGTGGTAAGTAAATTTGTGTATTGTTAACAGTATCTCTTGTTAAAATCCAAGGGTAGTAAGTTGCGGTATAGTTAGAGTCAATTCCTGTATTGTCCAAATTGTCAACCGCTTCTTGTGAGTAAATAATATCTAAAGAATTGGTTGAATCTGGTGTGTACATGTTGTAATCAGGAGTTGTTGCGATATAAATAGAGTCAGCTCTTGAGTATTGAATCATGTCGATTGCTTCTTCTACAAGATTTGAGTTGTTAATATAATCAATACTTGCACTTGCGAATACATTAATGTTAGTCGCTTCAGGGTTAGCAAATGTTAAGATACCAAGTAAATAAGCGTAGTAGTCAGTATTTGCAAAGTCTTGAGTATTGTTTTGAACAACAATTCTTTTAAACAATCCATCACCTGTTGCGTTTGGATATTTTGAAGAAGGATATGCACCTGCTAAATAACCCGAAGAACCTAATTGGAATCTATCTTGGTTAGTTCTCCACTCTCTATAAATGTCCCAACCGTCAAATCCGCCAGCAAAACATATAGTATATTTTCTTGCGTAGATAAAGTAGTATGGGTTTTCTTGTGTTTGTGGGTCTTCTCTAAATTGTGCTACCCCACATTCAAAAGCTGTTTGACCACTTGTCATCGATGTTTTAGCAATTGTAACCACAGTTGCCCCTGAATCCATGTGGAAACCTTTACTTAATACATTCCATTTTATTGAATCTGTTGCAATTTCCCAACCTGATTGAGGATTTTGTTTTCCTTTATAAGTTAAAAATGATTCGTCAATACCATATTGTGTTGAAAATCCTAAGTAGGTTCTTCTAACAATATCACCTGGTGACTCAACAGCATTTGTTCCACCAGCCGCAGTACCAAATGGTGGGTTAGAAATAACTTCACCTGGATAATCATATTTTGTTTTAAATTTAGGATATGGTGATGGGTAAATTGCTGCATCCTCATATTCTCTTTGGGTATAACCGTAGAAACCACAAGGTAAAGAATCGATTGGATATTCATTAGCCATTTCAACCATAACATATTTTGAAATCAACGCAAATTCACCATTAGACGAACCTATTTTTTTAGCGACAAAGTTATTTGTTGCAGGGTCCATATTACAATTTGTGAATTTTTCAATTACAACTGGATTAGCATCCGTATCATAGAAATTTCTAATCAATACATCAAATGACATATTGTTGTATGATAAGTTAGCGATTGAAACTTTAATTTCAGTGTTTGCAGAATCACCATCAGAAATTGATATGAACTTAAATAAGTTATAAACTTTATTACCTCTTAGTTCAGAAACCAAATAAGGAGTTTCAGGTGATTGATATTTTTCTAAATTCCAAGCAATTGACTGACTTGATTGACTTCTTGCATCTGGTAGTGCAATTAAGTCACAATTTAATCCACGAATATAACCCTGATTGTATGCGTAATTTAAACTTCCTTGATAAATTTCCTCAACATAAATTGGAACTTGGAATCTTGATTTACCAAAGTTATCAACCCCTAACACCTTAGTGATGTATTTTGCTGAAGACGCCAATAACGAAGTCTCAAATGAGAATGTATTATTATCTTTAGTAACACCTGATAACAAGAAACTTGCGAAAGGTGATTGTGTAACACCTGAATATTGTCCTGTACAAACTAATTGTAAATTGTTTGGTACCCAAGCGTTATCATTATTGTAATCAATACCTACTTGATAAACAGGTCCGTGTTCAACACTTGATGTATTATTAACATACTCTGTAAGACCTCTTGAACGAAGAGTACCAACAACCATGTTATTGAAATCTGTATAAGCCGTACCTGTAAAAGTCATTGACTCACCTGTAATTGTACCTGTGAAAACACCAGTTCCACCTGATACTAAATTAGTAACCACGTAGTAGAATGCGTATCCCGCATAATTATTTCCTGATGAAATATCAAAGTTAGCGTAAAGCCACGGGTCATTTTGAGATGCTGTTAAATCATTATCATCAAAACTATTAACACAATTATACGGGTCTTTAACCACTGGATATGTAGAGGTTAAACCTGTATAGTCAGAATTTGGAATTGCCCCATATATTACGGATGTTGTTGCCGAAAGAGATGGTGTGTCAATAATGTTTCCTAAGTATGTATTAAAGTCGGCTTGTATCGTAGATGTTGAACCGTCATTTAATCTATATTGTTTGTTTAAATTTGTTTGTACTTGTGTTGGTAATGCTCCACTTGTAAACGTAACTGTATTTCCTGATGAAGTACCAGTAAATGTTGCGGTAAAAGGTATTCCATTTGATGGATTACTTATAGTTGTTGGGTCAACATTAGCAATTAATGAAAGACTCCAAGATGGACCCGCATCATAACCTGACAAACCCAATACTCTAGTAACAAACAATTGGTTTGATTGTTGCAAGTATGATTTAGCAATATATGCCGCCTCATATTTTGGGATTTGAGTGTTATAAAACTTAACGGGTTCAGTTCCACCAAAGTAGGCTTGGAACTCATCGTAGTTTGTTATGAATACTGGTTCGAATGCTGGGCCTTTTATAGTTTCCCCAACAAGACCTAAAGTCGTTACCCCTACACTTTGGGCTACGAATGATAAGTCGGTTTCAGATGTGTATACGCCTGGTGATACGAATACTTTTTGATTTGCTTGTGCTGTTGCCATTATTAAATTATTCTGTTACAGATTTATTTTATTGATAAATATTAGAGTTTTGATGAAAAAACTTTACTTTTAGATAAGTATTTATAATAGGTATGAATAAATTCTGCCTTTTTTCTGCCCATGAAAACCAAGAAAGAAATAAAGAACATCAAAATATCCCCTGAATCACACGATATACTGAAAAAGTACTGTGAGAAACGTGGAATTAAGATTTATAAATTTTTGGAGAATTTAATCATTGAAAAGTGTAAAGAGAAGAAAGATATCTATGGAGAAAATTAAACTAATTTGTTTTCGTATATCACAAGTGATGATAAATTGCTTTCCGTTTTTGTAACTTCAACCCTCAAAACATCGTTTGTTGTGATTTCAATATTCTGAATATCACTACCATAATAATCACCATTAATATAAACATCGAACGTATCAACATTATCTGTTGAGACCAAATTCATATTGGCAGTAAAATCAATAACATCTGTTAAAATTGTGTTGCCCGAAACAAACAAGAAAGGCATTTCAAATTCATCAGGATTTTTTGGAAACTTATCAATTTTTCTTTTTCTTGATGAGGTTTCCATTTCAACTAATTGTGTGACTCTTTGAATTGCAGGTTTCACTTCAAATTCTTCTTCGTCAATCAAATAACCTAACATGGTAAAGTCATAACTTTGAACATAATACTTTCTCGATTCTAAAGTCATTTGAGATTCATCTGAAACATTGTTCATTATAATTGGAACGTATTGTCCTTTGATAAACGTATATGCTTGTCTTGATGCAAAAGTTTGCATTACAACTTTATTAAGTTGATTCAATTCCCTCATTCTATTACAAATGATTTTAATTTGGTAGTTAATATCAACAGGTACAGGTTGTGGAATTGTATAAATGTCCATACCTTGTTCGTTTCCATTCCATGTTGGAACTGAGGCATAATAAAATTGTTTTCTGTTTGGAATTGTATATTGAAGTGATGGGTTTGTACCATATTTAACTTCAGGTGTTCTAACCACTGTAATGAATGGCGGGGAAGGGTTATTGTCTAAATCCACAAACAATGCGGTTTCAGTATATTGTGACCAGTTTTGTGATGTGATAATAATATCCAATAAAGGAACAATTTTTCCATCACTAACAACCTTAAGTTCTTCTTTAACAAAATTAAGCATACCCTTATCCAAGTCTGCGTGTAAAACAGATTTTGGTAAATAAGTCCCATCTTCTTTAATATATTCTAAAAGTTGTTCTCTACGTTTAGATAAAACTTTTTTTGGTACTAAAGGTAATGTCGGTTTAACTATTGTTCTTGGTAATGGCATTATTCTTTTACTACAAATAGTTTATTTTGTGAATTAATCATATCAACCTCTTTGGCTCCATAAACAGGTTCTCCACTTTCTTTATAAACAAATGAATCATTTTTATATGGATTATAAGTTACAATCATATCTGATGATGGGTTTGGAATATCATCACAAGGATATTCACAATAATCCAATAATTTTCCAATCACAAATGCATGAACGTTTTTTGATTTTTCTGAACGAACTTTTTCTTTACCACCTTTTCTAACTCTAAACTCAACATCTCCCAACTTAACGTAGTCGGCATGCATAATAACTTTACTGTCGTACGTTACCGAAAATGTATGTTTGTGTAAGTTGTAATATAC
>Ga0194059_1000435_pt1 | contig 20050 bp, 24 predicted proteins | sample SepL6211m_MetaG_FD_163426 | JGI IMG/M metagenome (GOLD analysis project Ga0194059, IMG submission 163426) | Anoxic zone freshwater microbial communities from boreal shield lake in IISD Experimental Lakes Area, Ontario, Canada - Sep2016-L626-11m | ecosystem: Environmental > Aquatic > Freshwater >... | reverse complement strand
GTGCTCCCCGGTTCCGGGATAAGTTTATTGAAGTAAGCAATGGTAAGAAATCGCTCTGACGGGCGCGGTTCAATTTTTGAACTGTAGCGACTGATATAGATGAGATAACGAATAGCATAACTCTCCGCCGTCATCAGGTTTGTTTCACTGTCTTCCCCCAGCAGGGTCCGTTCAGGATCGTACCTGATAAATCGCTGCAATTCCCCCCAGAAACGCCCGTCTTCCTTCGGCAGTCCTACCTGATGAGCAGAAATGAGACCGTCAAAATAGGGCCCGATACGGGTACTCTTCATTTTCAGGTCAAGAGTTTTCGAGTGGGCATTCGTGACGAGCCAGACCGCTTTCCCCGCATGTTTCAGGAATAACAGAAAATCGATCACATGGGGGTGAACAGCGATCAGATGTTCCATTTCCCGTTTGAGAACAGGAATATCCATCTTAAGCCGATCGGACCAATAATCAAGGTCAGTCCAGTTCAAGGTATTTTCCTGGCTGCGGAACAGGCTGTACAGATGCTCCTTGGCATGTTCAAGGGTGGCATGGTTCTGCTGGCTCCACCGTTTTGGTACATGTTCGAGCCAGAAATGATCATCAAAATGGCGATCAAGAATGGTGCCGTCCATATCAAGAAGTACGGTGTCTATATCATTCCAGTCAATGATCATCAGGTGCATCCTGTCGGTGTATAGAGTGTCATCAGGGAGTGAAAAAACGCTGACTCATTTCCGTCAGTCCCAGGGTATTCAGAAGCTCATTCAGGCGCTCCGAAGGGCGGCGGCGCGGCAGGTTCTTGTAGCTGGCGATAATCAGCTCATTCTTCATGGAATGTTCCCAGCCGACTAATTCGGTGACATTCACCTGATACCCGTGTGCTTCAAGTTGCAGGCAGCGCAGGACATTTGTAATCATACTGCCGAATTCCCGGGTGTGCAGGGGGTGTCGCCATATTTCGCTCAAACTCTGTTCAGGAGATGAAGCGGCTTTATTCTTCCGCAGCACTGCAGCCACTTCTGCCTGACAACAGGGCACCAGCACAATGAAACGGGCCTTCTTTTCAAGGGCAAAATGAATGGCGTCATCAGTTGCAGTATTGCAGGCGTGCAGTGCGGTAACAATATCTACTGATGCTGGCAGGGCATCGGCATATATGGAGTCGGCGACTGACAGGTTGAGAAATGAGATGTGATGGAAATCAAGTTTTCTGGCAAGAAGGCACGATTTTTCGACCAGTTCGTCACGTGTTTCAATGCCGAATATGTGTGAATTGTCATCCTGATGTTTAAAAAAGAGGTCACACAGGATAAAGCCGAGGTACGATTTACCGGCACCGTGATCAACCAGCGTAATGGCGGCCTGATTGCTGTGAACCTCTTTCAGAAGCGGCTCAATAAACTGGTACAGATGGTTGATCTGCTTGAGTTTACGCCTGCTGTCCTGGTTCAGCTTGCCATCCCTGGTAAGGATATGCAGCTCTTTCAGTAATTCAATTGATTGCCCCGGTTTTATGTCATGCTTTTCTGGCATACGCTTCTATACTCGCTGATCTCTTATGGTGTACCCGTATTAATTATCGAACATCAGTTTGCGTTCAAAATCCATTGAATGAGTTAAACGTTGCGCGTCCTGCAACGTTATCAGGTCCTGACGATACAGTTGCAGCAGGTGCATGTCGAGTGTCTGCATCTGATATTGAGAGGCGCCATTTTCAATATGTTTTTCGATTTCATCAAGACGGCCTTCACGAATACATGCCTGAATGGTTGTGGTCGTACGCATGATCTCGACAACCGGCATGATGCTTTCTCCCGATTTGTCTTTGATCAGTCGGATGGAAATTGTTGCGACGAGAATATCAGCCAGTCGCTGCCGCATTATCTCCTGGGCGTCTGGTGGAAATTGCCCGATTATTCTGTTTATTGTAGAAACGGCTCCCTGCGTGTGCAGGGTAGAAAGTACCAGATGCCCTGTTTCAGCAGCTTTAATGCAGGAATCGATAGTTTCCTTGTCGCGCATTTCACCAACCATAATGACATCCGGATCCATCCTGAGCGCCGCTTTCAGGGCGGCAGCGAAGCTGTCAGTATCAGTGCCTATTTCCCGTTGAATAATGCAGCTTTTTTGTGATGTAAACAAAAATTCGATAGGATCTTCAATGGTTATTATATTATAGCTAAAGCATTCGTTGAGGTAACGGAGCATTGAGGCAAGTGATGTCGACTTCCCGTTTCCGGTCGGACCGGTCACAAGAATCAGCCCGTTAGTTGCTTGAGCAATTTCCCCGAGAACGTTTGGCAGATGCAGCTCTTCAAACGTCCCGATAACCGGTGGTATGATGCGCATAACAATACCAAAGTGTCCTTTTTGGCGAAAAATGCTCACTCTGAAACGCCCGCCGGAGGGGAGAGAGTAGGATGCGTCACACTCTTTAAGATCATCCTGAATGTGGCGGCCATTATGAGCCAGAACTGTTTCGGCGATAAATCTGGTGTCATCGGGGGTCAAATTCGGCATTTTTGCACGGACTAACTGGCCCCGCCCACGAAAAAAAGGCGGGTTATCCACTTCGAAATGGAGGTCGGAAACTTTTCTCTGGAATGAAATTTCCAGTATTTGGTGCAGAATATGTGTATCCATCAGACTCCTCCGTTGCCTTAGGCATGAGTAAATATGTGCTGTTTTAAAATTATCAGTCAGGTTTTTCTATGCTTTTACGATACAGGGCGTTGTCTAATGTTAATCCGCCCTGTTGAGCAAGCGCTTCAAGCAGGTTGAGTTGCGGCGGGGAAACCGGTTTGCTGCCAAAATCTGCATACGTTACGGCGATTACTCTGCCACGACTCATCAGCGGTACGGCAACAGCTTTCAGACTCCGCGGCACACCAATCTCCTTATAAAGACGCTCAGTCAGCACAGAATCGAGCTTCTGTCCATAATACAATTTCCCTTTTTCAACTACCTCTTGCAGTACTGAATTTTCCTCCAGCGGAATGCGAAACATAAGAGGAGCTGACGGCCCTTCAGATTTTAACGCAGCGACACCAAACGATTTTTCTGCAATCAATTCTTTTTTTGCAACAACAAATGTCACTGCCCGTTCAAATTGAAGTGCGGCAAACTGAAGCAGCGCAAGCGCAATTGCGGGAGGTTCAGATAATGACTTCAGCTGATGTAACGCCTGAATAAACTGATGACCGATGTCAGCTCGCTGTACCGGTAAAATAGATTTCAGGTACGGACCCATACCCGAAAGAAACGCCAGCATTTGATCTATATATGAATCTTCGTGACAGGACCTGCAGGGGCGGGGAATAATTGAACGCGTGCCGATGCTGAAGGCATCCATACTGATGGATTGCCAGGGTTGGCAACAGGCGGTAATCAAAATTGAAAGCTGTGGATATGCGGCTACTTTGCTGCGTATAAGTGTCAGTGCATAAGTTCCGTCGTTTTCATGATCAAGATCAATAATCAGAACCGGATGGAGGTCTCTGCCGAGTGACTGTTCAATGACAATGTCCAGCCCGGTCTCTTCATCTGTGGCAAAAATAAACAGATTCTCCTGTTTGCAGAGTGTCGTGACCGCATGTGAAAGCAGTTCATTGTGTGACAGCAGGATAATCGCCGTAACCGGTGGAGGCGATTGTGAAGGCGCCTGCGTGGACATCCCTGTCAGAAACGTTATCAAGCGCTCCTGTTGATCAAGTGTTGCTTCAGGAAGGGCTCGTGTCACCGCCTGACGGTGTTCATCTTTCGGATCATGATCTTTCAGGCCGATAAACACATCCGGAATTTTCCGGGTAATTGTCTCAAGAGCGTCAAGACCGAGCAGGTCGGCCGTTATTTCCGTTGTGCCTGAAAGATCTGCAGATGCAATTATGTCGCTGTCGTTTTCCTTAGCAAAAAAAATGTTACTCAGGGTTCCGTCACGCATTTTTTCATCATAAATACGCAATGAATCCATCAGAATTCCCTGCGCATTCAAGAGAATTTCCCGATGAAGTTTTTCCGGAAAATAGCGATATTCATCAGAGACACTCTCTTTTGCAACATCGAGAGAAAAAGTACCGTTTTCCCAGGTCAAAACCTCAACAATAGTCAGCTCAATAAGTGTTTCAAGGCCTTTAAAGGCGGTATCCTTGTCAACGGTACCCTGTTCAATCAGAGTTGCAACCAGAGGTTTTCTCGCTTTACCGGCATTTTTTTGTTCTGTCAGAGCCTGATCAAGCGCCTCTTTGGTAATCGCATTCATATCGATCAGCACTTTACCGATGCGACAACTGTTTTCCAGGTGATTCGCGCCGACAAAAAAACCTTCGCGAAATACGAGCTGACTTTCACCCTTCACGCTTTTTAAATATAAAACGCCGCTTTTGCTGGACATATGCAACAGTTGTATGACATCCACCAGCGGAAAATGTTCAAGGTCACCGTTAAATGACATAGAGCCCCCTGCGTAAACTGTAAACTGGTAGTACTATAGCGCAATTTATTCATATTTTGTGCAGTTTTCTCATGAATAAATTGAGAGTGTTGGTGACAGAGTGCGAATGTTTTGCTAAAAAGAGTGTGCATATGAAAGAAATTACCCATTCGGAGCATTTTTTACCATGAAGATATCCTGTCCGAAGTGCAATGCCAGCGGTACTCTGTCTGAACATGAAATCCCTGAAGCGGGACGTTATATCACTTGTCCGCGCTGCAAAGAAGGATTCACCGTCAGCAAACCCAGCTCGGAAAATAATTCATATCGCGTGGATACGTGCCCTTCCTGCGGATATAGTACCTTTGGCGATGAACCATTCAGCACCTGCCCAAAATGCGGAGTTGCTGTCAAAACGTTCATCGAGCGACAACAGGAAGAGCTGCTGGCAAAACACAATCAGGAGTTGCTTGGCAAGAAGCTCAACAATGTTGAAACATCTGCCCCTCCGCCAGAAGCCACAACGAATACAGTAGCTGATTTAATAGAAAACCTTCATCCGGTCAATATTATCAGTTGGGGAGTTGCAGCGGTTGCAATAGTATTGTTTTGCCTGGGATTGTGGGGAGTACTTGGTTTCGATTCGGCAAAGATCCAGGAAACGTTGCTGCTTGAGAGGGATGAACAATTTTCCCGACTCTCGGTCTTTCTCCACTATGGCCTGATTCACTGGATCAAGTTACTGTACGGAATAACGGCATTGGCGGTTGCCGTACTGTTCATGAAACGGTTAAAAGTTGGGCTGAAGGCGCTGAGTTACCTGTTGTGGGCAACAATTTTTCTTGTGCCGCTGCTCTACATCATAACATTTATTGATTGGATTATCGGCCCGATTCCACATTCGGTCAGCGGGTACGTCATCAACTGCATGGAAATCATCTTCATAAGTGCTCTGGTTGGTGTCCCTCTGTATCTGCTGGAACGATACCTTCACCAACGTATCATCACCTCGATTGTCAAACTCTGATATGGGTATTTTCTCTTCAATGCCATTCCTGCTCTATGGAGCTGTTGCGTGCCTTTTCCCCGGATCTTTCTGGCGCGCAGGTTTAATGGCTGCCGTGGGCTGCCAACTAAGTTACCTGGCAACCCGGGGCCTCATGCTCGGTCGACTGCCACTGCTTGGCCCCCATGACACTCTGTTGTTCTTCTCTCTGTCAGTGGCGCTCATGGGGGTTATTTCTTCATATTATCCGGCTGTACGGAATAAACGCTGGTTTACGGTTGCCGCCGGAATGTCGGCCGGTTCTGTCACAGTGGCAGCGATCATGTTCAAGCCGCTCAATATGCCGCTGCCGCAGATTCTTGATACCCTCTGGTTTGAACTGCACGTTGTTGTCGCATTTTTCGGCTATGCCCTTTTTGTCATAGGTGCCATAGCGGGCGCCGCGTATCTCCGTACCGGCATACGCGGTTACCTTGATCTTTTATATAAAACGGCGCTGGTAGGCTGGACTTTTTTTTCTGCGTCAATGATATCGGGTGGCATCTGGGGGTATTACGCCTGGGGAACATACTGGCTCTGGACACCGAAGGAGCTGTGGACGTCTATTCTCTGGCTGTTTTACGCGCTGCTGCTGCATGTCAGGTTGAAAGGAGCCCGCTGGGACACTGCCTTTGCCTGGCTCGGTATTGCCGGGGCGTTGGTGATGATGTTTACCTATCTGGGCGTGAGCCTGTTGATGAAAAGCTCGCACAGCTTTTAGTCCCGGTAGCGTTTCAAAATCTCACCATACGCATCGATCCTCCGGTCACGCAGGAACGGCCAGATTCGCCGCACCTGTTCACTCCTCGCGCGATCTATCTCTACGAGAATAATTTCTTCATCCTCATCTGATGCGACCGCCAGCAACTCTCCTTGCGGGCCGGCGGCAAAACTGCCGCCCCAGAACTGAATACCGGTATCAGGCTGTTCCGGCGAAGCTTCAAAACCGACCCGGTTTACCGCCAGAAGCGGCAGTCCATTGGCAATTGCATGGCCTCGTTGCACCGTACCCCAGGCATCATACTGTCGCTGCTGTTCCTCATCGGTATCGTTCGTATCCCAGCCGATGGCGGTCGGGTAGATCAGCAGATCCGCTCCGGCTAATGCCATCATCCGGGCGGCTTCGGGGTACCACTGGTCCCAGCAGACGAGAACACCGAGCATACCGACAGATGTTTTAATCGGGGTGAACCCGAGGTCACCCGGGGTAAAATAAAATTTTTCGTAGAAACCGGGATCATCCGGAATATGCATTTTGCGGTACATTCCGGCAATGGAGCCGTCTTTCTCCAGCACAACAGCGGTATTGTGATAGAGACCGGCGGCGCGCCGCTCAAATAGAGACGCCACAATGACCACGCCAAGTTCTCCAGCCAGTTTGCCCAATGTTTCTGTTGAAGGTCCCGGAATTGCTTCGGCCAGATCAAACAGGGGAGGGGACTCAATCTGACAGAAATAGGTGGAGGTATGCAACTCCTGAAGCACGATCAACTCTGCCCCGGAAGCTGCTGCCTGGATGATCATCTGCGTGGTTTTTGATAGATTTCCATCACGATTATCGGTGCAACTCTGCTGAATTAAAGCAACTTTGAGCATTGTCATGCCAACACCCCCTGCGGAAGCTGCATGGTCACGCAGTGGAGAGAACCGTGCTGTTCAAGCAGCGGCAGGCAGTCAATACCGATGATTTCACGCCCCGGAAATGCTTGTGCAATGCAGTCAAGTGCAGCGGCATCATGTTCCGGGTCACGATAGGTCGGTATCAGTACCGCACCGTTGATAATCAGGAAATTGGCATACGTCGCCGGAAGCCGGTGTGCCTGTTCATTAAAACGGGCCTTGGGCCAGGGGAGGGGGAGCAGGCGGTAGGGGGAGCCGTCAGGCGCAGTGAACGCCTGGAGTTCCCGTTCCATTAGTTTCAGCGCTTCAAAATGCTCATCGAGCGGAAGGCTGCACGCCTGGTAAACGATGGTGTTGTTCGGACAGATACGGGCCAGAGTATCGATATGCGAGTCGGTATCATCACCGGCCAGATAGCCGTTGTTGAGCCAGAGCACCCGCTTTGCACCGACGAGTGAAGCGAGCGCCTGTTCAAGCTCGCTCCGGTCCAATTGTGGATTGCGGTTCGGAGACAGCAGGCATTCCGACGTCGTCAGGATTGTCCCGAGGCCGTCACTCTCCAGACTGCCACCCTCCATGATCAAGCCGATCGTGTTCAGGTTCGGGCGGAGTACTCCCCGTTGTTTCAGCTGCCGGGAGATCTGGTTATCCAGGCTTGCGGGGAACTTGAGACCCCAACCGTTAAATCCAAAATCGAGCAGGGTCGGTTTGTTGTTGTAAATGACGGTGACAGGTCCGAAGTCACGTGCCCAGGTATCGTTATTCGGGATTTCACAGACGGTTACTTTAGTCAGATCAACACCGGCGTTGCCAAGGTATTCAGTCGCAGAAGCACCGTCCGGCGCGGTCAGCAGTACCCGTTCAAAGCGGGTTATCTGCCGGATAATATCGACAAAAACCGGACGGACATCATCCAGCATGTAGCCCCAGTCAGTACCTTCATGCGGCCACGCCAGCAGCACGCCATCTTGTATTTCCCATTCAGCAGGCAAGCGAGGATTCACGGTATATACTCCCGAAGTGATAATCATGCAGCGGCGCGACTATAGTACATTTAGTCGCACTCTTGCAAGGCAGGTTTTTAATGATGGGATGGTTACAGATGTTCAGCGCTTTCTTCCCATTCTCCAGTGGCGTTTTTGTTTGAAAATGTGTACGGTACACGGCGTTTAAAAAATAACGCTAAAAATCAGTTTTACGTGACAAAAAATATGTGTATCCGCGCACAAGACCAATTATCAACAGCTTGGTCCGGTTCGTGCGGATTCGGATTTATACGGGAAAAAAGAGGCTATGAAATGACGGAAAAAAGAAAATTTCACCGGGTAACTTTTTCTACCAGAATCATTTTAAGTCAAAACGAAATCTTCCATCATGGGAGACTGGACAACATTTCCAAGTGTGGAGCTTTAGTTCGCCTGGAACCTGACACTCATTTGATGATTGATTGTGAATATAATTTGTCGGTTTATCTTGATGGAGAAAAAAATCCTCTTCAATTCAGAGCTAAACTCGTGAATATTTCCTTTGGCGTGGTCGGCATAAAGTTCGTTGCCTATGACAGTGAAACCGGGACCCGTCTTGATGCCGTGCTGACAAGACTCTCGTCAGATGATGACAGGGCATTGGCCGGACATCCGAAATATTCGGGACGTTTAGCGGTTAATTTTCAGGAAGGATGATTTTTTATGCAGATGAATATCAGTCGGACGTTTTTAAGGCATGGTAAGGTATGCCTTACCAGGAGAAAGTGGCTCAGAATCGAAATTTGGCAGCCAAATATTTTTCAGTATTATATTATGTCAAAGTACAACGAATATCGACATATATTATGTCAAAGTACAACGTACTTGACATAATATATCTTATGGGACGATTCTGATTGTGTCTGTTGTGAAAAGCTACTTCTTTTCATGATACTTCTCTTCCATGCAGACAGGACATATCCCGTGACTGAACTCGGCATCGGTATGTTCCTGCAGATATTTTTCAAATTTATCCCAGGTATCTTCATCGGTACGGATTTTATGGCAGTACAGACAGACAGAAATAATCCCCTCTAAACGATTGATCCTGGTTATCGCCAGTTCAAGTTCTGCAACTCGCTCATGCAACTCTGATTTAAGTTTTTCCAACTGACGGTTCTTTTTTACCACATCCCGCTGCATGTTGATAAGCTCGTCATTCATACTGCCCATCTGTTCCAATGCACGGCTCTCGGTGAGAAGCATACGCTCAATAATAAGCAGATAGCCGTCGTCCGTTTGCATGAGGCAGCAAGTAGTCACCGCGTCCAAACCGGTTTTACGACTACAGGGAATATTAGTCAGCACACCGCATCTGATATCAGTTGCAGAGATATCGAGATAATCAGAAAGCCGTTCACCTGCGGGACTCTGCCGCGGATTGAACAGGCGCATAAAGCCGAGGTTGCAGTCCAGGATAGTCATGTTCGAGTCCAGTTGGACGATAGCTATACCATTTGAAGTCATGAGAAAGGACTCAATCTTACTGCTGTTTTTCTCCAGTTCCTGTTTAAGCATTGTTTCTATTCTCCGTAGCCCACCAATCATCAGATACTTTCAGTGCCTTTTCTGCATCAGCTGCGTATCCGTCGGCACCGATAGTCTGCCATAGATGCTGCATACCATTGAAGGCAAGGCCTCCCACCAAAACCTTGATATCTTTAATCTCCTGATCATCTTTGATCATTTTGATTATCTGCCGGACAGATTCGAGATTAAACACGGTGGCGACTGACAACGCAACGACGAAAGGTTTATGCTGCTTTAGCGTTGCCAGTAACGCATCTACGGGAGTATTTGCCCCGAGATACGTAACATCCCACCCGTCCATTTCCATGAAATCAGCGACCATCCTGGCACCAACTTCATGAAACTCATTCGGCCCGGCAGATACAATCGCCTTTCCCCTCGTTATCTCAAACAGAGAAAAGCGTGGATACAGCGCCGCCATGATTCTGCCGACTATCGCTGTGGCAACATGTTCTTCAGCCACTGAAATGAGGTTGGCTTCCCACAATTGACCGACACGGTAGAGCGCCGGCCAGATGACATGAAGATAAAAATGCTTCAGGTCATCAGCAGTTTTAATTGATTGATCAGCCAGCGTAAGGCACCCCTGTGAATCTCCAAGCAGAAGCAACGGCAGGAATACGAGAAGCATTTCATCCGCATCAATTTGAAGAGAAAATAAGCTACCTTCAGAACTGCGGGAAAGCTGAATAATTTCTTCATGATGCTGAATCATCCATTTATAAACGGTAATTAATTCATATTTTTGATACGGATTATGAAAGTATTCATGGATGGCAAGCTGCCAGGCCACAAGTTCGACCAGAAAATAGTCGTAAGAAAAACCTTTCGCGTGGTAGGTCCGATACACCCATGGCAAGGTCCGCGCTAAAAGTTCAAAGGAATTTATTCTGAATACTGCCGACATGAAAATGGCATGATTCCGGTGATTGTTACGCATCATGTCAAACGAATTGCGACCGATCAATTCCCCTGTTTTCGGGTTGGCTTCGAGCTGTTCATTAACATGAATCAGAAGATGACTGACAGCCTGTGCATACTTATCCGCAGCTTCTGGTGAAATTTTTTTAAGTTCTTGGCAACTGGCTAAAAGCCCTTCGATCAAAGACATACAGTTTTCTGTGCACATTCAGTGACAATGTAATTCATTGAAAGCCCCCGTTCCACCAAGATTCAATCAATACATATGGCATTATATCCACAAAACATAAATATTCAAGTCCGGTCTTTAATTAAGATCAAAAACAGTATTGCCTTGAATCATCAGCATGGTATAAGTAGTTAACATAGCGTTACTCAGAGGATTAAAGGACATACTCACCATGAAAAACCTACTCATTCTATGTATCGCTCTCCTGTCACTTCTCACCCAGTCCGGCTGTTCGGCACTTAAGCACCGCAATCTTGAAACCCAGCTGCAGCTGCAGCAATCGGTCTTTATCAGTCCCGATTCGATTGACAGCCGCCCGGTGTACCTGCGGGTATCAAATCAGACCGGCAAACCGGAGATCGATTTTGACACACTGGTCATCAGGAAATTTGAAGCAAAGGGCTACAAGGTTACCAAAAATCCCAAGGAAGCCGGAATTAGAATGCTGGTAAATTTTGTCTATCTCGATAAGGCCAGGGAGGGGATGTCACGGGAAGGTGCCATCGCTGGTGGATTTGGCGGTGCTATTATCGGTGGACTCGCGACTCAATCCACCACCGGCGCCGGTATCGGTGCGGCTATCGGTGCCGGTTTAGGGGCCGTAGCGGGGGTTTTTGTCACCGTTGACACGTGGTATGGCGTGGTTGATGTATTGATCGAAGAACCATTGCAGGATACGGCGATCAGGCGTTCCAGTTCAATTACCAACCAGCAGCTTGGCATCACAAGCGGAGAAGGGCACACCAGTTCACGCGGCACTTCAGCGACATCCGGCTCACAGGGCAGTCAGGAAACAAGCACTCTCGAATACAACGAATCAGTCAACCACAAGAAAACCCAGACCCGCATCGTCGCCGAAGCGGTTCAGACCAATATCAACGAAGCAGAAGCAAGCAGACAAATCCGGGAACAACTTGCTGATTCCATCGCCAATTTTTTATAAGGAACCGATCATAAAAAGGAAACCAATGCCCTCTACAGCCTTTTCCTCACTTCACCTCAAGCCGGCCATGCTGAAAAACCTCGCCTCTCTCGGCTACAGCGCAATGACACCCATTCAAGCCCATACCCTGCCGCTTATTCTCGCCGGCAAAGACATCATTGCCAAAGCAAAGACCGGCAGCGGTAAAACCGCCGCTTTCGGCATCGGCCTGTTGACACACCTGGAAACCAGCTCCGTGCGGGTTCAGGCGCTGGTGCTCTGCCCTACCCGCGAACTGGCCGATCAGGTCGGCAAAGAGCTGCGCCGCCTGGCCCGCTGTACCGACAACGTAAAGGTTCTAACCCTCTGCGGCGGTGTCCCCTTCGGTCCCCAACTGAGCTCACTGGAGCATGGCGCCCATGTCGTAGTCGGAACGCCGGGGCGCCTGCTCGACCATCTGCGCCGCGGCACTCTTGATCTCACCTCACTGCAGACTCTCGTTCTCGATGAGGCCGACCGGATGCTCGACATGGGCTTTCAGGAAGATATCAGCACTCTCATTGCTGCTACTCCATACAAAAAACAGACCCTGCTTTTTTCAGCCACCTACCCTGCCGCGATGAGTGAACTGACGGCAACATTTCAGCATGAGCCGATAGATGTAAGTGTTGATGAGACTCATGACGAAGGTGCTATCGAGCAGATTCTCTACGAGGTGGCGCCCGATGAACGGATAGCGGCGGTGGTTCGGATTCTCAGACATTATCGACCGGAATCCACCCTGCTCTTCTGCAATACCAAGGTGGAATGTCAGGAAGTGGCCGCATCCCTCACCAAAAGCGGCTTCACTGCAGTCGCAATCCACGGTGATCTGGAACAGCGAGAGCGCGATCTGGTGCTGCTCCTGTTTGCCAATAAAAGCGCTTCAGTGCTTGTTGCCACGGATGTCGCGGCGCGCGGCCTCGATATTAAAGAGCTTGCAGCGGTTATCAACTACGAGCTCCCCCGCGACCCGGAGATTCATACGCATCGCATCGGTCGCACCGGGAGAGCGGGAGAGCAGGGATTGGCCGTAAGCCTCGTGACTGCGCATGAGTCCCGGCGGGTTCAGGCGATTGAAAACCTGCTTGGCAACAGCATCAGCCGGGGAGAACTGACCTCGCTGACGGCAGCTGCGGGCGGTCAGTTGACGCCACCCATGGTAACCCTCTGTATCGATGGTGGCCGCAAGAACAAGCTGCGCCCGGGTGACATTCTCGGTGGTCTCACCGGCGAAGGGGGAATAACGGGGAGCGAGGTCGGAAAAATTGATGTTTCAGATAACCATTCTTACGTGGCGATCGTCAAGGGAAGTGTCGATCAGGCGCTCGCCTGCCTCGGAAGAAACAGGATCAAGGGGCGCTTTTATAAGGTCAGGAAAGTCGATGTGTGATAATCATTCCGAAATTTTGCTTTTGGTTCGGCAGCGGGGATAAAAACGATTGACATCACAGGCATTTTGCGCTGATAGTGTGGTTACATTGTGAATACATATTTTGGGGGTTTTTATGTTGGCTCATGTAATATCAATCGGAAATTCCAGAGGGATACGCTTGCCGGCCAGTATGCTGCGTCAATACAATATCAGTGAAGAGGTTGAGCTGTTACCCGGCAAGGGTGAGATCATTATCAGGCCATTAGCGAGGAAACCTCGCGAAGGCTGGAAAGAAGCTTTTGCTGCGATGCATGCTCGTGGTGAAGATGAATTGTTGATTGATGATGCTCTGGATCTGGAGGCTTGGGAGTGGAAATAGTTCAGTATGGCGTTTATTTGATAAATCTTGACCCAACGGTTGGTTATGAAATTAAGAAAACTCGCCCGTGTCTCGTTATTTCTCCGCCGGAACTTAATAGCAGTCTTAAAACCGTCATGATTGCGCCTATGACAACCCGGTCACATGAATATCCAAGCAGGGTTGCGCTTCGCTTTGAAGGCAAGCAGGCATGGATTGTCCTTGATCAGATACGAACAGTAGATCGGGTAAGGCTGATCAAGGAACTTGGCAAGTTGGATGCGCGACATATCCGTAAGGTGAAAGATGTTATCAAAGAAATGTTGGTAGAATGAACTATGTTATTCCAATTTCAAATCAAAGATGAAATCAAGGCGGCGAGGATCGAGGCGACGAAGGCATACAACCAGTATGTTGAGGAGCCGAAGACGAGCCAACGAAGATAGCGCCTTGATTTGGCATTGGATTAATAATCATTCCGACATTTTGCGGCGGAATATATAAACAGCGGCAACAAACGTCAACAGTGCCGACAGTGATATCTGCACTGCCGCTGTCGGCATCATTTCACCGGCCACCAGTGCCCTGCGGGCGCCTTCAAAGAGAGCGGTGGTCGGCAGCGCCCGTACCCAGGGAATAACTGTCGATGGATAGGAAGAGAGCGGAAAGAACAGTCCGGACATGAAAATCAGCGGCATGACCAGCACCGCCTCCACTTTGCCGATGGTTTCCGGCTTGTCCATAACTGTGCCGCTGATGACTCCGGCGCAGGAAAAGAACGCAGAACCGGGTATCAGAAACAGCAGATACTGAACGAGATGCTCCAGGGGGAAGCGAAAGGGTGTAATGGCAAAGATAACCAACCCGACAACACACCCCTTGATAATGCCGTGGGTAAAGCCGCTCAGTATTTTGGCGATGACTATTTCCGACACCGAAATCGGCGTGACCCGATAGGATTCAATGGTAAATTGAACCCGGCGATGAAACCAGAGGCTCCAGACGCTTTCGTTATAAGCAGCATTGACCGCAGTCATCGTGATCAGTCCCGGTGCGATAAACAGGCTGTAGGGCGCGCCATCCACCAGGCCGATATACCCCTGCATGCCGATGCCGAAAGCGAGATAAATGGTCAAAGGATAGGCAACCACCGCCACCAATTCAGAAATGATGCTGCGGCGCAGGATCAGCATATCCCGCTGCCAGATTGCCAGAGATCCCCGGAGCATTATTCCCTCACCTTCTCGCCGGTTAACGAGATAAAAACATCTTCCAATGTTCTCTCCTGCAGTGAAATGCGGCGTACCGGCGCTCCGTTCAGGGCAGTTACTATCTCGGCAAGACATTCCCAGCATTCAAGTGTTACCACAACTTTGTTCCCTATCTGTTTGATATCAATGACACACGGCATATTACCGAGAAGTTCCGCAGAGTGAGCAGCGCCCTCCGCAAAGTCTATCTCGTACACAGTCGCCCCGTTTAAATGATCTTTGAGCTCTTGAGTGCTCCCGATGGCGATCAGTTTCCCGTGATCCATGATGGCGATGCGGTCACAGAGCTGCTCGGCCTCTTCAAGATAGTGCGTGGTCAGAAAAATCGTCATTTTTCCGGCAAGTGAACGGATATATTCCCACACAGCCCGACGTGATTGCGGATCAAGACCGGTGGTCGGCTCATCGAGAAACAGCACCCGTGGCAGATGCACTAGAGCACGGGCGATCACCAGACGGCGCTGCATGCCACCGGAAAAAGTGTCGGGGAAATCCTTCTGGCGCCCTGACAGTCCCATGAGTTCCAGCAACTCATCAATCCGTGGCGCATACAAGCGACGTTCCATGCCGTGCAGACGGGCGTGCAGCTCCAGATTCTCCCGGGCGGTCAGATAGCGGTCAAGGCTGTTCTCCTGCGATACCACGCCGATAATACGGCGAATTTCCTGTCCCGATTGGAAGATGTCAAATCCTTCAATCGTTGCACTACCGGAACTCTGTCGCATCAACGTCGTAAGGATGCGGATAAGCGTCGTCTTGCCGGCACCGTTGGGACCGAGCAGACCGAAAATGGAACCCTGATCAACTTCAAGGTTAAAGGAATCGAGTGCGGTTAATGCCCCGTACGCTTTGGTAAGGGTATGTATTGATAGTGCAGATGTGTTCATTTGCTTATTCCTTTACCCGTGCCAACCGCTCGCGCACCACTTCATCCAATTCCCTGCATACCACTAATTCCCTGCGATTGTTCACTTTCTGCTTCAGAGCATCTCCTATAAATCCCCGGCGTTGTTCGAAAATTGGCATTACTTTCTCTGTGATGAAAGCACGTTCATTCGGTAGCAGACGAATATCCGTCAGAACCCGTTCTGACGCCTGCAGCAGTGAAACCTGCATTGTTTCAAGCAACGACCGTACATGGCGCGGCGACACTCCCGCTTCAAGCGCCAGCGCATCCCAATGAATTCCTTCAATCCAGCCCGGTTTATTCTCACCGGCAATTGCCATGGCCATCGGCTGTCCCGGCAGAACGGTCGTTTATTTTTTCCAAAAAGTGGCTTATTCCCCCAACCAGGGTGTCAGCAACTATTTCTGCATCGCCCGTTGATCGCCCCAACCCCAGCCGGATCGTCTGAAAGCTTTCCTCATCTGACAACCCAATGGCCTTCAGTACGTGTGATGGTGCAACCTTGACTGTCGAGCATGCGGAACCAGCGGAGAAAGAGAGCCTGTTTTTCAGTAGGTGGATCAAGGCCTTGGCCTCAACACCGGGAATGGTGAGGCTGAGGTTGTGGGCAAGCCGATTTTGCTGATGTCCATTTAGCTTGATGTCTGGAAATTTTTGCTGGAGTTGATGGTAAATCAGGATCGCAGCCTCATGCATTCGGCTGTTTTCTTCCTTCATCTCTTTGTTCGCCAAAGATAGTGCTTCCGCCATACCGACTGTACCCGGCACATTCAGTGTCCCCGAACGCATACCCTTTTCGTGACCACCGCCAAAGGAAATCGGGTTCAGTTTGATTAACGGAGAATAGGAACGAACAAAAAGCCCCCCTACCCCTTTCGGCCCGTAGAATTTATGGGCGCTGAAGGAGAGCAGGTCAATGTTCATATCATAGACATTGATCTTTTCATGTCCGACTGCCTGGGCCGCATCTGTATGGAAAATAATCCCTTTTGACTTGGCAAGGGCACCGAGTTCCTTGACTGGCTGAATGGTGCCAATTTCGTTGTTGGCAAACATCACAGAAATCAGAATAGTATCCTGCTTGATCGCCTTTTCCAAAGCGTCCAGATTAACAATACCGTCACTATCCACGGGAAGCAGCGTTATCTCCGCTCCCTCACTTTGCAGATAGTTCAGAGTATCCAGCACGGCAGGGTGTTCGATCGCCGTTGCAATAATGTGAGTGCCCTTGTCCCGAAAGCGTCGAAACGCGCCAATCAAGGCCAGGTTATTCGATTCGGTGGCACCGCTGGTAAAAACAATCTCGCTCTCTTTACGACAACCAAGAGATTTGGCTATTGCCTGTCGTGCTTCTTCAACTGCCTGTTTTGCCTTATTCCCGTGGAGATGATCAATGCTGGCGGCATTGCCGTAGACCTCACAGAAGTACGGCAGCATCTTCTCAAGAACCCGCCTGTCCACCGGCGTTGTAGCGTTATGATCAAGATAGATAGGCTTTTCCATTGTTATATCCGATGCAGTCACTTGATCAGGAATCCAGCGATTCTGGATTCGTCAAGGCCTTTTTGTCCTCGGAGGAGAGGCGGCGCTCGACTTTTTTCACGTCTTCAGCAGCAGGTAGGCTTTCTGGACGAATGCCCCGTTCGAGCAGTGTCTGCCGAACGGCTTCATTGTTGGTGACATGTTCGTTGGAGATGGCCTTCTCACAGGAGAAGCTGTGTTCTCGTGTGTTGAAAATTGTGATCTCTGTGGCGAAATCCTTGGCCTTCAAAATGATTGTCGGTGCAAAGTCAGCAAGAGGGCGGCTATCCGGTACTTTCCACTGGGCCTTCATGGCTTGGGTTGACTTGCCGAACAAGGCGTGATCCCCTTTGCTGCGGATGATGGCAAAATCCTGATTGCCGCCGGTCTGCTCGTAAATCACTTGGGATAGCTCTTTTTCAGTAGTGGTAAGTTTCTTACGAGCCGCTACACGCTCGGCATCCAATAGTCTCTGCTCGATCAGTTCGGCGCGACGGGTCTGAATAGCAAAATAGGTCTGGGCAAAGGCAATCTCCTGCTTTCTGGGGTCACCGTTCTGGGCAATCATGTAGCAGGCGTAACGGGTGAGCATGATATCTTCGACTTCACGTTGGCTGCCAGAACCCAGATCTACCATTTTGTTGACGTCAACAAAATGGTCCGAGATAGCATGGTCGGAAATTTCACACGCTGTTTTTGCCTTCGATATAACAGCGGTGAAGTTCCGCCATTCCGAATACCCCAACAGATGCTGCAAATCACGTGCAAGCCAAAACTCAACACCACTTTCTGTCTGCTGTGCATGAGATTCAAAGGCGTCAGTTAAAGAGTGGATAATGTCCATTTTCATAAGTTTTGTCTCCTTTCAACAATCTTGATTGCGCCGCAATTGCTAAGCTCAACCCGGAATACTCCACAAGCGCTCAAAGCGTTCGTTATCTGCTTTGACCAGCAAGTCCAGAACCGGATGCCAGGAACAAAATATCTTAATCGATTCATAGTTCCGTGTTCCCTGCACGCTGTCATTGTACGAACCGTTGAAACTGACCTGATTTCCTTCTGAATCGCTGAATATTCCGAACTTGTCGTGAAACTCACCCTGATCAAGTTTGTTGCGCGGCATGGCCAGTTTAAAATCAAGAATTCCGTCAGCCACCAGCCAAGCAAGCGCAGACAGCGTCTCCTGCTCAAGCGTTTTCTTCAAATCGGCAATACTGATCTCCAGCAACAGCTTCAACACTTCATCCTGCCGCGCCGCGCTCCCCTCCTGCAATGCCTCCCAATCCGCCTCACCCAGAATCGGACTGGTCACCCACCGTGCCCGACCACTATTGGCAGCAAACTCCGTCATACCTTTCGCTGCCAACCGCAGCCATGAAGCACTGAAAAAGCCTACACCACGATCATAACGCACTGATGCAGCAAGCGCGGGATTGAAGAAATCACGGATGATATCACCGCTGGAGGTGTCCAGAATTGGCGGAAATGGAATGTTGGAAAGATTGGTGATGTTGGTATCTTTTCAGTTATTCAAAAATAAAAAACAAAAGCCGCTCTACCGGCACCCAGCCTGTAAAGCGGCTCATATCATCTTCTCTGCTCCCTCTCAAACCCCATCATGTACCTCATTCCATAAAATTGTTCTCACTTTACCGGAGCAACATCAGCCTGTCAACGCTGCAAAGTATGCCGCCAAGCATAAACAGTGGAAACCGTCGATCTATAAGGCGGAGGTTATGGTCGCCTGACTCATCTTACCAACGGTTTGCCAGGTTTTTTCAACAACTCAACAAGATCTCCGAATATCCTCTCGAATCGCTTGGATGAAAGAGATTTTTCGCTGTATGGAACTCCTTCAGGTGACTGGTTTGTCCTGCCGTTATAGAGTGCAATGAGCTCTCTTTTTGACCACTGTTTCCTGAATGTAATCGGAGAGATCATCATGTGACCCGGCACAAATACCCAGCCTTCAGCGGTGGCATCGATAAGATCGTATGATTTTTCATGATCCAAGGCGATGTCGTCCAGAATCTTCATAAAGGATTTTTCACTTTTTGCCGCAATGACATGGCCGGAAATAGTGCAGATTATCGGGTATTTTGGTTTACGAAAAATATAGGTCAGCATGTTATTTATGAAATCCTTCTCGTCTTAAAAGAACGCTCCACCCGACTCCCTCTCAGTAAAGCGGCTCATATCAAATGGTCTACGCGGAAGCGCACGGCAAGATCATTCAGTAGTGCTTTATCGACAAGATTTGCCGCCAGAATTTCCTGAACATCAAGCAGGTCGCGCGGCCCACCGGCTTTGAGTTTGAGGATGATCAAATATTCAGGAGAGGCCACGGGAATATCCCTGCCTGCAAGATTTGTCAGGATACTCTGTTCGACTGTTTCCGCCTCATATTTTTTTGTGGCAACAATTATATCAAGAGCATCGGCTCGTATCAGCAAAGGCACCGGATCATCAAATCCGCCGCGCCGCAGTTCTGCATTCATTCCTGCATTGCAGAGTGATTTCACCAAAAAATCCAGATTTTCTGACTGGGCAAGAACGAGCAGGTCAATATCCATAGTCGCTCGTGGTGGACTCCATACAGAGACCGCAAGTCCACCGATAAGAGCAAAACCGCCAATTGTGCCGTCTGCTTGAAGCTGTTTCAGGACATCAAATGCCTGATTGAGTTTTTGTGTCAGCACGTCTTGCCTCCAATGCTTTTTTGCCGGCAGTATTGAAGAGAGCACAGGTTTCAGAAAGCTCAAGAGCTATGTGTAAACGTTCTGCCGGAGTTAGTTTCATTGCCTCCAGGCGCTGTTCGTCACGGATTTGCTGCAGCAGTGGTGAATGGGACATTAGTTGTGTCTCCC
>Ga0194059_1000434_pt1 | contig 20050 bp, 19 predicted proteins | sample SepL6211m_MetaG_FD_163426 | JGI IMG/M metagenome (GOLD analysis project Ga0194059, IMG submission 163426) | Anoxic zone freshwater microbial communities from boreal shield lake in IISD Experimental Lakes Area, Ontario, Canada - Sep2016-L626-11m | ecosystem: Environmental > Aquatic > Freshwater >... | reverse complement strand
GGCTAGCAATGCAGCACCGTATTTATCAAGCGACAGATTCGATGCCACTAAGTGTTGTGCTGAACCTTGAGCGTCTCGGAAGCATCGTTGCAATGGGCTTGTATTGAACAGGGCACCAGCGCCAGCGAAACTCATGAGTCGAGAAATGGCAGCCACTGCGGTCTCTGTGCAATACGCGGTCATGGCAGTAACACCAGCTTCATGTCGGGCATTGAATTCACTGCCATTTTCCATAGCGTCGTCAACTTCAGCGAGCGTGGCAAGCGCGTGGGCTTGAACGGCCTTGAGTTGTTGAGAGCTGCGACCAAGTTCATATTGAAACGCGCCACGATCTGCAAGACGACCATCAAAACCACGTGACTTGCCGCGTGCATACACAACGAGTTCATCAATGAATCGTGTGCACGCACCAAAGGTGAAGCCAAGGTTCTCGCCGGCTACAAAAACTGGGTAGTTGAGTCCAAAAATCGCACCACCGCGTTTTGGTGGTTCCATTGGGTCAACTGTCAATGCCGTTGGTACAAACACATCTTTCGCTGTAATTGACACACTGCCAGTTCCCTTCAAAGCCATGACATTCCAATCACCATGAACCGTGGCTTCGGCTGTGCGAATGACAGCAAGAGTGACCGACGGCGTCTCTGATGCTTCTATCGCAGTCAGCATTGCCCAATCTGCATGGCGAACTCCACTTGCGTAGTTCCATGTGCCGTTCATCAGAACTCCGCCATCAACACGAGTAAATGTTCCCGTTGGCAATGCCACTGCAGCAAGGAATGGCGATGGGTCTGAACCAAACAACAATTCAACACCCTCGTCACTAAGGCGTGACCCTGCTGCTGCTGCTGCACCTGCGTGGTTGAAACCAGTCCATGCCGCCGTTGCGTTCGAATAACTCAATGCTGTGAAATAGCGACACTGATCAGCCAACAACAATCGGTCGCCACCAGCTTCAAGAGGTGCCTTAATCATCGGCACGCGGATCTGACGCATGAGGTCTACTAGCGCTTGTGGAGCATCACCCAGTTCCTCAGACTCTGCTGCAGTTGCATCGAATTGCGAATGCAATGCAGAGATTTCGCTGACCAACTGTTCAATTGGTCGAGCTACGTGACTACTTGTACGTGAACTTGTCATTGTCATTAGAAAACTCCTTCATAACTGCCACCATCAAGTTGCAGGTTTTGGCCACTGATATATCCGGCTTGTGCCGCACAGAGAAAGGCGAACGCATCTCCGAATTCATCGGGACGACCAAGTCGACCAGCTTTGATAGACGCGATTTGTTGTGCTCGCGCTTCTTCATATGTGATGCCAAGCATCTTCATTGCAACGTGAGCCATTTGTTCTTGGCGCGCAGTGTCAAAACGTTCCGGCAACAACTGATTCACCGTGATGTTAAATTTTGCAAGGTCTTTTGACAAACCCTTCAAAACTCCTGTGAGCCCAAGGCGTGTTCCGTGCGACAGACTCATCAGTGAGTTCGGTGATTTCACCATTGCGGAGCTAACAGCAACGATACGGCCAAACCCGCGTTCTCTCATGCCTGGCACCACACGCTGCACAAGACCCAACGGCCCTGTTAATGCTTGCAGCACTGCGGCATTCCAGTCATCAATCTCAATATCTAAAAAACTCTTTGGTGATGGCCCTTGACCGTTCAGCAAAAGAATGTCTGGCGTTGGGCAAGCTGCCATCAGCTCATCTTGCACACTTGATGTTGCCGAATCGCCCACTACCCCAATAGCCGTAACGCCATAACGAGATGTCAGTTCCGTAACTGCGGCATCAACATCTGCTTGATTGCGACCGTTAATGACGACGTTGACTCCTTCACGCGCAATGCTTTCTGCGCATGCTCGCCCAAGCCCACGACTAGAGCCAGCAAGGATGGCCCAGCGGCCCTTTATTCCCAGATCCATTGAGTTACTTCAATCCGCTAGCTTCGCGAGCTGCTGCGATAGCAGGAAGGTCAGGCGGGCTAAAGAAAACCTCTGGTGGATCCGTTGGTCCCCACACTGAGAAACCGGACGGACCATCTTCACCTTCCCAATCGAGACGACGATGCACGCGATCCCATAGCTCTTCATCAACTATTTGGTCCATGTCAGAGAAGAACTCAAACATGTTGCCTGATGGATCTTGCAAATACCAGAACACATTGGCTCCGAGATTATGGCGACCAACGCCAATAACACTAGAAACTCTTTCGTCCTTCAGCGCGTTCGAACCAGCAAGGCCAACAGCATCAATATCGTCTACTTCAACTGCATAGTGATTCAGATATGACGTAGGGCCTGGTTGAATCATCAAGTTGTGATGGTCCGACTCAACGCGCATGAAGGTTGCAAAGCCCTTCATGATTTGGTCTGAGATTCGGTAACCCAAAATATTTGCGTAGAAATCAACTGCTTCAGCAAGGTATGGCGTTCCAAGTACTACGTGGCCAACACGGCGCACAATGGGTGACTCTGTGTGCAACACCGCATCAGCACGTGTATTGATACGAGTGCGCTCGCCAGGTCCGTTGAATGCACGAGTTTGTGTTGGCGTAAGTGAATGTGGCGAGCCAACATCAATCACAATTGAGTGCCCAAAGATTGGGTCAGTACAACGCACTGTGGTGCTGTCACCCGTAGATGTAAGTCCGGCATCAGTGAGACGCTTTGAGATCGCAGCAATGTCAGCTTCTGTCTCACAACTGAGATGCATGGAAGAGAGGTGACGGTACGACCCTTCCGAAATTTGCATCTGTACAGGCCTGTCAGGTGTGCCAAGCACGCCATCAGAGGTTGCGCTCATTCCGTGCTGCAACCAGAAGTCGAAGAGCTCTTGCGGGTTCGAGACCGCAATCTGAATATCCAATAGTCCGTTTAGTGCCATAGGGAAATAGTACGGCATCAAACTATTCGATGTCAAACTATATGCCTATAATGGGACCATGGAAATTGGCAAATACGTAGACGAGACCGTGACGACCTGGCAAGAACAGAGGCCTGACATTGACTTCGAACCCATGGGCTACATGCTTCGTTTCCACGCCATGGCTGAGGCAGCGATGACCAAGATTGAGATCATCACGAAGTCGCACGGACTGACGGTTGGCGAGTTCGACGTTCTCGCCACACTTCGTCGCCACGGGGCGACAACCACATTGACTCCATCATTCATTGCAGAGGTAGCGATGGTGTCGCCATCTGGTCTCACACATCGACTCACACAACTAGAACAATCTGGCCACATCGTTCGCATTGCTGATGATTCAGATCGTCGCAGTTCACTTGTTTCAATTACCAAGAGCGGTGCTGCAGTTGCTGATCAAATCATCGCGCGAATAGCCGAACAAAGTGCGCGAATGTACAACGCGATTCCCGCCGAGGATCTCGAGAAGTTCAGCAATGTTGTCTCTCTCGTATCAGCACAATTGGAATCAGAAGTAGTGACTTCATGACAACGACAGTCACACTCACCGGTACAGGTTTGCCCAATGTTGCACCTGGCCGCGCCGGAGCCGGAGTATTCGTCAAGCACAATGATGTAGTGGTGCAATTCGATGCTGGCCGCGCCACGTGTAACCGACTAATTGAAGCCGGCCTCAAACTGGCTGATCTTGATGCTGTGTTTATCACTCATATTCACAGCGATCACGTTTTCGGATTAGCTGAACTTGTTTTGTCGCGATGGATTGAAACTCAATTCGACAAAGTGGCTACTCCCTTGCCAATTTTTGCGCCATCCGGTGGAGCCGCACGTTTTGTGAAAAGAATGCTCGAGCCGTACGAAGAGGACACTCATATTCGTCGTGAACACACAGGCTCACGCGAAGTTATTCTCGATGCTCGTGAGTTTCCTGCCTCATTTACAATCGCCGAAATCTGGGCGTCTGAAGACCGCGCAGTTGTTGTGGAATCTGTTGCCGTGCACCATGAACCAGTGCCAGACGCCGTTGCATACAGAGTCACGACGCCAGATGGTTCAGTAGTGATTTCTGGCGACACCCGCGTGTGCCAAGAAGTAGAAGATTTCAGTCGCAATGCAAATGTTCTTGTGCACGAAGCATTTCGCCGCGCGCCACTCGAACATGCAATCGAGCACTTTCCTCGAATCAATTCGATTCTTGATTATCACTCCGACACAATTTCATTGGGTGCTATGGCGCAACGCGCACAGGTACAGACCTTGCTACTAACCCACCTCGGCCCGCCACCCAGTAATGAAACCGAAGAACAAGGATTTTCAGATGACGTGAAAGCTGGTGGCTATACCGGTAATTGCTTGGTTGGCCGCGACCTCATGTCAGTCACGTTCTAGATTTTCTATTCGATGCGCATGCCAGAGATTGCGCGAGCAATCACTAGCTGCTGAATCTCTGAGGTGCCCTCGAAGATGGTGTGAATCTTTGCGTCACGGTGCCAGCGCTCGACTGGGTATTCACGCGTGTAGCCATAGCCACCAAGAATCTGAATAGCATCTTCAGTAACACGTACTGCGGTTTCGGATGCTTTGTACTTACTCATTGAACCTTCAGCGTTCTTGTAGCCGCCATTCTTTGACAACCACGAAGCACGCCAGATGAGAAGGCGTGATGCATCAATTTCTGTAGCCATGTTTGCAAGTTTGAATGCAATGGCTTGGTTCATGATGATTGGCTTGCCAAAAGCAACCCGCTCTTTGGCGTAATCAAGTGCGTATTCATATGCAGCACGTGCAACACCAAGTGCTTGTGCACCAACTGCTGGACGAGTTACTTCGAATGTCTTCATGGCTGGCTGTGCACCTGCAGAGTGTCCGCCTTCGCGAGCACGTGCAATTTTTGCATCAAGCTTTTCTTTTCCACCGAGAAGACAACGGCCGGGAACGCGAACGTCAACAAGAACAACTTCTGAAGTGTGCGATGCCTTAATGCCGTGCTTCTTGTACTTCTGCCCCATCGACAAGCCCTTGGTGTTTGGTGGAATCACGAATGATGCTTGACCACGACCTTTGAGTTCAGGATCAACTGCTGCAACAACAACGTGAATGTTTGCAATTCCACCGTTAGTGATCCACGCCTTTGTTCCGTTGATTACCCATTCATCAGTTGCTTCGTCGTAGACGGCGCGTGTGCGCAACGACGAAACGTCAGAGCCAGCGTCAGGTTCAGATACGCAGAACGCACCGAGCTTCACGTCATCTGGCGTGCCGTAACACTGTGGCACCCACTCCATCATTTGCTCTGGTGTTCCGTTGCCAGAAATTCCTGCAGCTGCAAGACCTGAACCCATAATTGCCATACCAAGACCTGCGTCGCCCCAGAACATTTCTTCAATTGCTACTGGCATGGTGAGCGCAGTGGGGTCCGCCATTGCGCTCATAAGGAAATCGAGACCGTACAAACCATTCTTTGCAGCTTCTTGCACGATCGGCCATGGGAACTCTTCACGTTCATCCCATTCGTGCGCGTTCGGGCGCATTACGTCAACAGCGAACTGGTGAATCCAGTCTTTGATCTGGAGTTGGTCTTCATTGAGGGAGAGGGAGAAATCAGCCATAGGTCTAACTTACCCGCGGGTAACACCCCTGCGTCAAATAATCAGGTGCGTTCTGAAACCCACTGCCAACTTCGCTTTTGGGTGCACACATCTGTGGCAAACAACCATCAAGGAGGCTATTTTGGCATTTAGCGAACAGGACAAGAGGCGGCTACACGCTCGCCTTTGTGAAGTCATTGGCACAGAGGAGGCTGACATTCTTATGGAGCAGCTACCGCCAATCACTTGGACAGAATTCGCAACCAAACGAGACCTTGACGAGTTACGCATTGCAACCAAGCACGACATTGACGAATTGCGCATCGCAACGAAGCACGACATTGAGTTCAGCGCAATCGCGACTCGTACTGATCTTGAGCAAGTAATCACAAAAACCCGGAACGACCTAGAGAAATCAATCATGGAAGTGAAACACTCCATTGAGACCACGAAATTTGAGCTCTCAACAACGATTCTTGAGCTCACTGCCACGATGGAACGCGGGTTTCGCAATCAGAGCTGGAAGATGTTTACGGCAATCATGTCGTCACAACTTGTCACGGTCGGCCTTCTTGGGCTGATGATTAATTCGCTGCGGTAAGTGCAACGACGTGCCTATTTGAAGAGGCGACGCATTCCTAGGCCCAGCCATTCAATGACAAGCACAATGAGATAGATAGATATCACAATCGCCATTGTGATCTTGAATTGGTACACCTTGATTGACTGAATCAGTAGATAACCGATACCTCCGCCGCCGACAATTCCGAGAACTGTTGATGATCTAAAGAAGACGTCAAGTAGGTAGAACAAATTGGACACGAACGGTGAAATGAATTGCGGTACAACAGCCGCAAAAAATTCCTGCACTTTTGATGCACCAACTGCAGCCACCGCCTCACGAGGGGCTGGGTTCACTTCCTCAAGACTGTCCGCGAAAAGTTTTGCGGCAAAGACTGCAACAGTCACACTGAGTGCAAGTGTTCCGGGCACCGGACCAAGGCCCATCGCGCTGACAAAGATCACAGCAATGATTAACTCAGGGATTCCTCGTAGTGCCAGAACGCCAATTCGGGTACCAAACGAAAAAAATCGCCGCACATTGATATTTCGGGCCATCATCACACCGAGTGGCAGTGCTACTAAAACTCCAAGAAAAGTGGCGACAATAGAAATTGCCATTGATTCAACAAGTCCTTTGACCAGCAATGACGACTCTCCCCCGGCACCGGGTGGAAACATCAGTTTCAGTACATTCCACATCTTGTGCGAATTCTGGTATGCGTATTTCCATTGAATGTCTACGGTAAAGATGGCAAAAAGAATGAGTCCAGAAACAAATGCAAACATTGACGAACGAAATATCCGTTCACTGGTCCATGGTGGAGACAATTGTTTTCTCTCAAATGCATTTTGATTGAGAATCGCATCTCGTCTATTCAGAAAATCTGAAATGCGTCGGCGTTGCTTATTTTGCTGTTCAGTTGCTGCCTTCCCAATCAATGATTGACGAATTGAAGTCGACAACAATTCCACTGTGAGAATCACAATGAAAACAACTAATACTGCAGCTAATGCTGGTTTGTACTGAATGGTCTCCAATGATTCACCAATAACTTGGCCAATTCCGCCAGCCCCGACAAGCCCGAGCACTGCTGATCCACGGATGTTGATTTCAAGGCGAAAGAGTGCGGTTGAAACAAATGAGGGCAAGGCCTGAGGAATTACTGCAGAACGAATGCGCTGACGACGTGTTGCACCAACTGAACTCACCGCGTCACCGGACACATCGTTCGTTTCCTCAATCGCATCGGAGAACAAGCGACCAATCATGCCAATTGAATGCAGAGCAAGCGCCAGAATTCCACAGAAAGGACCAGGGCCGTATGCTGCGACAAAAATAGCCGCAAGAATCAGTTCTGGCACTGCTCGTGTCAAAGTAATAATGCTTCGACACACATACCTGGTATTCGGATGTCGCGTTGTATTTGCTGATGCACCAATAGCGAGCGGATAGCTCAGGACTACAGCTCCGAACGTTCCGAGGAGCGCAATCCACAACGTTTCAAGCGTGAGAGAAATAATCCGATCCATTTCGGAGAAGTTCGGCGGGTACATCCGCTTGAAAAGATTGACTACGTTCTGAAGATCGTCAAAAAAGGAAAGAACAGACATATTTAGTCTGTTCCACGCCCACCACACTGCAACAAAACCAGCAATGACCGAAGCAATTTTTAGAAAGTAAAGAGGAGTTAGCGCAGGTGTTGTTCTCCGCGCCTGCACGGTGTGGTTCACGCGTATGTCGCTTCGCGCACCACGTCGGAGGTTCCATGACGTCGATATAGGTCCATCACAATGTCTGGGTCGATTCCTGCTGTCATCTGATCTAGAACAATGTTCCCATCCCGTAAACCGATGAGGCGATCAGTGCGGCCAATTGCCAATTCCACTTGATGCAGACTGCACAACACCGTCATGCCGTCTTCACGAGCAATTGTTGAAATTAGATCCAAGACTTGATTAGACGATTCAGGGTCTAACGACGCAACTGGTTCGTCGGCTAGTAGAACTTTAGGTTCTTGCATCAAACTACGAGCAATAGCTACTCGCTGCATTTGACCGCCAGACAACGTCTCAGCGCGCTGAAAAGCTTGAGCACCCAAACCAACTCGGTCGAGTCGCTCAAGCGCGAGAAGACGCAGAGCCTTCGGATATGTACGCACACCAAGACGTGGGCCACGAAGTCGACCTAGCGAACCAATCAGAACATTTTCAAGACATGTTGCTCGGCCAACAAGACCAAACTGTTGAAAAATGAATCCCATGTGGCGTCGAAGTTCTCGCAGCTCGCTTTGTTTTGCAGTACCCACATCAACACCGAGAACGTTGACCGTCCCTGACGTTGGACTATGCAGCCCATTGATGAGGCGCATCAAGGTTGATTTTCCGGAACCGGATAATCCAAGCAAGCCGACGACCTGCCCCTGCGGCACCGAGAACGAAACATCATCTACTGCCAGCGTGCCATTAGGGAAACGCTTTGAGAGCGCCGCAACTGTAATAGTCGCGACGCTCTCATTAGCAACCACTTCGAGATGTGGTGTCACGTTTACGCTTTGCAGGCAGAAGACTTAGTGGCTTCACACACTTTGCGAATTGTGTCGTAAAACGCGTCGGTCACAGTTACAAAAGACTCTGTCTTTGAATCTTCCACAACGGTGCAGGTTGCAATGAGTGAGCAACCGTTGTATCCCATCTGGGTGAAGTATGTCTTGTTGAGTTTGGTCAACAAGATGTTCTTGACAGCAGCCTTGAATGACGCAGGAAGTGTTGCACGAATTGTGAAAGGTCCGTTAGGAATCGGGCTTGATGTCCAGATCGTCTTGTAGTTCGAGGCGCTCATCGCAGCAAATGTTCCAGTACCTATGGCGGCAACAGTTGCTTCCTGGGCGAAAGCTGCGTCGCATTGACCGGCTCCAAGTCCAAGAATTGAGTTGTCATGAGTTCCCTTGAATGACTGGGTCAAATCTGACAGCTTTAGACCTGCCGCAAGAATTGCTTCAGTTGGAATCAGGTTTCCTGACGTCGATGTTGACGACACGAAGCACACTGTCTTTCCTTTAAGACCAGCAATGCCGGTAATTGAACTGGAAGTTGGTACTACAAGCTTTGATGTATACGACGATGTTCCATCGGTAGCTTTTGTCATACCCAGTGGTTCAATCTTTGCTCCGTTGAGCTTGGAAACGATGTAAGACATTGCACCCCACGCGACCATGTCAACTTTGTTGGCAATAGATGCTTCGATCACACCAGCATAGGAAGTTCCTGCGTAAAACTCCACTGGCATTCCCAATTCATCTTGGAACAACTTGATAAGTCCGCCCCATTTTGTTTGCATTGAGGTTACGTTCTCGGCTGGCACGCCACCCACGATAAACTTTGCTGGCCAGCCGGTCTTATCAAGCTTGGCCAAGTCAATTGGTGGAATAGTTGTTGCAACTGCAGCAACTTTTGTCCACATGTACTTCTTTGTTTTTGTGGTGTATGTGCACTTGAAGCTGGTTGTTCCTGTCTTTGTGGATGTTCCGTACTGTGTCTTCGTGCACTTGTCATTGTTCTTCACTGATGGGGCAGAAGCACCAGCAGTTGAAGTCATAGCGAATGTTGAAGTGAGTGCGAAAACTGTGGCAACCACTGCCTTCATTGATTTTTTCATGATGATATTTCTCCTATGTAAGGGGTTGTTAGATGTAACGATTATTTCGACATGACTGAAATCACTGATGATTTCGTGCCATTTCCATCGACTGATGTTGGTGTGATTGTGCACTTAAATGCTGCGTTGCGCTTGGCCGCCGGCACAGTGATTGAGATCTTGGTTGAGGATCCAGTTTTTGAGAGCTTGCCTTTAGGCGATGAGCACGATGCCTTGTATCCGGTAACTGCACCCTTCCAACCAGGTGATGCAGGAGCCTTGAAAGACAATGCAATCTTTCCTTTTGTTGCAGTTGCTTCAACTGAACGAGGAGCAGATGGCAACAAGTTTGGAATTTCGTAGATCCCCACCGTTCCCGATTGTTCGTACGATGCAATCACAAGTGCAGATCCCGTTGGACTATCTTCTGGCGCTACAAACTCAAGTCCTTTTGGTGACACATCACCGGCAGCTGCAGTTGCCTTACCGGTAACGATATTTCCAGCGCGGTTAGCAGTATTGATGTAGTCAGTGAAAACCGGAGCAAGAGGATTAGTGGCATCGTAAAGAGCCAAACCACCGTCACCTTTCATACCGACGACAAGCCACTGCATGCCGTATGCATTACCAACAACCACACCTGCAGGCTCTGGGCCTTTTTGGGTAGAGCGTGAATCACTAGCATTCGCGGCACCAGTTGTTGTATTCCAGTCACTGTTATATCCAGCGGCATTGAGCTGTGCGGACTTGGTTTCAAGTTGATCTCCTGAATCCCACACTTGGTTCATCGTGTCGACACCGTCGACATTTGCTGGGGTCCATACAGAGATTGAACGTGAGCCAAACGAGTATGCGGTTTTAATTTTGGTGCTTGCTGTGACTTGGATAGCTCGAGCTGTAGCTGGTGCAAATGGAGTTGCTGTCAGTGAACCAACAGCTGTGTTGACAGCTGTGATTGCTGAATCAGTTGAATCATAAATTCCAGAAATAGGTTGCGCTTCTGATTCGACAGCTGTTGTTGATGTGCCTCCAAGGAGACATGGGTACGAACGAGAAACTCCTTCGTTGGCGGTCACGACGTAGCTAGTGCCATCTGAACCTTTCAGAGAGGCAATTCCATTCGGCAAGTACATGCCCTTCACGTTCTGAACTGCAACGGCAGCAGTGCCATTTGCAAGAGCATCAAGTCCCTTGCCCGCAACTGAATGGTCTTTAGCGCCAAGGCCACTAATTTCAGAAATTGATTTGCTAGCCATGTCAATAGTTGCAATCGAGTTGTTCTCTTGCAAAGTGACGTATGCATATTTGCTATCGGCTGAGAACGTGATGAATTTGGGCTCAACGTCTTGCGCCGTTGTGGCGTTTGGACCAAAAATACGTCCGCCCTGGAAAGTAATTGCACCCGCGCGGTCGTTATATGACTCAAAGTTGATTGTCGTAGCTGCTGAAGGAACAGAGCCCGAAACATCGATCAACGAAACCGATCCGTAAGGATCGGTGCTCGTTGGAAGTGTTCCGGCGGTCAAGCAATATGACGATGGTTTACCTTCGTTTGCAGACATTACATAGAGTCCGTCTGGTGAGAAGCTGACGTGAGTTGGAAACGATCCCACTTCAATACCATTTGTTGCTCCCGCAACCAGAGTGCCGTTGGTGTCCGCGAAAAAGATTTTTCCATTTGCCTGCTTGTCGGTGGCCGAAGTTGCGATAGCAACAAGTCCGTCTTTCACTGCAACACTTTGAATTCCCGCTACACCTTTTGAAGCGAGATTTACCGACTTTACTTTTTTCGGCTTTACAGGGTTAGCGATATCGACGATGTCAATCTGGCTAGTTGCACTGTTGGTAACGAAAATACGTTGTGTAGCTGGGTCGTACGCGGAGGATTCAGCACCGCCAACGCCGCTTCCGCTAATCCAGCGGCCGAGGTAATGAAGCCCCATGCCGGTTTGTGTCTCGGCAGAGGCTTGGTTGTACATGGACATAGGAAGGACGAGTGCAACCAGTGAAATGGCTGCAATCGCTTTGGGGAATCGTGATATGCGCTTCATTAGTGAGAAACAGTAGACAGTCATGATTGCGTGAAATGAAAAAGCGGCTGACGATTAAGCAATCTTTACGTGAACGCTTGGTTTCGTATTTTCTTTACGGTTTGATAGACGTCTGACGCCACACATGTTCGTTCACCCATACTTCATGTGAATGCCGTACTGACGAAAGATTATGTTCGGAAGACGGCACTAATTTCTCAAAGTGACCAAAAGTTCTTCTTCCTTGATGTCTCGAGAAGACATCTGTTCATCTCTTGCAAGTAGTGATGCTGTTTCCCTGGAAACATTGATTAATTCACTGATTGCCCGCGGAATAATTTCCAATATTGAAATGATTCGCCCCCCTTCAACTGGCACGATTCAAATGCAAGTTCGTGAACCCATCTGTGAAGAGAGATTCATTGTTGGTGATGCATTGGTGACAATCGCAGAGGTATCTGTTGATGGAACACTCGGATGGGCCATGCGGCTCGGTGGCGATGCCAATGCGGCCGTTGCTGCAGCAGTTGCTGATGCGCATATTGCTCGAGTCGGATTGGAAGGAGCGCCAGAACTTGCCGAGTTGGTTTTGTATACGAAGTCAGAAATAGAGCGCGCTGATGAACAGGAATGGGCAGAGATTCGTGAAACCATTATCGATTTTGAGGAACTTGACTGATGTCAGATACACACATAGAAGCTGCTGAACTCAGCGCACGATTCCTTGATATTCACGAATCACAAATTGTCTTTCGACTTTTACTAGACGCCTTATCCCAACCAGGGAAAATTTTTCACTTGCCAGCCGAACTGGTCGCTCGTATGCCTGTAGTTGAAATTCCACTTCTTGGGCTACTCGGGTACGACACACCATTTGCGTTGATTGGAGCCGATACCTCGCGCGAACAATTGATCGCTCGGGCAACTTCAGGTCGTATTACAGATTCAGCAACTGCTGGGTACCTCGGCGTGTGCGACCCTCGAACTGAACTTCTCCCAATGAGTTTCTGCTTGGGAACACCGATGCGTCCGGATACTGCAGCACAAGTATCTGTACAGGTGAACGGAATCTTTTCTTCAGCTACAGAGCCAAATGCCACTCTTCTTGTAAGTGGTCCCGGAGTTGAATCTGTCAACCATGTCTTGTGTGACGGAGCGAACACTGGCGAATTGGAATTTCTTCTTCGCCGTGATTGGACAGCCCCACGTGGACTTGACATGTGGATCATTGGAGTTGATGGATCGTTTATCGGAATCCCACGAACCAGCCGAGTCAGTGCCGGCCCATCGTGGAACAAAGGAGTGTCCTAATGGGTTACGCAGCAGCGCGAGGTGGCCTCAATGCAATTCTCACTGCAGAAAACTTGGTACGTCGCTTACGCGATTTAGACCCAAGCGACAGAATAGAACTTGATCAATTCACGGGACGCTTGCGATTGCTTGTTGACCGCGTGATGGGTGAATCAGGTCTATGGGCGCCCGAACTTGCAGCCATGGCACTGCGCCAAGGTGAAGGCGACATTATTGAAGCCGTCCATTTACTTCGTGCATACAAATCAACGTTGGGCAGATTAGACACAGCAATACCGGTGCATGCAAACGACATGCAACTGGTGCGACGTGTCGTCCCTGCGTTTCGCGAACCAGGCGGCCCACAAATACTCGGTCGTAGCACCGACTACACCGCTCGCATGCTGACAACAACTGATCGTGAAATTGTCGACAACGGTGCTTCTACGAATGCAATTGATACCGCACTAAAAACTCGTCCAAGCAATAGTCGCATGAGCGACGCATTACGTGACATGAACCTTCTTGTTGATCGCAGACGCATAGATGACCCAGAACCTTTCGACATCACACGTACTCCGGCTAAACCACCTGCACCACGCTCGGCCCTTTTGTCGTCAATGGCTCGAGCAGAGACTGGGGCATTGGTTAATCAGTGGTACCGCAACATTCTTGGTCCTGATGGTTACTTACACGAAGTGACACTTGGTGAAGTACGTCATGGGAAATTGCCCATCAATGTTCGTCACCCAATGACTGGTGGAAGTGTCAACATCGGAAACTTTCGCGCAACCGAAGTGGAAGCCATTGAAGACTTGAACGGTAGCGAAGAAGATCGAACACGCTTTGATGTTGGTTACGGATTTTGTTTTGGACATAACGAAAGAAAAGCAATTGCAATGGCAAATCTTGACATTGCGTGCTACCGAGACGGGGCAAAATCCGGGCTAGAGCAATCTCTATTGATGACAACAGATGGCCTTGATTCTGCTGGGTTCCTTGAACACCTTAAATTGCCTCACTACGTGACATTCCGTTCAATGATTGAGCGAAAAGTTGCAGTACGACGTGTTGCTGAAGAGAGCAAATGAGATGACGTTAGAAACCGCTCCACATACATCACCAACAACGATTGCTCAACTTGTTGGTCACCGAACAACTGAAACGTTCGCGCTGCTTGATGAAGAATCAAAGCGCGAAATTCGCCGTGCTCTCTTGCATGCTGTGTGCATACCCGGGTATCAAGTCCCCTTCGGATCTCGCGAGATGCCTGTTGCGCGCGGATGGGGTTCAGGTGGCTTGCAAGTCACACTCGCCTGTGTTGGAGCTGACGATGCAGTGAAGGTTATTGACCAAGGCGACGACGAAGGCGTCAACGCCGTCAACCTTCGCCGGTTGGTCACTATGTCAACTGGAATTGATGAGACCACGGAAGTTGACGAGGCCACGCTGATTCAGAGCCGTCATCGCATTCCTGAAGACAATATGAACGAGAATCACATTCTGATTCTTCAAGTTCCTGTTCCTGAACCGCTTCGTGGAATTGAACGTGATATTCGTGAACTTGCACGTATGCATTCTGAAGCTGACTATTCACGCATGTGGGTGAGTTTGTATGAAGACAAAGTACGTAACGGCGTCATTACCCAATCAACTGGGTATCCGTGTCTTGTCGCTAGTCGATACATCGTTGCAACCACACCAATCCCACGTTGGGACATTCCACGACTTCATCAATCGAAATTTCTCACTCTATTTGGTGCCGGCCGCGAAAAGCGTGTGTACGCAATTCCCCCGTACACCGATGTAGAGCCGTTGACATTTGAAGATGTTCCGTTTGAAGTGGAATCTGCCGATGGCGCGACATGTCGGTTGTGTGGTTCAAGCGAATCGTTTTTAGTAGAGATGCCTGGCAAACAGGAATCTTGGTCGTGCAGTGACACCGCATGGTGCCGTCGACAGAGGAACGCATGACATCGATAATTGTTCCATCACCCATTATCCAAGTTCGCAACTTGGGTAAGTATTACGGCACTTTTGACCCTGCAATGATTGAGCGAACTGGACCAGAACACGGCACGGCACGTGACCATGTCACTGCCTCCATTGTTGCTGCGTGGGGTGTCAACTTCGACGTGGCAGCTGGCGAGGCGCTTGGCATCGTTGGCGAATCAGGCTCAGGTAAGTCAACTGTTCTTCGTTGTATCGCAGGTGACGTAGCAGCATCTACTGGCGATGTTCGCCTGACTCCATTCGAAGATGGCAATGTCAATATTTTGGATCTTGACCCATCCGCACGACGCCAACTTCGTATCAACACCTTGTCTGTGGTGTACCAAGACCCTGCAGAAGGCCTGGCCTTAGGCGTAACAGCTGGCGGGAACATTGCAGACCCGTTGACTGCCGCTGGATGGAGAAACTTTGGCGCAATAAGAGACCGAGCACGTGAATTGCTTGCACGCACCGAAGTTCCGCTTGACCGAATGGACGACATTGTTCGAAATTTTTCAGGTGGCATGCGCCAACGCGTTCAAATTGCTCGCGCCCTAGCAAATAGGCCGCCAATTCTTTTGCTTGACGAGCCAACAACGGGGCTCGACGCAAGTGTTGCATCAGGTGTACTCGACTTGATTCGTCAACTCCTCGAAGAACTACAAGTGGCAGCAATTGTTGTATCGCATGACTTTGGCGTAATTGAAATGCTCACCGAGCGTTGTCTAGTAATGCAACACGGCCGTGTGGTGGAAGATGCATTGACAGATCAACTACTTGAAGATCCGCATCATCCATATAGCCAGAAGCTTGTTGCGGCGGCACGGACATGACGATGACAATGAATGCAACACTTCCGATTCTGGACGTTCAGAATGTCTCAAAGTCATTCACACTGCACAACATTGACGGTCGAACTGTCACTGCGCTGGAAGATGCCTCGTTTGTTGTATACCCAGGTGAACATGTGTCTCTTGCTGGTTCCTCAGGGGCGGGAAAATCAACTCTTCTTCGCCTCATTTATCGCACGTACTCAATTACGGCAGGCTCCGTAAAATTTCGTTTGGCAAATGACGAATGGGTCGACATTGCTCAGTTGTCTGATGCTGAAGTCATTGCACTTCGTGGTCGTGAAATTGGTTACGTATCGCAGTTCTTGCATGCGCAACCACGTCGATCTGTCATTGATTTAGTTGCGCGCGCTGGTGTGTCACGCGGAATGTCAATAGCTGATGCCCATGAACAGGCTGGTCACTCACTTGCCCGGCTCGGTATTTCTCGCACTTTGTGGGACGTTCACACATCTGTTCTTTCTGGTGGAGAAAAGCAACGCGTCAATATTGCAGCTGGCCTGATTTCTCCACCACGTTTGTTACTTCTTGACGAGCCTGTTTCTGCGCTAGACCCAGAGAACAGAGAACGAGCAATTGAAGTGATCGCTGACCTAAGCGATCAAGGCGTTGCGGTTCTTGCTGTATTTCACGACCTAGATGCAATCAGCCGACTTGCGTCTCGAATCATTCTCATGTCACGCGGAAACGTTGTGACCGATGGTCCAGTGGACCAAGTACTACCCCAATTAACTCCAGGAGATGTTCAACCATGACCGCACACATAATCACCAATATCACCGCGATTCTTCCTGACAGCGTCATCGAAGATGCACGTGTTGTCATCGAGGATGGCATCATTACCGAGATCAAACCTCGTAACGGCAGTACCCAAGGAACTGTCGACGGTCGCGGAGCTTTTTGTATCCCTGGCATTGTTGATACACACAGTGACGGATTCGAAATGGAACACCGGCCACGTCCTGGTGCCGATCTTCCACTTGAATTCACAGTTCGTTCGTTTGAAGCAAAAGTTCGTGCAGCCGGTGTAACAACTCTTTTCCATGGAATCGGATTTGAAAATGACGGCAACCGAACCGTTGACCTAGCAAACAGACTGGTCGACGTCATCCATTCATATTCAGACGAATCAACTCTGGTGGATAATCGTGTTCTCTACAGACTTGATGCACGTGATGCAGATGGATTCCAAGGTCTCGTCGCTCGCATCGACAGCGATCGCAAACGTGACGTTCGACCACTTGTCAGTTTTGAAGATCACACGCCAGGTGTTGGGCAGTACCGCGACCGTACATTCTTTGAAAATTGGATCATGCGTAACCGCAACATGGATCGCGAGACAGCACGAGCACATGTAGATGAAGTCATCGCAGAAAGAGACTTGGTACTTCACAACCGTGCGGCGGCTATTCCATGGCTCATAGAGCAATCAATCGCTCAAACCATTCGTCTTATGGCCCATGACCCAGCAACACCTGAAGATGTTGAAGAAGCGATTACCTGGCATGCATCTATTGCAGAATTTCCCACCACAGTTGAAGCAGCTCGACTTGCAAAGGATGCCGGAATGCGCACAGTATGCGGCGCTCCGAATGTTGTGCGTGGTGGTAGCCATACAGGAAACGTGTCTGCCGCTGAACTGATTTCTCTTGGGCTATGCGATGGGCTTTCCTCCGATTATCTTCCCTTCGCCATGCTCGGTGCCGTCGGCATTCTTGTGCGTGACCAAGTGTGTTCCATTGTTGATGCAGTCAAACTGATCACATCTGGCCCAGCCGAGACTGTTGGCCTTAATGACCGCGGCAGCCTTGTTGTTGGCGCGCGAGGCGACATCACCCTCTGCCACCTCGACGGAGCGAATCCTCGAGTAACCGGGTCATTCCGCACCGGCCAAGGTGCCAGTCGTGGACTCGCCCTTCAGGATGCATGACATGCGTGATTTCACCGCAATGCTGAATGAAATGGCGGCAGTGGCTGAAACCGCCTACACCAACGCAATGCGCACAATGACGAAAGAGCAACGCTCAGCCGACATTGGTCTTGGCGGCGACGGAACTCCGACAATGTTCCTTGATCAATATGTTGAAGAGCCAGTACTTCACGTGCTGGAAAAATTAGGCGTGAATGTTCTCTCGGAAGAGATTGGATGGGTTGATCGTGGCTCAGCCATCACCGCAGTCATTGACCCTGTTGATGGAACTGCGAACTCCGCTTCCGGAGTTCCACTGTCAGGTTTCTCAGCCGCGATTGTTGTCGATGATGTCGTAGTTGAATCTTTGGTGACATGGCTTGGTACCAGTTACCGGTGGCATGCTCATCGCGACGACCCGATTGTTAAAAAGACAACCAATCAAACAGTCGTACAAGGTTCATCGTTATCCATGTTGCGCCCTCGCCCCACTACATGGGGTGCTTGGTCCACTCTCGCCCAACGCGCTGAACGCATGCGAATTTTGGGAACCACTGTGCTTGAAGGCGCTCTCGTAGCCGATGGCGCAATTGACGCCTTCTGTGATCCGGGCGGCGATATTCATCGCATCGTTGACCTTGCCGCAATTGCGCTAATCGTAGAAAAATCAGGCGGAGCAGTGCGTGACATTCATGATCGTCCGTTTACGTTTGATCCTGATTTATCTAAGCGATGGAGCGGCGTAATCGCGAGCACCCGCGAACTCGCTGACGAAATTGTCGAAACGATTAATTCGTCGAAGTAATCGCAGTGCGGGTAACGCTCCACACAGCACCAAGTGCAACCAAGAAAAGCAAGCCACCCACTAGGTACGGCGAACCAATGCCTGCGTGATCGAACAAGGCACCAGCAATAATCGGGCCAGCGATACGCGCAAACGCTCCTGCGCTCTGCTGATAGCCAAGCGCTTCTCCCCTGCGATCCGCTGGTGCAGCATCTACCACCAACGAAGTTGCTGATGGGGAGACAACGCCTTGCCCAACCGACACCAATGCCATGGCAGCAAACAGCATTACCCACTGCATATTTGGAGTGAATGCAAGCACAAAGAGGCCGACTGCATTGATGGGAAGCGCCACACGAATCAATCTGGCTGAACCAAATCGCTTTGTGAGCGGACCAATGAGACCACCTTGTACCGCCGTGAGAACTACGCCAACAAACAAGAACACCATTGCACTAGAACCAACCGTGAGATCAAAACGTTCTCCACCAAAGAGTGAGAAAGTTGCTTCGAAGCCTGAGAACCCGAGCGTGCCGAGGACAGTAGCCAACGCGTAACGCTTCAGAATTGGCGAACGTGCCGATGTATGTTTTGTTTCTGGCTTTGGTGCAGGAGCCTTTGATGTTTTGGTTTCAGGCAATCGAATGAACGCGGCAACAGCATTAATTGCTGCAATGGTGCCGGCAAGAAAGAACGGAACATGCGTGCCGCCGAGTGCAGCTAACCCACCAAGCGCTGGCCCAACTACAAAACCAATTCCAAATGCAGCACCAAGCATGCCGAGCAATTGTGCGCGACGTTCGGGCGGTGCAATGTCACTAATGGCACCCTGTGCAACGGACACACTGGCACCGGATGCTCCATCAATAATGCGGCCAACAAACAACACCCACATGGCGCCACCGATGCCGGTGACAAAACTTCCGATTGCGGTACCGATGAGTGAAATGATGATGACTGGTTTGCGACCAATTCGGTCGGAAATGCGGCCGAGAATTGGTGCAAAAATCATTTGAGCGATAGAGAATGAGGCAAACATAAGGCCGACTTCAAGTCCACTAGCCCCAAAGTCTTTTGCGTAGCGACCAAGAATTGGAACAACGATTCCGAACCCAACAAGATCAAGAGCAACAGTTGTCCAGATGGGCCAGAAGCCCACTGGCATGGGCGTGCGTTCTTTCTTAGCCACGTCGGATGCGCGTCCCGTCTTTTGATGTCTCGACAACATAGCCGAGCGACTGCAGTTCATCGCGTAAGGCATCAGCAGCAGCGAAATCTTTTGCAGTGCGGGCTGCGTCAAGTGCGACACCCTTAGCAACGATGTCTGCATCTATGTCGTCGCCTAATGAAAGTTCAAGACCAAGTGCGCCGAGTATTTCAACTACTGCTGCACGCACAGAAGCGACAGTTGTAAAATCGCCAGCATCCATTGCGTAGTTTGCACGACGCACAGAATCAAACACCAACGCCATCACTGTTGTTGTAT
>Ga0194059_1000433_pt1 | contig 20052 bp, 15 predicted proteins | sample SepL6211m_MetaG_FD_163426 | JGI IMG/M metagenome (GOLD analysis project Ga0194059, IMG submission 163426) | Anoxic zone freshwater microbial communities from boreal shield lake in IISD Experimental Lakes Area, Ontario, Canada - Sep2016-L626-11m | ecosystem: Environmental > Aquatic > Freshwater >... | reverse complement strand
GCTCGGAGTACATGCACCTGGACGACTCGGCCTGCAACCTGGCCTCGTTCAACCTCATGAAGTTCGTGGATGGCAACGGAACGTTCCAGGTGGACGACTTCCAGCAGGCCATCGACGTGGTCATCACTGCCATGGACATCATCGTGTCGCGCTCCGGGTACCCCACCGAGGGGATCGGCGAGAACGCCCGTAAGTACCGCCAGTTGGGTCTGGGCTACGCCAACCTCGGCGCCCTGCTCATGAGCCACGGCCTTCCGTATGACAGCGAGGATGGCCGCGAGTACGCCGCCGCCATTACGGCGCTTATGACTGGCCGTGCCTACGCAATGAGCACACGCCTGGCCGAGCGCATGGGTGCGTTTGAGGGCTACGAGCCCAACGCCAAGGCGATGAACGGCGTCATCCGCAGTCACCGTCGCGCGGCACAGGACATCCCCGACGGCCGCGTGCGCGACGAGGCACTCCTCGACGCCGCCCGTGAGAGCTGGGACGTCGCCGTGGACCGCGGCGAGATCTTTGGCTACCGCAACTCGCAGGCGTCGGTGCTGGCCCCCACGGGCACCATCGGCTTCATGATGGATTGCGACACCACGGGCGTTGAGCCCGACATCGCGCTTGTCAAGTACAAGCGCCTTGTGGGTGGCGGCGTCATCAAGATGGTGAACAACACGGTGCCCGACGCGCTCGCGAAGTTGGGCTACCACGAGGAGGCCATCAAGCAGATCGTGGCCTTCATCGACGACCACGAGACCATCGAGGGTGCCCCGGGGCTTAAGGAGGAGCACCTGCCGGTGTTCGACTGCGCCTTCACCCCGGCCAACGGTGAGCGCAGCATTCACTACCGCGGCCACATCAAGATGATGGGCGCAGTACAGCCGTTCATCTCGGGCGCCATCTCCAAGACGGTCAACATGCCCAACGACGCCACGCCCGAGGACATCGCGGCCGCGTACGTGTTCGCATGGAAGGAAGGCGTCAAGGCGCTCGCCATCTACCGCGACGGCTCAAAGCGCACGCAGCCCCTGTCAACCGGCAAGGAGTCGCCGGCCGACATGAAGGCCGCGACCGACGCCGCTGCCGCACCGGCCAAGCCGCTTCGCCGCCGCCTGCCGGACGAGCGTCAGGCCATCACGCACCACTTCCGCATCCTCGACCACGATGGCTACATCACCGTGGGCATGTACGAGGACGGCAGCCCGGGCGAGGTGTTCATGAAGATGGCAAAGCAGGGCTCCACGGTCTCCGGACTCATGGACTCCCTCGCCATCTGCATGTCGCTTTCCCTGCAGTACGGGGTACCGCTCAGCACGCTGGCCAACAAGCTCAGCCACATGCGATTCGACCCGTCGGGGTTCACCGGTAACCCGGAGATCCCAAGCGCCAAGTCGATCGTCGACTACCTGGTGCGCTGGCTCTCGGCCAAGTTCCTCACCGAGGACGAGAAGCGTTCGATCGGCATCATCACCGAGCAGATGCGCGCTGAGCTCGAGGGCCAGGTGCCCGCGGGTCAGTCACCGGTGGCGATCGAGGCCAGCGCGGAGGGCGCCGTGGTGGTGGAGACCGCCCCCACGCCCAACCGGGAGCAGACCTCCATGGATATGGGCCTCGCCAAGAGCGCCGGCCTTTCTGTGCAGCTCGACCAGGACGGCGCAATCTGCGGTTCCTGCGGCTGGACCATGGTGCGATCGGGCTCTTGCTACAAGTGCATGAACTGCGGGAGCACCTCGGGCTGCAGTTGATGTAAGCAGGCAGTCCCAGAATGACCGGAAGGCCCCGCTGAGTCGGGGCCTTCCGCATTCTGGGGGCTGAACACCGTGGCCAATCCGGGGTGGACGGCATGTGGCCAATTTCTGGGCGGCGACGCGACCGCGTGCAGCTGATGAGTCCAGCTTGCGTCGCACGCCCATCTGGCCCTCGTGTGCGTGACGATGTACGGGCCAGAGCCCGGACCGGGAGGGTGCCACGTGCCCGCGATGAGTGAGTATCATTATTTTCGTGAATCCCTCCGTCCACCACCGCCGCGCGCACTCACGCGTGCGAACCGTCGCCCTTGGCGCGATCATCGTTGTCGCGGGTGGCCTGGTTTTGCCAGGCATCGCCAGCGCGGGCTCCGACTTCTACGTGACGGTGAAGAACGACCTCAACAACCGCACCGAGCCGGGCTTTCCGAAGGTGGCGCTGCAGAATCGGGGCGACTTCAAGTGCTGGTGGAACGAGGACCTCGACCAGGGTCCCGACGCCCTGGCGGCGGCACCGGGCGGGAGCAAGAAGCTGCGCACCGAGGTGCAGCAGAGCAAGGCCCCATGCCTCACCGACTTCCTCGGCTACCGCGACGTCGAGGTGGTCATCAAGGAGACGGCCGCGGCCGAGTGGGTTGCGATCGAGGGGCAGGGCGGCTTCCGGTTGCGGTTTGGCCGCGGTTCCGACTTCGGCTCGAAGGACCCGAGCGACTGCGACCCCGACGCGTGGGGGAAAAACTGCATGTCGATCCTGGGCTTCCCCGGCACGTGGGCCACGCGGCCGGGTGGCGTGGGCCTGGTGTGCCTGGTGCTTGACCGCTTCGACCAGAACGGCAAGAACAGCCGGGAGCAGGTGTCGAACGCCGTCATCTCGGTGCGCGACGACCTGAAGTGCAATGTGCCGCGGGCGTCAGTGTACTGGCCGCGCATCAACGGCACGCCGGTGGGCACGGGCTTCCCCAAGATGGGACCGACGGAGCGGCGCGCCAAGGTGCAGGCGGAGGCGGGCAAGGCCAGCGCGCTCATGCCGATGGTGGCCAATGTGATGAGCGGTGCACGCATCATCTGCGCATGGGGCATTCGTGACGAGCCCGGCAAGCCCACCAACGTTCCGACGCAGTGCAACGACGCCGCGTCCGACTCCGGCAAGTACCAGCTGAACGACCTCACCATCCCCGAGGCCCTGCCGCCCGACGGGCGCCCGCCCAACTTCAAGGTGCTCAGCGAGCTCGTGACCGGCGACCCCTTCGTGCTGGTGGCGAAGTCGTCGCAGACCCAGGCACCCGACGCGGGCGAGGGGCAGGTGACGGTGCAGGCGCAGACCTCGTGGGGTCACCAGGAGTCGTCCCAAGACTCCAAGTCCCTTCAGTTCGGCAGCAAGGGCAGCTACGGCGTCGAGTGGAAGTGGAAGACGTCAATGATGTTCGCCGAGGCCGAGTCGACGGTGAAGACGTCGGTGGAGGCCAGCGTCACCGGGACGCGTGGTTCGCAGACCGGCTTCCAGAGCACCACCACCAAGCAGGTGAGCCAGAGCTTTCAGGCCAAGGCTCCCGCCGGTGCCACCACCAGCCTGCGCGTGTACAAGACCTCGTTGAACAACGACTACACCTATCGCGCCGACCTCTGGTTCGGCACCGATGGCAAGGGCGAGGAAGTCGGTAACCCCGCGGCGGTTGCGCTGGGCATGACGCCGTCCAGCCGCCAGGAATGCCTGGCGCTCACCATCGGCGATGCCACTGTGACCGGATCGTTCATGGAGTTCGGCAAGCGCCGGTTCGACATCGGCGACCTGGGCCCGCGGGGGACCGCGAGCGCGAGCGACCTGGCCTTCTACGACTCGCTGGACAGCTTCTACGTGGGCGAGCGACGGTGCCCGGGTTACCCGCGTGGATTCGCCTCGGCCGCGGGCATGAAGGGTGACGGCGTCGGATCGTTCTCATCCGACGGCGAGGAGCAGGTGCGCGTACTCGACGCCAACGGCAAGCCGGCCTTCACCGCCGATGGTTCACCGCGCTTCATGATTACCCAGGCGCCGGGGCTCACAGCCTGCGTTTTCGTTGCCCGCTCGGCGGGTGGTGTGCCAGCGCAGGCCAACGCCATCCCGCACCAGGGCGGAGCCGTTCCGTGCGTCGGATCGATGCAGGGCGCAAGCGTCACCGTGCCGAACCCGGGCGCCATGGTTGCGCTGCGGGGTGGCGACGACGTGCACGCCGGCACCGCTGCTTCAGAGCTGATCGTGCCGGGGGCGGGCGACGATGTCGTGAGCACCGGTGGTGGGGCATTGAACATCGTCGACCCGTCACCGGGCGACGACCGCATCACCGGCGGTCCCGGTAACGACTACCTGAGCGGTGGGTCGGGCCGCGACGTCATCAGTGGCGGCGGCGGTAGTTTCTGGCTGAAGGGCGGCCCCGGCAACGACGCAATCACCCAGCGCGGTGGCGTTGGCAGCATCTGGGGCGGTGCGGACGACGACCTCATCCGTACCACCTCAGTCAGCGGCGGAATCACGGGTGGCCCTGGCGACGACCGCTTCGTGGTGGCCGGACGCGCCACGGGCGCGGTGTTCGGCGGCGGCCCGGGGGATGATCGTTATGAGATCGCCGCCGGAAGGGGATGCGCCAGCGTGTTCGAGCTGCCGGGACAGGGCACCGACACCGTGGTGACCAGTCGCTGCCTTCGCCCCGCGCCCAACGTGGAGCGAATCGTGCTGGCCGGCACGGCGCCGCTTACGCTGCGCACGGGCGAGGGCCACCAGGTACTCACCGGCAATGACGCCTCCAATGTGCTGAGTGGCGGTTCCGGCCCCGACGTGATGAACGGCGGCGGCGGCGATGACGTGCTGGAGCTGGGTAGCGACCGCTACGACACCGCCACGGGCGGCCCGGGCGCCGATCGCTTCGTGCTCCTCGGGCGTCCGGCAACCGGTTACCACGGACGTCTTTCCCGAAATGCGGAGGCCCACCGCCTCACCGACTTCTCCGCGGCGCAGGGCGATCGCATCGTGTTGAGGCCCGGGTCATTCGGCACTGAGGTGCGTGGCCTCGCCCGCACCTGGACCGTGGTCACGGGTACCGACCCGCAGCCGCGTGCCGCGCGCCCCACCCTGCTTGTGAACCCGTCCACCGGGCTCATCGCATTCGATCGCGACGGCACCGGGATCATCGGGCCGCGGGTGGTGGCCATGGTGCCCGTGGGCACTCCGGTCACGCGCGACATGTTCATCATCCGATGAGAGCAACGCCGGCCCTCGCTATTGCCGCCCTGCTCGTGAGCGGCGGCGTTGCCGTGGCGGGGTTCACGCCCTCGACTCCCGACCTGAGTTCGCTCGTGGTGCCGTCGGGCGGTGCGCCCGGCATGCGCATGACACCGACCCTCGACGGCAGTGCCCTGCTCCTGGCCACTCAAGCCGTCCTCGATGGCGTGCCGCCAACCGTGTGGCGCAAGGGCATCGACATGCGTCCGGGGACCTCTGGTGGCGTGTCTCTGCCCGCCTCGCCCGGGATCGTGGCTGTGCTCGACGGTGCCACGTACCCGAATGGCGGTGTGCTGGTGGAGCGGGCATGGGCGGTGTCGGCGGGTCGCCCGGGTGTGATCACCCCATTCGACCCGGTGGCCATGCGCGAGAGCGGCTCGCCGTTCACGCTCGATGCCCTCGACGGCGAACCGGTGGCGGCCGTGCTGCAGCCCGACGCCGGAACGCCGACTGCCCGCATGGTCTTCATCGCCACGGATGCCACGCCCCCGCGCACTCTCCAGGTGCGACTCGATGGATCGAAGACGAAAGTCGTTGATCGGCTGGTGGGTGATGAATACGGCTCGGTGACCGCGCTCTCCGCATCGCCCGACGGCCGATTCATCCTCAGTGCGCTGCAGAGCCAAACCGATGCCGGTACCCCGGTGTCCATCATCACGCGCGTCTCGACCAACGGGCTTGGGCCCGAGGGGCGCTCCATCGTGCTCGCGCAGTCAACGCGTGTGAGTTCGCTCATGATCACGGCCGACGGCACCACGGGGTACGCCATCTCGGGTGGCACGTCCGCCGCCGGCGACCAGGCGCCCGCGTCGGTGGCCGTGCTCGACCTGGCCACGATGTCGGTGAAGCCGGCGGGCGTGCACGCGATGCCATCTACCTTCGGCACCCAGTTCGGCGCGGGCTCGGGCGCGCTCACCCCGCAGGGCGACGAGATCTTTCTCACCGGCGACAGGGTTGGATCGGGTCTTGGGCCGGCATCGGGCATCGTCCCCACCGACTCCTTCACGGCCATGGTTCCTGCGACGCGGGGAACGCCTGGCGCTGCGGGACAGGCCGTGGTGGACAGCGGCGGGGTATGGGGCTTCGTATCGAGCTCGTTCGTGCCCGCCTCCGTGGGCCCGGACCGCCAGTTCGCTCTCCTGGCGCGCATGCGCCTTGCCCAGCCGCGCACCCTCACCGTAGGTACCGTTGGCACCGGTGGTGGTGTGATCGAGGGCGCGCCCGGTGGGATCCTGTGCGCGACCGGATTGGACTGCGTGCAGCAGTTCCGAACACGTCAGGTGGTGCAACTCACGGCGTATCCGAACCCGGGATCGGTGTTCACAGGGTGGTCCGGGGCATGCGCGGGAACCGATGACGACTGCACGGTGACGCTGGACGTGGCGAAGACCGTGCGTGCCGGCTTCGCCAGAGCAACGCCTGCCGTGCTGACGGTGTCAATCGGCGACAGCCCCCAGGGCACCACACGCGTGGTGTCGACTCCCTCGGGAATCGACTGCACCCTCTACACGGGCACGTGCAGCGCATCGTTCCGCAAGGGCACGGAGGTCATCCTCGCTGCCAGTGATCCCGATGGGACCGTGCGGGAATGGACCGGCGCCTGTGCGGGGCAGCGCGACTCCTGTGCGCTGGTCATCACCGGGTCATCGAGCACGTCGGTGAGCATTGCCTCCCGCAGGCCGGCACCCCCGGCGCCTCGCCCCACCCCTGCGCCGCCGACACCCGACCCGACGCCGACACCCGACCCGACGCCGACACCCGACCCGACGCCGACACCCGACCCGACGCCAGCCCCGGCCCCCATTCCGGTGCCGGTGCCCGACGCCAACCCTCCAGCGCCCGGGCCTGTTCCCAACCCCGTGACCCCGCTGAACCTGTCCTCGGTTGCGGTATCGCGCACACGCTTCCGCCCCGGCCAGGGGACTGTCATCCGCTACCGCCTGAGCAAGGGCGCCAGGGTGCGCATGACCTTCACCAACCCCACGCGCCCACACACCCGCTACCAGTACACGCTCGCCGCAGGCCGCCCCGGAGCCGATGCCGGACAGAATCGCGTGTTCATCAGCGGCCGTGTGCGCGGCCGGAGCGTTCTCCCCGGACGGTGGACCATGCGCATCGTGGCCGTTCGCGACGGGGTGCAGACCGCGCCCGTCGTGCGTCGCCTTGTTCTCTCGCGGTAGCTCATTGGTCACCCCCTGTTTCGGGAGTCCTCCATGAAGGCACGATCTGCAGCCATCCCGGCCGTTCTTGCGGCGCTCGCCACCCTCGCCCCTGCACTGCACGCCGGTCCGATGGCTGGAGCCACGTCGGACCGCGCCGTGGTGGTGATCCAGGGCGGCGGCGCACCGCATCCGTACTCCACGCCGTGGGCCGCCTGTGATGGCGGACGGCCCAAGTTCGTGCAGGCGCTCCTCGATGCCGGATTCCCGGTGTTCACCGCGCCGGGCTACAGCAACACGCAGGTGAGCACGGCGGGGGAGGCCGGCTGCCCACCGCAGCCGCCGGTTGACGTGCAGTGGAATACCTCTGGCTACCCCACTCAGACAGGTCAGGCAGTGCTGGGCTTCCTCGGGTACCTCAATGCCACCTACGGCTACCGCACGTTCGACCTGGTGGGCTACAGCTACGGCGGCGTGGTGGCACGGGCAACGGTGGCGGCCCTGAAGAAGCAGCCCGCCGCCGGATCAATGGCGCCTGCGTTCTCCTACGCCCTGACCGCGGTGGCCGCCGGGGCGTCGATCCCCTCCATCATCACCATGAACAGCCCGCACTTTGGAAGCCCCACCTACGACATCGCCTTCGACCCCGCCACCTTCACGCAGCCGGTGCTCAGGAGCTGGGGTCAGGAGTTCGCCGACGCCGGCGCCGGGCTGCGCATCTTCCAGGTGACGGAGGGCGCGGGGGCCATCCAGGTGCTCTCCACGCAGGGGCACGCGAAGCGTGACCCCCGGGGGTGGGATGCCCGGCAGGTGGGTGTGCTGAACGGTGTGGCGCTCACCCTGATGGCGGGTGACTACTGCGGCCAGACATGCACGTCGGGCGGAGCTGCCGGGCGAAAGGCCACGAAGAAGGGCCTTCGCACCGACGGCACCGTGCCCGTGTACAGCCAGCTGATGCAGCGGTGCCCGGCGTCGTGCCCCGCCCCCCCGGGCTCCGTGTACGTCCCGTCGGGCCTGTTGCCCAAGGACGTTGTGCGCAAGACGTTCCCCACCATCCACTCGACCTACGATGCCAAGCGCCTTGGCCTTCCGAAGGGCCTCTCGGTGGCGAGCAATCCGACCGCCATCAGGTACCTGGTGAGCACCACGGCGTCGCGCTGGCGCGCGGCCGGGGTTCCTCTGCTCACGCCGTAGCCAAGCGAATCGGCGGGCACGTGCGCTCACTTGCATGAGTGACATGACCATCCTGATCCTGGTGAGGGCCCGTCACGACGACGCGGGCCAAGCGCTCGTCGAGCGCCTGCAGGCAACGCTGCCAACTGCGCCGACCGGCCCACACGGCACGTGAGTTCAGCTGGGGCCCATGGCCCCCGGCACGGATCCAGCGCATTCTTCGAAAATTCTTCGGATGGATTTATGCGGGGATCTGCGTCCGATGGAACGATGGGCCGCATGAAACTCGTGCCAGTAGGGCTCTCCGTCATGGCCGGCCTGTGTGCCGTGCCGCTCATCCTCACCGCCAGCGGTGTTGGCGCCACCACCTCGGTGAACACCACCGCAGGCCTGAAGAAGGCCAAGTGGTCGTCGGGCATCACCGCCACGTATGCGACGGGCTCCGTGCGCATGCAGTCAAACGGGTTGCCCAACCACCCGCGCCCCAAGTACTACGCCGTGCCCGACACGGGCGTGCGGGTGCCGACGGCGAGCACGGCGCACGTCGCCAAGGATCCGACCAGGGCCCAGAACTACGACTTCAGCATCCCCACCACGCCCACGTACACCAGCACCACCACCGATGCGCCGCTCGGATCGATCGGGCTGATGATCTCGGGCTCCGTGCTGTTCAACCCCTACGAGGGCGATGGCTCGACAGTTGCGATGTCGAACAACTTCTTCCTCACGCGCGGGAAGACGAAGGTGTGGTTTGTCGACACCTGCTCGGGGCACCCCACGCCGTCGCCAAGCGGGCAGTATCACTACCACGGGCTTCCCGGCTGCGTGGCTGCCGAGACCGACACCAAGACCGGCCCCTCGCACATCATCGGTGTCGCCTTCGATGGCTTTCCCATCTACGGCAAGCGCGATATCAACGGCAAGGTCGTGAAGGTGTCGGCGCTCGACACGTGCAACGGCATCACGAGCGCCACCCCTGAGTTCCCGGACGGCATCTACCACTACGTGCTGCCTGGAACGGCAGACAAGACGTCCTCAATCAGGTGCTTCCACGGCAAGGTGGACTCGAGCCTCATCCAGCAGATGCCGCCCATGGGGGGACTTCCCCCCGGTCGCTGACCTCGCTGGTGCACTGCATGTCCGGAAGTTGCCCGGCTGGAGGGGCCATCACTCCCGTGCGGTCAGTGGCGCAGTGTGCCCCCGCACCGCGGACACGGGTCGCCGGCAACCCACAGCACCACGGCATCGGTACCGCAGGCCCGGCACTTGGGCATCGCGTCGCCCGGCATGTCGTCATCGGGGGAGAACGCCGAGCCATCCACCCGGCGCGCCACCACCACGTCGTCCAGCTGGCCGCACTCGCAGCACCCCACGGTGGTGGTGCGGTCGTGGAGGTCGTTCCCGGGACCGCCAATCACCGCGGCATGCCGGTCGCAACTCGGGCACTCGTATTCCTGGCGTCTGGTCACTCCGTCCCGCTTCCTCTCGACCCCGCGCATCATTGCGTAGAAGGAGCGGGAATGATGCACGGGGCACCCGTGGCCAATGAGTCGCACCCGTACTGGCATTGACTGCGCCGCGCGCGTAGCAGCGATCGATCGGTGCAGGCACCGCGCGCCGCCGTCACGATTCCTGTGCCCTCTCGCCAAGGGGAGGGCAGGATCGGCTACCAAATATGGCTGTTGCCCGCGGACGTGACGCTGGCGCTGACACGAGCGTGGATCGCACGATCACTGCTCTGGGCGGGCGCCTCCCATGCAGGCCCCCTCGACATCTGTCACCAGATCATCCAGCGGCACAATTTCCACAGTATGGGGTGTAAGATTTATGACGACGGGCCGGTTCCCCCAGAACCGAGGAAAGGCTCCACATGAATTTGCATTCACGCGTCGCACGGGGTGGCTTGGCTCTGTTGGCCGCCGGGGCGATTGCAACAGGGGTCTCCGCCTGCGGGAGTTCTTCCACCGCCACCACCACGGGTACTCCGGCAGCCAGTACGGCTGCGTCGACCACCGCGACCGCCAGTCAGGTGGACGTGACGCTCGGCTCGCCCAAGGAGTTCAGCCTTGTACCGGCCAGTCCATCGGTTGCGGCAGGCACGGTGACGTTCAAGATCAAGAACGCGGGCACCATGCCCCATGAGATGGTCGTGATCAAGACCACCAAGGACGCGGGCAAGTTGCCCGTGAAGGATGGCGAGGCCGTTGAGACCGGCGCACTTGGCGAGACCGGCGACATGGAAGCAGGTGTCACCAGGGACGTGACGCTCAAGCTCACGCCAGGCCACTACGCGCTCATCTGCAACCTGCCCGGTCACTACATCGGCGGGATGTACGCGAACTTCGACGTGAAGTAGCCGCTGGGCGGGGGGTCCGGCGCTGGGCGCGAGCCCTCCGCCGTACCTCCCGCCGGTTGATTGCAGGTTTCGCGTGACATGGGCGCTCCACTCGGGCACTATCCCCCGTTCGCCGGGGACGCCCGGAACTCCATCGGGAAGCGCACCATCAACAAGATCACCTTCAGCGACCTCGGGCTCCGGGACGAACTCCTCACCGCACTTGGGGAACTCGGGTACGAGGAGCCCACCCCCATTCAGCAGGAGGCCATTCCTCCGCTCATCGAGGGCCGCGACCTGCTGGGGAATGCGGCCACGGGCACCGGCAAAACCGCCGCGTTCGCCCTACCGCTGCTGCACACCATGACCGCAATCGGGTCGGGTCGCACGCCCCGCGCACTGGTGCTGGTGCCCACCCGCGAGTTGGCCATGCAGGTGTCGGAGGCCATCCATCGCTATGGCCGCGCCCTGGGGGCCCGGGTGCTTCCGGTGTACGGCGGGCAGCCCATCTTCCGGCAGATCAAGGCAATGGAGCGCGGTGTGGATGTGGTGGTGGCCACTCCGGGTCGTGCGCGCGACCACGTGGCCCGCGGCACTCTGGTGCTCGACGACATCACGGTGGTGGTGCTCGACGAGGCCGACGAGATGCTGGACATGGGATTTGCCGAGGACATCGGCGCCATTCTCGACGGAATTCCGGAGGGGCGTCAGACGGTGTTGTTCTCGGCCACCATGCCGCCCCGTATCCGGGCGATCGCGCAGAGTCACCTCACCGATCCGGTACGGGTGCAGATTGAAGATGGGCCCACGGCAGCGGGCGAGTCGCCACGCATCCGGCAGGCCGCGTACGTGGTGCAGCGCGCCTACAAGCCCGCCGCCCTGGTGCGCCTGCTCGATGCCGAGTCGCCCACCGCGGCGCTGGTGTTCTGCCGTACGCGCATTGAGGTAGAGCAGTTGGTTGAGACCTTGAATGGCCGCGGGTACCGCGCCGAGGCACTGCATGGCGGCATGACCCAGGAGCAGCGCGACCGGGTGATGGGTCGCCTGCGCTCGGGCACCACCGACCTGCTGGTGGCAACCGACGTGGCCGCCCGTGGGCTCGATATCGACCAGCTCACACATGTCATCAACTTCGATGTGCCGTCGGCCCCCGCCCAGTACGTGCACCGCATCGGTCGCGTGGGCCGTGCCGGTCGTGAGGGTGTGGCCATCACGCTGGCCGAGCCGCGCGAGCACCGCATGCTGCGCAACATCGAGCGGGTGACCGGCCAGCGCGTGCCGCAGCAGGCCCTGCCCACGGTGGCCGACCTGCGTGCACGCAGGCTCGACATCACCACCGCCACATTGCGCGAGAGCATCCTCGAGGAGGAGCTTGAGTCGTTCCGCGTCGTGGTGGAGACGCTCAGCGATGAGTTCGACGTGATGGACGTGGCTGCCGCCGCAGTGAAGTTGGCGCACCAGGCGTCGCGTGGCTCGGACGAGGACGATGAGGACATCCCGGAGCCCCGCGTGCGCGAAGAGCGCCCGCCGCGTGCTGGTCAGGGCGGGGGCTATCAGGGTGGTGATGGCGCACCGCGCCGCGCGAACCGCGCTGCGCCCAGTCGTCCGGCGCCCGAGGGAAGCACGCGCATCTTCGTGGGTGCCGGGCGCATCGCCGGCGTACGACCCCAGGATCTGGTGGGCGCCATCGCCAACGAGGCGAATATCGCTGGCCGCGAAATCGGCGCCATTCAGATTGCCGATCGTTTCTCGCTTGTTGACGTGCCCACATCAGCGGCCGAGAAGGTTATTGCGGCACTCAGGGCCGGGTCGGTGAAGGGCCGCAAGGTAACGGTTCGCCGGGACGGGAAGCCGACCAAGTAGCGGACATGGCGTCGTGAGGTAACGCGCTGCCGAACCGGAGCCCCCACCCCTCGGGCCTCTCGGGCGCGAGGGGTGGATGTTTCCCATCTGGTGCATGACCAGCGGCGCGTACGCTGCCGCCCATGCCCGAGACTCAGATCGACCAGGCGGCCCAGAACCTGCTGTTCACCGAGGCCCACACCCCGAGGACGTTCGGTACCACGCCGGTGACGGATGAGCAGATCCGCGGTATCTGGGAGCGCGTGAAGTACGCGCCCACGGCGAGCAACATCAACCCATTGCGCGTGGTAGTGGTCAGGTCGCCGGAGGCCAGGGCGCGGCTGCTTCCCCTCATGGCCGAGGGCAATCGTGAGCGCACCACGTCCGCGCCCGCCACGCTCATTCTCGCCGCGGATACCCGTTTTCACGAATACCTGGCGACGCTTACCCCGCATGCCCCCGATTCGGTTGCCTACCACGAGGCCCGCACGCGGGAGGAGCGCGAGGCAACCGCCACGTTCAGCGCGCTGCTGCAGGCCGGGTATCTCATCATCGCCGTGCGTGCCGAAGGTCTGACCGCGGGCCCCATGCTCGGGTTCGACAAGGCCGGTGTGGATGCCGAGTTCTTCGGAGATGGGCGGCTGAGCGCCCTCTTCGTGCTGAACATCGGTGAGTACGGCCCCGACCCGTACCGGCCCCGTGGGCCGCGGCTTGAGTTCGACCAGGTGGTCACCAGCATCTGACCGACCCCCATCGCGCCATGCAATGCGTATGGCGCGATGGGGGCATTTGTGCTGCAAATGGGCGAGACGGGTCTACCATCCCGCGTCCTTTCGCCATGTCTGAACGCCGAACCAAGATCGTCGCCACCCTCGGGCCGGCGACCGACGACCCGCTGATCCTGCGCCAGATGATTCGCGCCGGGGTGGATGGCGTGCGCATCAACTGCTCACACGGCACCCGTGAGGACTGGCTTCGCCACGCGTGGATGGCCCGTGACGCCGCCGCCAGTGTGGGGCGCCACGTCGCCATCATGTTCGACCTCCAGGGCCCCAAGATCCGTCTGCATGAGTCGAGCAAGCGCCTCGCGTTGACGGAGGGCGACCGCGTGCGCATTGTGGGCGACCCGAAGGCACCAGGTGCCACCAAGTCGCTCATTGTGGAGTGGCCTGGGCTGGTGGAGGCAGCGGTGCTCGGCACGTCGGAGCTGGTCATCGGCGATGGCGCCCCTCGCATCGCCGTGCTCGAGCGCGAGAAGGGCGCTCTGTTTGGCACCTGCATCATCCCGGGCGAGGCCTTGCCGCGGCGCGGCGCATTTCTCACGCATGCCGTGGTCGACCGCATGGCGCTGAGCGACAAGGACCGTGCCGATGTGCGCGTGGCCATCGATGCCGGCGCCGACTTCATCGCGCTCTCGTTCGTCAATCAGGCTGACGATATTCAGGAACTGCGCAAGCTCCTGGGCAGCACCAGCATTCGCATCATCGCCAAGATCGAGACGCTGGCGGCCATCGAGAGTCTCGACTCAATTGTTGAGGCGTCGGACGCCGTCATGGTTGCCCGCGGCGACCTGGGCGTGGAAGCCGGCGTGGCCCGCGTGCCCCTGCTGCAAAAGCGCATCATCCAATCGGCAGGCGCACACGGCAAGCTGGTCATCACGGCCACACAGATGTTGGAGAGTATGAGCACCGCGCCCGAGCCCACCCGTGCCGAGGCATCTGACGTTGCCAACGCCGTGATGGACGGCACCTCGTGCGTGATGCTGAGCGGCGAGACCGCCACCGGACGCTATCCGGTGGAGGCGGTCACCCAGATGGCGGCCATCGCGGCCAATGCCCAGGAGGGCGTCATCCCGATGGGTGTCGACATGACCGCGCACGGGGCAACCGTGGCCGAGTCGGTGATGCGCGCTGCGGTGTTTCTGGCGCGTGACATCAAGGCCGCCGCATTGGTCATCCCCACGGCCACCGGTGGATCAGCACGTGCCGCCGCGAAGTTCCGACCGCGCAGGCCGATCGTCGCGCTGTGCGCTGATGCCGGCGTGGCGCGTCAGCTTGCACTTGAGTGGGGCGTGATCCCCGAGCCGCTGCACGAGCGACCCGACGAATCGGTGGAGGCACTGGTGGAACGCTGCCTGCTGCGCGCCCAGCGCAGGCTCGACATCCCCGCTGGGGAGCGCGTCGTGCTTACCAGCGGCCCACAGGTGGCCCACCCGGGAGCCACGAGCCTGATTGCCGTGCATCGCATTGAAGGACCCGGTAACTAGGTCCCTGCCGGTAGGCCGCGGTCAGGCCGCGGTCAGCCGCTACCTGCGAGTGTGTGCCTGCCTTGAGTAGCCGAGCCCCCGATCCCGAGCGCCGAATGCGTGACGCAGCCGCCCGCCGCAGGCGTATCCGCCGCCAGCGGTTTGCCGCCGCCGCCGCAGGTGTGGTGATCGTCGCAGCCGTGGGAACTGGAATTGCCGTGGTGAGCGGTGATGGCGGCAGCGCAGACGCGACGTCCCCTGCGACGACGGCCGCGACGATGGCCGACATGCACACCATGGCCGCTTCGACCCGAGTTGTACCGACGGCCAGCAGCGTCCATGCAGGTTCAACGCCCGTGCTGCGTGCAGCTGCTTCGGGATCATTGCCGGCCCCGCTTCAGGATCCTGCGATCGCCGCACTCCCCGATGGCCGGGTAATGCTCATCGGAGGTCTGGACGCCGGCGACATGTCGACGTCGGAGATTCGCGTCGTCAAGGGTGGTCACACGAGTGTGGTGGGGCGCATGCCGCTTGCAATCCACGACGCCGCCGCTGTCGCGATTGGCCCGGTCGCGTATCTCTTTGGCGGCGGTGATGGATCGGCGCAGCATGACGAGATCGATCGCATCGACCCGGTCACGGGTACAGCCACACGTGTGGGCACACTCCCTTCGCCCACATCAGATCATTCGGCAGCGGTGATGGATGGCACGGCGTACGTGGTGGGTGGCTTCGACGGCACGCACTGGCTGGACACCATCGTTGCCTGGCGCCCCGGTTCCATTCCCCGGGTGGTTGCGCATATGCCGTACGGCGTGCGGTACGCGGCGGTGGCGGCAGCCGGTGGGAAGCTGATCATTGCCGGCGGCACCACCCCGTCGGGTGCCACGGATCAGGTGCTGGCATTCCGCCCGGGCAAGTGGGTTTCGCGCGTCGGCCGTCTGCCGGCGGTCACCACCCATGGCACGGCGGCGGTGCTCGGTGGATCGGTGATGGTCATCGGTGGCCGGGGCGACGCCAGCGGCACGCCCACCTCGCGCATCGTGTCCGTGGATCCGGCGACCGGGCACGTGCGGTCCGGTGGGTCGTTGGGCACCGCACTGTCCGATCTCGTCTCCGCTCCGTCGCGCAGCGGCATCACTACCTACGGCGGGCGAACGGCATCGGCCACGGTTGCCGCTATTCGTGCACTGACACCGGTGAGTGGGTCGGCTGCGCCAACCGGCGTGGCGACCGCATCCACTGCGTCCAGCACCACCGTCACGCCACCGGCGGTGCCCGGCAATGTCTATGCCCAGAATTCCGCCGGGAATGTCATGGGTGCCGCCCGGCACGCGAAGTACCTCATCTATGTGCCCAACAGCGAGAGCAACACGCTCGACGTCATCAACCCACATACCTACAAGGTTGTCGCCCACTACTCGGTGGGCAAGCTCCCCCAGCATGTCGTCCCGTCATGGGACCTGAAGACGCTGTACGTCACCAATGATCTGGGGAACAGCCTCACTTCCATCAACCCCACCACCGGTGTGCCCACAGGTCATGACCTGCAGGTGGAGGACCCGTACAACATGTACTTCACCCCGGATGGCAAATCGGCCATCGTCGTGGCCGAGCGGTTCGCACGCCTGGACTTTCGTGACCCGCACACCATGCGGCTCACGCAGTCGCTGAAGGTGCCGTGTACCGGCGTCGACCACATGGACTTCGCTGCCGACAACTCGTACCTGCTCGCCAGTTGCGAATTCTCCGGGCAGGTCGTGAAGGTGTCCCTTGCGGGCACGCCCAAGGTTGTTGGTTCGCTCACCCTCGGATCGAGCAAGTCGATGCCGCAGGACGTGAAGGTGTCACCCGATGGCAAGGTCTTCTACGTCGCGGATATGCACGGCAACGGGGTATGGAAGGTTGATGGTCGGCGGCTTCGCATACGGGGATTCCTGCCCACAGGCGCCGGTACCCACGGGCTATATCCCAGTCGCGATGCACGCTTTCTGTATGTGACCAACCGTGGTCAGGGAACCATTTCGGTGGTGTCGTTCCGCACCGGGAGGGTGGTACGGAAGTGGACCATCCCCGGCGGGGGCAGCCCGGACATGGGCGGGGTGTCACCTGATGGCAAGATCCTGTGGGTATCGGGGCGGTACAACGGGGTTGTCTATGCAATCAGCACCGTCAATGGCCACCTGATCGCCCGCATCCCCGTTGGGAGCGGCCCCCATGGTCTGTGCGTGTGGCCACAACCCGGGCCCCATTCGCTTGGGCATACCGGGATCATGCGATGATTGCCCGCGCCTTCATGCACGCATGTCAACGGAGGACGTCGTAATGGGTGAACTGGCCCCATGGCATCTCATCATCGTGGCAATCGTCATCCTGCTGGTGTTCGGGGTCAAACGGATTCCCGAGCTGGCCCGGTCGGTCGGAAGCGGGATGCGTGAGTTCAGGGACGGCGTGACGGGCGCGCCCGAGACGGACCCGGTTGAGAAGGCGGAGGCCGCCCTTCCGCCGGCACCTAGGGCAACGGATGCCCCGGCCCCGGCGGATGACGACCCCGCCGCGCAGCACCCGCCTACTTGACCTTGAACGACCCCTTGGCCGACTTCACCGTCTTGCCGGCTTGGGAGTACGACTCATCTGAGTAGTTGCAGGTGTCCTTGCCGAATACGAAGACCGTGCTGGGCGTTGACGAGCACACCTTCTTCGACGACCTGGCCACGGCCGCGGCGAGCGGATGCCTGCCCTAGTGGGTTGTGCCACTCACGTTCAGCACAACGACGCCGACGATGATGAGGGCAATGCCGCTGAGGCGTGCGATACCCCAGGGGTCGTCGAATACCCAGATGCCGAGCGCCGCTGTGCCGGCCGCCCCGATGCCGGTCCATACGGCGTAGGCAGTGCCGATGGGGAGTGTGCGAAGGGCCCACGCCAGCAGGCCGAAGCTGATGGTGCCCGCCACGGCGAATCCGATTGTGGGCCACAGCCGCGTGAAGGTATTGGACAGCTTGAGCATGGTCGCGAAGACGACCTCAAAGAGTCCAGCGATGATGACGACCAGCCAGGCCATGGTGCTCCCACGCGGGTTACGGGCTGGCGAATATGTTCCATGACCCCGGGTGAGACCCTTCCCGCTGCATTCGCAACTACTTCGGGGCTGTCGGCACTCGCTCGATCGGATCCATGCCGCCCGGGCGGCCCACGATGAGAGGGTCAAGGCCTTCGATGCGCCCGTAATCCTTGTTCGAATACGGCATCAGGTGCAGCACGTACCGCATGGCATTGAGCCGTGCGCGCTTCTTGCAGTCGCTCTTGACGACGATCCACGGCGACTCATCCGAATCGGTGCGCAGGAACATTTCCTCCTTCGCCACCGTGTAGTCGTCCCACTTGTCGAGCGACGCCATATCGATGGGTGAGAGCTTCCACTGCTTGAGCGGGTGCGACTGGCGCTCGGCGAACCTGCGCTGTTGCTCGTGCCGGCTCACCGAGAACCAAAACTTGACCAGATGGATTCCGCTGCGGATCAGTTGGCGCTCAAACTCAGGCGCCTGGCGCATGAATTCGTGGTACTCGTCGTCGCTGCAGAATCCCATCACGCGCTCCACGCCGGCGCGGTTGTACCAGGAGCGATCGAACAGCACGATCTCGCCCGCGGTGGGCAGGTGCTGAACGTAGCGCTGGAAGTACCACTCGCCGCGCTCGGAGTCGGTGGGCTTGTCGAGCGCCACCACGCGCGCTCCCCGTGGGTTCATGTGCTCCATGAAGCGCTTGACTGTGCCGCCCTTGCCTGCGGCGTCCCGGCCCTCGAACAGGATGACGACCTTCTGGCCGGTCTCCCGGGCCCAGGCCTGCAGCTTGAGCAGCTCCACCTGCAGGCGGTACTTCTGCTGCTCGTAGGGCCTGCGACCCATGAGGTTGCGGTACGGGTAGGCGCCCGACTGCCAATCAGCCACCAGATCGTCACCGGGGTGCATCGGCGGGGTGCCGTACATCAGCGCGTCCCGCACCAGGATCTCCGCGGCCAGTGCAGCGGTGTCATCGGGCGATCGTCCCGCAGCCACGGCCCGCAGCCAGTCGGCCACGGCCTCCATGTCGTCGGGGCCGGCATCGGCCAGCACACTTCGCACGGCGTTCACCAGCTCGCCGCGCGCGGATGCGGTCTCCTGATGCACCTCAAAGCGCTCGATCGACTGTTCGTCGAGCGCAGGTGCCCTATCCCCGTCCTTTGCCTTTCGCGCCATTGCCACGAATGTAGCCGGGCCAGCACCACGCGGCCACCTATTGATCCGGGGAGAACCGCCGGATCACGTTCCGCTGTGCAATTCCCACCAGTAGTCCTCTCGAGCGGCGCTCCTGCTGGGCAGTCTCACGGACCCCGATTCGCATATCGGGGACTGGCTCCCTGTGCATGGCGGCCCGGCGCCAGCCTCCGTTTGGCGTCTACGGTGAGCGTGATCTATTTCGGGTACCCCAAGAAAGGACCCTCCATGCCTCGACGTTCACTGTCAGCCATCGCTGCCATCTTTGGCGCCGGTGTACTGATGGTCGGCGCTGCCGGTTGCGGCGGGAGTGACACTGCTGCTCCCGCCTCCACGGTGACGGTTGACCAGAACAACAACGACCAGAACAACCAGAACGACCAGAACAACAACAACAACCAGAACGACCAGAACAACAACAACAACCAGAACGACGACAACTAGAAGAACGACACCACGAACCAGATGCCGGCCCACCAGTAGCCCTTTCGAGTGGCGCTCCTGCTGGGCAGCCTCGCGGGCTCCGATATGCACATGGGGGGGTTGACTCCCTCTGCATCGCGGCCCGGCGCCAGCCCCCGGTCTGCGGCTATGGTGACCGTGATCCATTCCAGGTACCTCAAGAAAGGACCCTCCATGCCTCGACGTTCACTGTCAGTCATCGCTGCCATCTTTGGCGCCGGTGTACTGATGATCGGTGCTGCCGGTTGCGGCGGGAGTGACACCGCTGCTCCCGCCACGACGACGCAGGTTGAGACCGTGGCGGCCCCAGCTGCCACCACGGCTCCGGCTGCCGCCCCCGCCACCACGGTGACGGTTGATCAGAACAACAACAACCAGAACGACCAGAACAACAACAACCAGAACAACAACAACCAGAACAACGACAACACGGACCAGACCCCGGCCCAGCAAAAGGCCGAGTGCCTTGCCCACAACAAGGGCTACCCGGAGAACTGCGCCAATATCCCATGATCGGCCGGTAGTTCGGTTGCTGTTCACGAAGGGGGGCCTTTGGCCCCCCTTCGTCGTTCCGGGGCGCCACTG
>Ga0194059_1000431_pt1 | contig 20059 bp, 20 predicted proteins | sample SepL6211m_MetaG_FD_163426 | JGI IMG/M metagenome (GOLD analysis project Ga0194059, IMG submission 163426) | Anoxic zone freshwater microbial communities from boreal shield lake in IISD Experimental Lakes Area, Ontario, Canada - Sep2016-L626-11m | ecosystem: Environmental > Aquatic > Freshwater >... | reverse complement strand
AGAAGCCCGCATTAAAACAGGCTCACTCTCCGATGTACGCTCGATCTCAGGTTATGTGATTAGTAAGTCTGGAAAGATGTACGCTGTCACCTCATTCATCAATCATCCCAATGCCTGGAGAGGCTTGGAAGCCCACGATCAATTACTAGCATGGCTGCTGGAAGACGGGCCTGAACCAAAGCAGGCACGCTGAAGTCGATCCCTCACCCCATCCCACTCTTCGCCAGCGGGTGGCTCTGGAAATAAAATCAAATCCCAACCTTGTTGATCTAGCTCGCGCAAAGAGCGATATAGGCGGTTTGCAAATGTAGTGCTATTACTCGGTACTGTGACCTCTTCAAAATGCACTGAAGGGTGCCCATCATGACTCAGGGATGAATCGGAATCCCACACCGCCACAGCTACACGCGACTTAATATCAGGAAATTCACTCAAGGCGTCTAAGACTCGTCCAGGCGCATAGAGTCGCAATGGTGTGGTTGGCGCGTAATGCGCCTTCAGACTTCCAGAAACTCTAGGAACACTTGTCTCTGAATGATTGGCTTCATTTTTTCCAGGCTCAGATACCTTGATACCGGTCTTAGCAAAGACTTCGCTTGGAGTAATGGCGCCAGGCCGAAGCAGAACTGCACGATCACCTGAAGATAAATCAATGATAGTCGATTCAATACCAACTTCACAATCACCACCATCCAATACCATCAAATCCAGCATGCCTTCGAATTCACTACGGACATCGGCAGCACTCGTCGGCGAAACCTTCCCAAAACGATTGGCAGAAGGCGCTACAACGCCGCCTTTAAATTTACGCAATAGTGTTTGTGCAACAGGATGTGCTGGCACCCGTATAGCTACCGTGTCTTGCCCACCAGTGATTTCATTCAAAACACTTTTATCTTTTTTAAATACTAAGGTAAGTGGGCCGGGCCAAAATGTATTAATTAGTCGCAAAGCATCCTCAGATAAATCACGCACCCAAGGACTCAGTAATGCAGCCCAATCAACTTGTGGGGTATCATATTTTTCTGGCGCCGCTAAATGCACAATCACTGGGTGATTTGAAGGCCGGCCCTTAGCGGTAAAGATTTTCTGAATGGCTGCAGGGTTTCTGGCGTCAGCACCCAAGCCATAAACCGTCTCAGTCGGAAACGCTACCAAACCACCATCACGCAAGGTTTGCACTGCTTCGTTAATCACTGCAGATGTTTGCAGGGCTGTACCGTTAGTGGACATTGACTAGGGCTCGAGACCTAGCTCAAGAGCAACTGCTGCACAGGTTTGACGGGCATCGCCTAAAGACTCACCTAAACAATTAACGTGACCCATCTTGCGACCGATACGTGGCTCAGACTTCCCGTATAGATGTAACTTCGCATCAGAGTGCGCAAGTACCTTGTTCCAGGCTGGTTCTCTAGCCTTATCTTCGCTACCCTCAAACCAAAGATCACCTAATAAATTCAGCATTGAAACTGGGGAAAGCAAGCGGGTATCGCCTAGCGGCAAACGCGCCATCGCTCTTACTTGTTGCTCAAACTGACTACTGACACAAGCATCCATGGTGTAGTGGCCGGAGTTATGTGGACGTGGCGCGATCTCATTGGCGACGATATCACCGTTTTTAAGCACAAAGAACTCAACGCACAGTACGCCTACGTAATCAATCTTCCGAATCAGCGCTTTAGCTGCACCAATAATTTTTTTCTCTTGCTCAGGCCTGAGTGATGGCGCCGGCACAGTAGAGGTATGCAAAATGCCATCACGGTGAATATTTTGGGAAACCGGATAAGCCACCACAGAATCATCGTAGCTGCGCACCACTAAGGCCGAGACCTCAAAGTCCAAGTCCATCCGCTTCTCAAGTACACAAGGCACTCGACCAAAATCATTCCATGCGGTCGCTAAGCCTTCTGCGTCATAAACAGTTGCTTGACCTTTGCCGTCATAGCCCATACGAGCAGTTTTCAAAATGCCAGGAAAGAGGTCGTCCGGCACATGTGCAATATCAGCATCATGCTCGATGACAAAGTTTGGCGCTGGCCCAATATTGGTTTCCGCCTTCCAAGTAGCTAAGAATTTTTTCTCAGCAATACGGTTTTGCGCGAGCGAAACACAGCCACTTCGTGGAGCAACAAACACTCCCAAAGACTCTAACTCGTCCAAAGCTTGGGCTGGAACATTCTCAAATTCAGTGCTGACTGACGCACAAATTGACGCCATCTCTTTCAGAGCAGCAGGGTCGGTGTAATCAGCTTGAATGAATTTTTCTGCAATAGAACCAGCAGGACTATTGGCTCCAGGATCTAGAACACAAACCTTGTATCCCATCGCTTGGGCAGCCTGGGCAAACATTCTCCCCAACTGACCACCACCTAATATCCCTAAATACGAACCCGGCAAAATGGGCTCCATACGATCTGCCATGTAATTAATATCCCGGCAAATTCATTGAACGTGCAGTTTCAGATTGCTTGAGGCGGAAATCTTCTAGGCGCTTAGCCAAATCAGCATCATGCAAAGCTAAACTAGCAATCACGTGTAAAGCAGCGTTGGCTGCACCCGCTTCGCCAATTGCAAAAGTTGCCACCGGAATACCTTTAGGCATTTGCACGATGGAGTACAAAGAGTCTTCACCACGAAGGTATTTGCTTGCTACGGGAACACCATAAACAGGAACAATGGTTTTGGAGGCAAGCATGCCTGGTAAATGAGCTGCGCCACCTGCGCCAGCAATGATGGCCTGCAGACCATTGGCTTTGGCTTTTTCTGCATACTGGAACATGTCATCAGGCATGCGATGGGCAGAGAGCACCTGCGCTTCATGAGGAATGCCGAATTGCTCGAGCATTTGAGCGGCGTGCTGCATCGTATCCCAATCCGACTTGGAACCCATCACTATTCCCACTACTGGCTTCTTGCTCATTACCTCTCCAAAAACCCTGAATTCTTTAATAGGGATCTATTATCCCAGCCTTTTAGGGCTTTGAAAATCAAACCCGAGTTAGGCCTGAATTAAGCCTGTGTGAGACGAGTTAAAGCCTCACGGTACTTCTGAGCGGTCTTTTCAATGACATCCGCTGGCAATGTTGGGGCTGGGGCAGTTTTAGGCCATAACTTGCCATCTACCTTAGCGGTTTCAAGCCAATCTCGCACAAACTGTTTGTCATACGAAGGGGGGTTTGCACCAACGTAATACGTTTCGGCTGGCCAAAAACGGGAAGAATCAGCCGTCAGGATCTCATCCATAAGCACTAATTGACCGGCATCATCCAGACCAAACTCAAACTTGGTATCAGCGATGATGATCCCACGAGTCGCTGCGTATTCAGAGGCTTCTTTATAGAGACGAATACTCACTTCACGAATTTGCTTGGCCAACTTTTCGCCAATGAGCTCAATGACTTTTTCAAAAGAAATATTTTCATCATGCTCGCCTACATCTGCTTTAGCGGCAGGGGTAAAAATGGGCTCAGGTAATTTTTGGGCATTTTCCAAACCTGGAGGCAATGCAATCCCACAGACTGTGCCAGTTTCTTTGTAGTCCTTCCAGCCGCTACCTGCCAAATAACCGCGCACAACGGCTTCAACTAAGATCGGCTTGAGACGCTTTGCTACTACCGCACGACCTTTGACTTGAGATACCTCGTCAGGAGTCACTACTGTCGTTGGATCAATTCCCGTTAGATGATTGGGGATGACTGCAGCTAACTTATCGAACCAAAAGTTCGCCATTTGGTTGAGAACGATACCCTTCTCAGGAATGGGCTGCCCCATCACCACATCAAAGGCAGATAAGCGGTCAGTAGTGATCATCAATAACTTGTCGTCACCAAGCGCGTAGACATCACGCACTTTTCCTTTGGACAGCAAAGGTAAGGACTGAATGGAAGTGGCGTACAAAGCAGACATATTCAACTCACTTCACGATCTGGGCTAATTTGCCACTCTTATACAACTCTGCCATTTTTTCTAAAGAAATCGGTTTTATTTTTGACGCTTGCCCAGCAGAGCCAAAGGCTTGGAAACGCGCAATACATACTTTCTTAGCTGCTTCGCGTGCCGGCTTCAAATAATCACGGGGATCAAATTTCCCTGGGTTCTCAAAGAGGTAGCGGCGGATTGCACCTGTCATTGCCAAACGAATATCGGTATCAATATTGATCTTACGGACACCATTCTTAATGCCCTCTTGAATCTCTTCAACAGGTACGCCATAAGTCTCTTTCATATCGCCACCAAACTCACGAATCTCTGCGAGCAATTCTTGTGGAACGCTAGATGAACCATGCATGACTAAGTGGGTATTCGGAATACGTGCATGAATTTCTCTTATACGATCAATTGCCAAAATATCACCTGTAGGCTTCTTGGTGAACTTATAGGCGCCGTGACTTGTACCAATCGCAATCGCCAAGGCATCGCACTGGGTAGCCTTAACAAAGTCCGCAGCTTGCTCAACATCGGTAAGTAATTGCTCGCGCGTCATCGTGCCGTCAGCACCATGTCCATCTTCTTTGTCGCCCTTCATGGTTTCTAAAGAACCTAATACACCTAGCTCAGCCTCAACAGTAACGCCGATGGAGTGTGAAAATTTCACAACCTCTCTGGATACATCTACGTTGTATTCATAGCTGGCAACTGATTTACCGTCAGCTTCAAGGGAACCATCCATCATCACACTGGTGAAGCCACTCTTGATTGCTGCCATACAAACTGCAGGACTCTGACCATGATCTTGATGCATGACGACTGGAATATGCGGATAAGCTTCAACAGCAGCAGAGATCAAATGCCGAAGGAATGCTTCGCCTGCGTACTTACGGGCTCCAGCAGACGCTTGCATGATGACTGGAGAGTCTGCCTCATTTGCAGCCTCCATGATGGCCGTCACTTGCTCTAAGTTATTAACGTTAAATGCTGGCAAGCCATAACCGTTTTCAGCGGCATGATCCAAGAGTTGTCGTAAAGATACTAAGGCCATGGTGTTCTCTTAAGTCTAGGTTGTTAAATAAATAGTTAAATATGAATATGTTTGTAAAACGCTTATTTCACATGAATAATCTTGAGTGCATTGGTTCCGCCTGGCTCACCCATCGGCTCGCCACATGTCAATACAACAGTGTCGCCTTTTTTCACTGCGCCCAAGGTCTTCAAGCAATCTTCCACTTCTTGCAAAGCAGTATCGCGGTCCTTGGTGTAATTCAAGCCAATTGGGATAACATTACGATAAGTACTTAAAGCGCGTTGAGTAGAGATCTTTGAAGTCAAAGCAAAGATGGGTACATGAATATTATGGCGGCTCATCCAGATTGGCGTTGAACCTGAGTCCGTCAAAGCGGCAATCGCATTAGCGTTTAAATGGTGGGCAGTAAACAGCGCGCCCAAGGCAATAGTTTGATCAATACGTGCAAACGTTTGATCTAAGAAGTCAGTATCGAGCTTTACGCGATCCGATTTTTCTGCTTCTACACAAATCTCAGCCATAGCTTTAATGGTTTGCACCGGATACAAACCAGCCGCAGATTCGGCAGAGAGCATGACCGCATCAGTGCCATCTAATACTGCATTCGCAACGTCGCTTACCTCGGCACGAGTAGGCACAGGTGCATTAATCATCGACTCCATCATTTGAGTCGCAGTAATCGTAAATTTATCAGCCTCAAGCGCCAACTTGATCATGCGCTTTTGCAAAGCTGGTACAGCAGGATTGCCAACCTCAATTGCCAAATCACCACGCGCAACCATGATGCCATCGCTCTCAGCAATGATGCCCTCTAAAGCGCCAGGCATGATGGCTTCAGCACGCTCAACTTTTGCAATGGTCTTCACCTTGCCAACACCGTACTTTGCGCTTGCGGCATCCGCCAACTTGCGAGCGTAAGCCATATCAGCGCCATCTTTTGGAAAACTAATAGCCAAAAAGTCTACGCCCATCGCAATCGCCGCATCTAAATCAGCAATGTCTTTTTCAGTTAAAGCCGGAGCAGTTAAGCCACCACCAGCGCGGTTAATCCCTTTGTTATTAGAAAGCGGGCCCCCCTGCTCTACGCGGGTATAGATTTCTCCACCCTTAATGCTCTCTACGCGCAATACCACTAAACCATCATTTAGTAAAAGACGATCACCTGGCTTCACGTCCGTTGGCAACTCTTTGTAATCAAGGCCAACGCGCTCTTGATTACCTAGTTCGCAATCAACATCCAAAATAAATTGTTCGCCTTCTTTTAGCAAAATCTTGCTATCGACAAACTTGCCAACCCGAATCTTTGGCCCTTGCAGGTCAGCCATAATCCCAACTTCTTTACCAACTTCAGCGGAGATACTGCGCACTAAATCATGACGCGCTTTGTGGTCAGCAACAGTTCCATGAGAGAAGTTCATTCGTACAACATCAACGCCCGCACGAATCATGTCACGCAACACCTCAGGCTTTTCAGAGGCTGGTCCTAAGGTGGCAATGATTTTTGTTGCTCTCAACATATTTAGTCTTTCGCTCTTTCAGCAAGTACTGCGAAGGCTGGCAAGGTTTTTCCTTCCAAGAATTCTAGGAAGGCGCCACCACCAGTAGAGATGTAATCTACCTGGTTCTGAATTCCGTATTTGGCAATTGCTGCCAAGGTATCACCACCGCCGGCAATCGAGAATGCTGGTGAATGCGCAATTGCTGCAGCCAGCATCTTAGTGCCGCCGCCAAACTGATCAATCTCAAATACACCTAGAGGCCCGTTCCAAACAATCGTGCCAGCGTGAGCCAGCATGGTCGATAAACGCGCTGCGGTCTTTGGACCGATATCCAAAATCATGTCATCTTCAGCAACCTGATCTGCAGCAACTCTGTTGGCTCGCGCTAAAGGCGAGAGCTCATTGGCGACCACCACATCTTCAGGAATGGGTACATGTGCACCGCGCTTTTACATGATCGCCATGATCTCGCGAGCTTCATCAACTAAGTCTGGCTCAGCTAAAGACTTGCCGATTGGGAGACCTTTTGCCAACATAAAGGTATTGGCAATGCCGCCACCAACAATCAACTCATCTACTTTGTCTGCCAATGCTTTCAAAATGGTTAATTTGGATGACACTTTAGATCCAGCAACAATCGCCACAAGTGGGCGCTTAGGACTTGCCAATGCGCGACTCAAAGCATCCAGTTCAGCAGCCATCAATGGACCGGCACAAGCAATCGGCGCAAACTTCGCTACCCCATTGGTAGTTGCTTCAGCACGATGTGCCGTACCAAATGCATCATTTACGTAAACATCACAGAGTGCAGCAATCTTTTTTGACAACTCGTCAGAATTCTTTTTCTCACCTACATTCAAGCGGCAGTTTTCAAGCAAAACCAAGTCGCCAGGATTGAGTTCAAAGTCACCATCAACCCAATTACTAACCAGCGGCACCTTGCGATTGAGTAATTCAGCAATCCGATGCGCCACTGGAGCAAGACTGTCTTCCGACTTAAATTGACCCTCGGTTGGACGTCCTAGATGAGATGTCACCATGACAGCTGCGCCAGCATCCAAACACATCTGTACTGCCGGCATGGAGGCCCTAATCCGAGTGTCCTCAGTAATATTACCCGCCTCGTCTTGCGGCACATTCAGGTCAGCGCGGATGAAAACCCGCTTTCCTTTAAGAAGGCCTGCAGCGGCTAAATCACTTAAGCGTTTGACTTTAAATAAGGTGTCCGGCATAGGGGGATATTCAGTGAAATAAGGCGGTTTATTGAGAATCCTCCATTCTAAATCGTCTAGCGCCAAAAGCCCCAAAGGAAGCAAATAACTTAAGCGCTCCCTGCTCTACAATAAAGACTTGGACGCATCCCAATATCAGCCAAAAGGCTAGCTGTGGGGTCGCCCCGATTAACCCGATTTATCAGACACAAAAGGTAGAGAAAATGTCGATGTCCGACCGCGATGGCTTCATTTGGTCCGATGGGAAGCTAGTTCCCTGGCGTGAGGCCAATATTCATGTGCTAACCCACAGCCTCCATTACGGCATGGGTGTTTTTGAAGGCATTCGTGCCTACAAAACCCCCCAAGGCACAGCGATTTTTCGCCTTCCAGAGCACGTTAAACGCTTATTTAATGGCACCAAGATCTTCCAAATGGCGATGGAATACACCCCAGAGCAGATCTCCAGCGCCATTATTGAGGTGGTTAACAGTAATAAGCTCGAAGCTTGCTATATCCGCCCCATCATTTTTATTGGCTCCCAAAAATTGGGGATTTCGCCTAAAGGCAACACCATCCATATTGCTATTGCTGCCTGGGAATGGGGCGCCTACTTAGGTGAAGATGGTCTCAATAAAGGGATTCGCGTAAAAACCTCATCCTTTACCCGTCACTTTGTGAACTCCTCATTAGTTCGCGCCAAAGCATCTGGCTATTACATCAACTCTATTTTGGCCAATCAAGAAGTGACCGCTAATGGATATGACGAAGCCTTGCTTCTGGATACAGAGGGTTATGTTTCCGAAGGCTCCGGCGAAAATATGTTCATGGTTCGTAATGGCATCGTCTACACCCCTGACCTAGCTTCTTGCCTAGATGGCATTACGCGTGACTCGATTATTCAAATCGCCCAAGATCTTGGCTATGAAGTTCGTGAGAAGCGCATTACCCGTGACGAAGTGTATTCAGCTGACGAAGCTTTCTTCACTGGTACTGCTGCTGAAGTAACACCTATTCGTGAACTTGATGACCGCATCATTGGTGATGGCACACGTGGCCCAATTACCGCCAAGATTCAAGCAAGCTATTTTGATGCCGTCTACGGTAGAAGCGACAAATACAAGTCTTGGCTTACCTACGTTAAGTAATCTACACAGTAATTAGGAACCGGAATATGACTCAAGCTCAAGTTGTAATGGTGGATGGCAAAGATTTGCCATTGCATTGCCCAACTAATAGCACCCCTGGCTGGAACTCGCATCCCCGTGTTTTTCTAGATATTACTAAAACAGGTGAAGCCAAGTGCCCTTACTGCGGTGCTGATTACAAACTCATTCCTGGCACTGCGCCACACGGGCACTAAAGCTCGTCAACACCCCACAGCAATCTGGGGTGTTGTATCGAGATACATTACATGCGCCGTATTCTGATCATCGCCCCGAACTGGATTGGGGATGCGGTTATGTCCCAGCCCTTGCTGGCAAAAATCAAAGCCTCATATCCAGATTCACAGATTGATGTTCTAGCAAGCACTTGGGTGGCACCAATCTATCGTGCCTGCTCAGAAGTTCATCAAGTCATTGCAGCCAAGCTAGAACACAAAAAACTCCAGTGGAGTCTACGTCAGCAACTAGCTAAGCAACTGCAAGCTCATCAATACACAATCTGTTTTGTATTGCCCAATAGCCTGAAGTCAGCCCTCATACCTTGGCTGGCAAATATTCCGTTTCGTATTGGGTATCGTGGCGAACTGCGCTTTGGCTTGATGAACTGCTCACTGCCCAACCCAAGCAAAGTGAATCGCCCACCGATGGTAGAGCATTACTTAGCATTAGCAAGCTTGCTAGATGAAGAATCAGCAGAGCAATTAGAAGTGCGCTCCAATACAAATGTACCCATGCTCAACGTTTCAAAACAAGCAAAGCAATCGGTTACAGAAAAACTTCAGGGCGCCAATATCAACCCACAGACAGTCTACGTATTTTGCCCTGGTGCGGAGTATGGCATTACCAAGCGTTGGCCTACTGAGCATTTTGCAAGACTTGCTCAAGAATTGTCTACAAATAATCTAGAAAACCACATCATTTTACTAGGTAGTAAAGGTGATCACGCCTTGGCTAAAAATATTCAGCTACACGCACCCAACTTGTCGAATATTCATAACTGGTGTGGCAATACTTCTTTAGATGAGGCTATTGCCTTGATCAACATTAGCCGGGCCGTTATTAGCAATGATTCTGGCCTGATGCATATTGCTGCAGCACTAAAGACTCCTCAGGTAGCCATCTTTGGATCAAGTGACCCACATCACACGCCACCACTCTCGGATAAAGCAAAAGTACTCTGGCTTAATCTACCATGCAGCCCCTGTCATAAAAGAGTATGCCCACTAGGCCACTTAAAGTGCTTAAAAGACATCACACCAGAACAAGTATTTAGCACCCTCAAGACGCTGTATTAATTACTAACTTTACCCTCCAGAAAGTAAGCTATGTCAAAACTTGCAAGACTCTTTCACAATGCTGATGAAGTAGTAGATGCTTGGAGAGATGCTTTGCGGCTACGCGACGTCAAGGGTGCACTAGATATTTGGCTAGATGATGACTCCATCACTTGCGTATTACCTGAGGGTCATAGACTCAGCGGTCATGCTGAAATTCGCAAAGGCTTAGAACGCTTACTTGCAAAGCAAGCCCTGTTTCTAGAGCCTATTGCCTGTATTAACCATACCATCTTAGGTGCAGCAATCTACGACACCACGGAAGCGGTTCACCTGGGACCAGATCAAATAGAAACCGCCTTCTTCCTAAACATTACCCTCGTATTGCTGCAAGATAGTCAAGGTTGGCGCATTGCTCACCTGCATGCCAGTCATTCAACCGATGAAACATTTGATGCTCCCTCTACGCCTCATGGATTGCACTAAATAACAATGGATGAGCAAGTCCTGCGCTCACTCATCAAGTGGCCTAATGTGCCACATTGCTTTGGTTGGCTTGCATTAGATCGTCGTGGTCAGTGGCGTATGCGTGATGAGTTCACACAAGCAAACGGCTTGCCTGGCAATGTGATTCAGCATACGGCCTTGAATGAGTTCATTGCACGCAACTACGCCTGCGACACAATGGGGAGATATTTTTTCCAGAACGGTCCGCAACGCGTCTTCATTACTTTGGATGCCACACCGTGGATTGTGCGCATCATCCCCACACACGCAGAACCAAGTCTACTGACCCAGTGTCAATCTTTATTTAAACCACAAGGTGCATTGAGCGATGAGTCTGGCAATATTTACATCACCGGTCTGATAAAGAATATCGTTGACGAAAGCGCTCATTCAGACAATGTATCAAATGACTTTATCCAGAAGGAATGCTTCAGCGTTGCGCTCTTACATGATCACGACTTAGATTTGTTTGCTGATCTAGCCAAGTTTCGCGAAGAAGCCTGTAGCTTTGGAGGCTCCTGGAATTGGCATGGAGAGATACTCCCACTAGACCCCATTCACTCTAGTGAACTGAGTGAGCACTTTGGCTTTTTGAAAAAGCCCAGCGAATAAGATCTAACCCGTTTGACCTTTTTTTGCCTGCTCTCTAAGTTCTTCCTGGTACTGTCTTTGCATCTCTCTTAAGCGTGCATCAATGGTGGAGTTTTGATAAAAATCAGAGCCACTGGCAGATCTAGCAATTTTAAGTTGCTCGATTGCAGCAGGCCACGCCCCCTCAAGCGCATATTTTTCACCAAGGGCGTAATGACGTAATGGCACGTTCTTGGCTTGATCATAGGCATTCGATAACATGCCCCACCAAACTACTTCATTAGCCTGAAACCTGGTTCGAGCCTTTAGCCAAGCGATCGCATCATTGGTGCGACCCAATTTAAGGTAGGCATTGACCATCGCAGCTCCCGCTGCATAGGACTGTGGATAAGCCTTCAAAGTGGTCTGTGCCATTTGCAGCGCCTCTTCATTTTTGCCTTTCGCTAATGCTAACTCAGAAGATGTGATATCTAAAGACAGGCTCTGTCTCTGAATTGGGGATCCTGGTGCACTAGATGTATGTGCGATGTTACGAGCCTGCTGCAGGTAGATTTCAGCCTGATCAATTTTGCCTTGGCGCTGCGCAATCAAAGCCAGGCCGTAAAAACCTTCCATCTGCTTACCTGGTTGAGCCTGCTTACTCAAACTCTCAAATTGATTTTTCAGGTCATACATTCCACTGGTTGTGCCTGACTGTTCCATACGAGCGCGCGCTTTAATAAAATAAAACTCAATAGCTGTTGGCACAGTTCTTATGGGCACAGTGCGTGCCCGGTCTTGCATATCTGCAATCCTGTCCGTTGTTAATGGGTGAGTACGCACGTAAGCAGGAACGCCGTTATCCATAATGCCAGTGGCTTTTTGTAAACGCTGGAAGAAGCTAGGAGCACCATTGACGTCATAACCACTGGTATCTAGAATCTGAAAGCCGACGCGGTCTGCCTCACGCTCAGCATCCCGTGAATAGGACAATTGGTTGCTAATTGCCAATGCTTGACCCCCTTGCATTAAACCAGCTGCGGCGCCAGGGTTTCGAGAAGCAGCCAATGCCCCGAGCAGCAATCCTGCAAGCGCAATCATGGTGTTCATCCCTTGCTTGTCCATTTGGCGAGCAAGGTGTCGTTGCAATACGTGACCTGTCTCGTGACCCATGACAGAGGCCACTTCAGAGTCTGTCTCCGCACTCACAATCAAACCTGTATGAAACCCAATAAATCCGCCAGGCAAAGCAAATGCGTTAATACTGCTGTCTTTAACAGCAAACACCTCAAAGTTATAAGCGCCACTACCTTGCTCATTTGCACCACCCAATTGCGCCTTCTTGGCTGCTTGCAATAAACGACGCTCCATCTGATTTAAAAAGTCATAGATAGGCAAGTCATTGGAATAATCTGCGTCCGGCCGAATCTGGCGCATGATCATTTCGCCATATTTTCGCTCATCCACTCGACTTAAAGAATCGCCACCTGGGTCGCCCATATCTGGCAATACAATCGTTGGCTGACTCTGAAGGGTATTGCGGTTAGGTAAATTAGGAGAGCGAGCCTCTGGGGACTGCATTGCCCTGCCAATATTTTGCTGGGCTGCCGAATCACCTTGTACGGAGACATCTCCAGATGCTACTGGGGTGGCAGCATAGGCGGGGCCAATCCCTGACCAAGCTAGCGCCAGCATCAGCTGATACGCCAAAATACGCTTAAATACTGAAGGCCGAAATACCGGCAAATCTGATGTCTTTATGACTTCCATCCCTATATGGTAAAACTTATCCCATGAACAAACTAACTCATTTTGATACTAGTGGCCAAGCCCATATGGTGAATGTTGGTGATAAACCCAATACCCATCGCATTGCTATTGCCACAGGCAAGATTACGATGCTCCCAGAAACCTTCAATATGGTTGAGGCCGGAACGCATAAAAAAGGGGATGTTCTCGGTATTGCCCGCATTGCAGGCATTCAAGCGGCGAAAAGAACATCCGACCTCATCCCACTGTGCCACCCATTGGCCCTCACCCACGTTAGCCTAGAGTTTCAATTCAATAAAGCAGAAAGCAGCATCGCCTGCCAAGTAAGGGCAGAAACCACTGGCCCTACTGGGGTTGAAATGGAAGCCCTCACCGCAATCCAAATAACCCTCCTCACAATTTATGACATGTGCAAAGCAGTAGACCGAGGCATGGTGATGGGTGATATCAAACTGCTTGAGAAGAGTGGTGGCAAGTCTGGGGAGTGGAAGTCTGAAGGGTGAAGAGTGAACACTAACCAAGAAAAACAATAATGAGAGAATAAGAAACACTCTTGGCCTACTGCTGTTCTTAGCTAAGCAATAGATATATGCTCTGGCTCTAAATCAGCCTGATATTGTTCATACATTTTGATGTAAGCACTCTCAAGATTTTTAGCAAAAAGAGGGGTGTCGAATAAGGGAGTGGTCAAGCGGTTGTTGGCCAACTTTAATTTAATCTCTGCAAATTTCTTGGGGTTGATGGCCAGCTCAATCGCCAAAGCTTCATATTCTTCAGGGGTATTAGTAATCAGCTCTGGTAATCCAATTGCATTCAATAGACTTGCGGCTACACGACTAGAAAAAGACCTTCCCATTAAAGTTAGAACGGGTAATCCAGTCCATAGGGCGTCACTAGCAGTTGTTCCAGCGTTATACGGAAAGGTATCTAAAAATAAGTCGCAAGCTCTATAACGGGCTAAATATTCAGCATTAGGCATGTGCTCACCAAATATTAACCTTGAGCTATTAATCCCCCTAGCTTCAGCCTCTTTTTTGAGATTTCTCTCTACCCATTGATTCTCGGCATACAGCATCAGAACGCTATTCTCTACGGCTTTTAATATCCGCATCCAGCCATCGAAGGTGGCAGGCAATATTTTGTAATTATTATTAAAGCAACAAAAGACAAAACCTTTTTCTGGCAATCCTAACTCCTGCCTCGTAAATACCCTATTTGAAATTGTCCGCTTTCTATCATTTGCCTGATAACTTGGTAGATAAGCTATTTTCTCGGTATAGAATTTCTGCAACCCCTCAGGAATGATAGTTTTATCTGCCAACAGGTAATCGTAATACTCAGCGCCCATTGTTCCTAAATATCCGATGTAGCTTACCTGAATAGGGGCGACTCGATGAGCAAACATCCCTATTCGACTATCAGCGGTGTAACCACCCAAATCTACAGCAATATCTATATGCAACTCTCTGGAGAGTTTTGCAATCTCCAAATCAGACATACCACTCACATCAATAAATTGATTGAAAGCCTGACTCAAGCGTAAACGCATAGGGCTTTTATCGTCAGCACCAAAAGAAAAGGCAATGGTTTCAAATCTAGTTTTATCGTGTAACTCAAATAGCTCTGCAGTTAAGATTGAGACAGCATGATTTCTAAAGTCAGCAGAAAAGTAGCCAATTCGTATTTTTTCATTTTCTAGCGACTTAGGAATAGGACCCAAAGCAAGATTCTTTGGATATTTACTTTGAGCATAAATTTCAGAAGATTTTTTATGTAGCGAGGCATCATCATTCAAAGCAAGCAGCGTAAAAGGTTGTGAAACTTTCTCATTTGCTATTACTTTTTTGCAAATATTTTCCAAAGAATCTACTAACCCAGACCAACTGCATATTTTCATTTTTGTATGAAGCGAGTCACCGCAGACCCATTTGATATCAGACTTCAGACTGAGCCCCTTATCAAAGTGAGTAATAGCCTCTTCATAGCGCTTAAGTTCATTTAGTGTGATACCTTTATTGGACCAAGCTTCAGCATAGTCAGGCTTCAGACTGAGTGCTTTATCGTAGTGAGCAATAGCCTCGTCATAGCGCTTAAGTTCATTTAGTGTGGCGCCTTTATTGGACCAAGCTTCAGCATAGTCAGGCTGCAGACTGAGTGCTTTATCGTAGTGAGCAATAGCCTCGTCATAGCGCTTAAGTTCATTTAGTGTGGCGCCTTTATTGGACCAAGCTTCAGCATAGTCAGGCTTCAGACTCAGTGCTTTATCACATGCCTCAGAAGCCTCTATGAATCGTTTTAACTTGTTAAGAGGCACACTTTTATTTGACCATGCCTCGTGATAGCTCGGAGTAAGCTTAATAGCCTCGTTATATGCGTTGATGGACTCCTGATATAAATTTAAATTGTTTAGTGCAATGCCTTTATTGGACCAAGCTTCTGGGATATCAGGTCTTATTTGGGTTGCTCTCTCTAGGACCTCTAGTGCCGTAACATAATTTTTAATATCGTTACACGTTGAGCCTTTATTAATGAGTACCTCGGCATCATCAGGCCGAATTTTGAGGGCCAAATCATAAGCCTCTAATGCAAGCTGGTGCATACCTTGTAACGAATGAATAAGTCCCAAGTTATACGGAATCCTTACATCACCATTTTTATAGGGCTGCAAGCAATAAAAGACAGCTAATGCCTCCCTCAATCTATTGGCTTTTGCATAAGCAATGCCTAATTCAAAAATAGTATCGGCACTATTGATATCACTTTGCAGAACCCCCTTCAGAATTAAATCAGCCCGATCAAAATCATCGCCCTGAAAGGCTTGTATGGCTTGTTTAAGCATTGATTGAAGTTGGGGATTCATAGCAGGCATTTTATAGCCACAACACTTATTTTTAAGATAAGGTCAAAACTTAACATTAATTCAATAAATTCAGAATCGTTTGAACAAAATAAGGCGAAGTGGTTAACAAGAGGGACTTTTTAAAAAACGGGGGTGGGGTTATGGTGGGGGTCAGTTTCTAGAAAAGTGTGAGGTGTACACCGCTTGATCTAGTATTCGGACGAAATACGTCCTACTGGGTCACCATGAGCATCGGATTGCGCTTTGCTAATATGCGGATCGATTCGGCTTTATACAACTCTTGTGCCATTCTTTTTTCTGGCCTAATGCTATCTTTTTTAGCCTAACTTTTAACCCGATGGGTTTAGGTTCAGTGTGTTTTAGTTTTTCTTAGTGCGTTTTTACTGGTTTGCTCACCGCAGTCAAAGTAACCCTACTCACAATCTATGACATGTGCAAAACAATAGGCCGAGGCATCGTGATGGGTGATATCAAATTGCTTGAGAAGAGTGGTGGAAAGTCTGCATAGACTAGGCTTGATTTCAGCCAATTAAAAAGCCACCCTCGGGTGGCTTTGTGTTTTCCACATTCCTTGTTTTTTCTTACTTGCTAATCCTGCACTCAGATGGCAGTAGTTGAGATAAGAGATTAGTTTCTGTAGACCTGCATGACCAACCACCAGCCCAGGTTGAACCCTCTGGCTTAGAGAGATTGAGTGGTTTAGGCACGTTGGCATCGGACTCATTAGTAGGAACGAGATGTAGCGTGTTTTTACCTTCTGGCGCAACACTAATTTGATAATCAATTGCGATGACACCTGATGGGGTTACTTCAATTAATTTCACACTGCGAGTTGGTGCAAAGGTAAACGATCCGCTGGTTGCCTCATCCATAGGAACGGTGCCACGACTTGCAAAGGCTTCAGTTACGGCTAGCTTTGCACTGGAGGATAAATTCATACCCTCAACCACACGACTGCGTGCGATGTAATCTTGATATTGTGGCACGGCTACAGCCACCAAAATTCCAATGATTGCAACTACTACCATCACTTCGATTAAGGTGAAACCAGCATCTTGCTTTACTAGTTGCTCTTGATCTTGTTTTGGATTATTTTGCATTATTTCCATTCCTAGCTCCTGAGGGGTTAAATCCTCATACTCCAGTCTATACCTTCATTAATCTAGAAAGTTAGGCATAAGAAAAGCCGGCTTTATAGGCCGGCTTTTGCTGATTCAATTGAATGTAGAGTCTGGCTTTATGCAGCCTCTTTTTTGGCATTCCTTTTCTTAAGATAGCTTCCTAGCAAGAGAACAATGGCTACGCCAATACCCTCAAAGATCATGTGTGCATCTTCCATTGCCCCTTGAATAGATTCTCGAATCGCTGGATCTTCAACCAGCATACCACCAGCTAGGAGGCCCAATAAGCCCGCGCCAAGAGTAATGATGATAGGGAAACGATCCATTACCTTCAATAGCATCGTGCTACCAAAAATAATTAATGGAATTGATAAGCCAAGACCAACAATCAAAAGTACCAAGCGAGTTTCTTCTGGGCCCTTTTGCGCTGCTGCAGCTACTGCAATCACGTTGTCTAGACTCATGACTAAATCAGCAATCAAGATCGTACGGATAGCGCCCCAGATATTGGAGTGACCATGCATCTCAGCTTCGTCCCCACTGTCAGCCAACAGTTGCACTCCGATATAAACCAAGAGAACGGCGCCAGTAATCTTCAAATACGGAAGGGTTAACAACTGAACAGCGGTAACAGTTAGAATCACGCGCAAGATAATAGCGGCAGCACTTCCCCAGAAGATTGCTTTTCTTTGTTGGCTAGGGGGTAAATTACGTGACGCTAATGCAATCACCACTGCGTTATCGCCTGACAACAAAATATTGGCAACGATAATTGAAAGCAATGCCGCCCAGAATGCCGGACCAGAAAATATTGATAAATCCATATCATCTCCTAATTTTTATATTTTAACTACAGGGTAATACAAAGGGCGCTGAATGATAAGCGCCCTTTTTTGATTACAACATTGCTTTTAACAAAGCAGCCATTTCAGATGGATTTCTAGTGATAGTGAAGCCACACTCTTCCATCACAGCAAGCTTGGCATCAGCAGTATCGGCACCTCCAGAAATTAATGCACCAGCATGACCCATCCTTTTTCCAGGAGGCGCTGTTACGCCAGCAATAAACCCAACCACAGGCTTTTTCATATTGTCTTTACACCAACGTGCTGCTTCAGCTTCATCAGGTCCACCGATTTCACCGATCATGATGACTGCATCAGTTTCAGGATCATCGTTAAACATTCTCATGATATCGATGTGCTTTAAGCCATTGATTGGGTCGCCGCCAATACCAACAGCAGTAGATTGACCTAAGCCGATTGCTGTCAGCTGGCCAACTGCTTCATAAGTCAAAGTACCAGAACGGCTAACAACACCGATGCGGCCTTTCTTATGAATATGACCCGGCATGATGCCGATCTTGATTTCGTCTGGAGTGATGATGCCTGGGCAGTTAGGGCCAAGCAATAAAGTCTTTTTGCCGCCAGCAGCTTCTTTTGCGTTCATCTTATTTCGTAATTCCAACATATCGCGTACTGGAATACCTTCAGTAATACAGATGACGAAGTCGAGATCTGCCTCAACCGCTTCCCAAATCGCAGCAGCTGCTCCTGGAGGTGGAACATAAATAACCGAAGTTGTTGCGCCAGTTTGCTGAGCCGCTTCTTTAACCGTGCCATAAATAGGAATATTAAAAATCGATTCGCCAGCTTTTTTAGGATTCACACCAGCAACAAAGCAATTTTTTCCGTTTGCGTATTCCTGACATTTTTCAGTATGAAATTGCCCAGTCTTACCGGTAATACCTTGTGTAATGACCTTAGTATTTTTATTAATCAAAATAGACATATTGAAAATTCCTTGATTATTTGTTTTTGGCAACAGCAGCAACTACCTTAGTAGCAGCTTCAGCCATTGAATCGGCGCTAATAATTGGCAAACCAGAATCAGCAAGAATCTTCTTGCCAAGTTCTTCATTTGTACCCTTCATGCGCACCACCAAAGGCACAGTTAAGTTCACTGCTTTACATGCTGTAACGACACCATCGGCAATCACGTCACAACGCATGATGCCGCCGAAGATATTGACCAAAATCGCTTCTACACTTTTGTTCTTAAGCATGATCTTAAATGCTTCAGTCACTTTTTCAGCTGTAGCGCCACCGCCTACGTCCAAGAAGTTTGCCGGCTCGCCGCCAAATAACTTAATCGTATCCATAGTAGCCATCGCCAAACCTGCACCATTGACCAAGCAACCGATGTTGCCGTCTAAAGAGATGTAAGCGAGATCAAACTTTGACGCTTCAATCTCAGCTGCGTCTTCTTCATCGATATCGCGATAAGCAACGATCTCTGGATGACGATACAGAGCATTTGGATCAAAGTTAAATTTAGCGTCAAGAGCCTTGATCTTGCCATTACCCTCAAGAATCAATGGGTTGATCTCGACCAATGATGCATCGGTGTCCCAATAGGTCTTGTACAAGTTTTTAAATACATCACGCGCCATCGGGATAGAAGCGTCTGGAACACCAATGCCTTTAGCTACGATGTCGCAATCAGCGTCTGTTAAGCCAATCAATGGATCAACAAATACTTTAATAATTTTTTCTGGATGGGATTCGGCAACTTCTTCGATATCCATACCACCTTCGCTAGAAGCCATGATCACATTCTTCTGTGTTGCGCGGTCTGTAACGATGCTGAAGTAATATTCTTTTTTGATATCTGCGCCATCTTCGACCAAGAGGCGGTTTACTTTTTGACCTAGTGGGCCTGTTTGATGGGTCTTGAGCTGCATGCCCAAAATTTCAGAAGCATATTTTTTCACTTCATCCATGCTCTTAGCTAATTTCACGCCGCCGCCTTTGCCGCGACCACCCGCATGAATCTGCGCTTTGACAACCCAAATTGGACCGCCTAGCTTTTCGGCAGCCTTCATTGCCTCATCAACACTAAATGCAGGAATGCCATTTGGAACAGGCACATTAAATTGGCGCAGAAGTTCTTTGCCTTGGTATTCATGAATTTTCATAATTACTCCAGAAACGGTATCTTTTTAGCAAGCGATGAGGATAAATAAAACCGATTTGACCTTAATCTCAGATTTACCCTTTATGTGCTAAACCTAGCTTTTTTGTATAAATGAGATCGGTTTTACCGACTCTCTAAGTTTAGC